>ENA-ORMN01002544-ORMN01002544.1-human-gut-metagenome-genome-assembly--contig:-NODE-2544-length-15605-cov-5.165273_pt1 | contig 15605 bp, 17 predicted proteins | sample MGYA00242102_ERZ508993 | MGnify/ENA primary metagenome ERZ508993 (study PRJEB26280, sample SAMEA2338770) | human gut metagenome | biome: human gut; feature: human-associated habitat; material: faeces... | reverse complement strand
GTGTACAGGCTGTGCAAAAGCAGAAAATGTTCATTATAATTCTGTAGAGGAAACTATCACAACGGAGAGTCATGCAGTGCCGACAACAACAGAGGCTGCAGAAGGAGAAACAATGGATCTGTATGAATTAAGATACTTTGTGGATAAGGATAAATTCTACGATACGTCAGAAGAATTGAAATTTTACGATATAGCGAAGAACAACGAATATGGAATTGTAATAAAAAGTGCGCAGGTGTCTGATAATCTGGAAGCATTTGGAGGCTCATTTGCAGAAGAAAAGAATAAAGCAGAAATAGATGAAGCAGTAGAATTTTGTGAAAAAAATAATTTGAGCAATGGGCAGACGTGTAAGTATCTTTGTGTAGAAGCAGAAGTTACAAGTTATGCGGCAGAAATGACCAGTCCAAGCCTGCGAAATTTTATGGGACTATATTTGTGTGTGGCGGATGAAAGGGGAAAACAATATGGATTGTCTGAGACCAGAATAAAAGAGGCATCGCTATTTACAGAATTCTGGGTAGATTCTGCAAAACAGCAGGAGGGGATAAAAAACGGATATTTTATAGATATAGAACCGGGGGAAACTGTACCGGTAAGATGCCTGTATATTATATCGTCGGAAGTGCTAGAAGAAGATCTTTACATGGAATTGTATTATGAAAAAAAATACGATACAAAACTAAAATGTGAAGTGTCATCAAACAGTCCGGATATAAAGTTTTTGAAACTGCCGCAGATAGAGGAAGTATATTAAATAGGAAAAGAGGGGATTAAATTGAAAAGAAAACTGATCATGTTGTCTGCAGTCTTATTGTGTACAGGCTGTGCAAAAGCAGAAAATGTTCATTATAATTCTGTAGAGGAAACTGTCACAACGGAGAGTCATGCAGTACCGGAAACAACGTCTGTCATATCGGGGGAAGAGGAAAATTTGAATAAGGATGAATTAAGTTCTTTTGTAAAAGAGGATTGCCTTTACAAAGAAAATAAAGAAGAAAAGTTTTATGATAGTTATACAGATGCGGAGTATGGAATTTTTATAAAAAAGGTGCAGGTATCTGATCATCTGGAAACATTTGGAGAGCCATTTATGGAGTGGCAGAGTAAAATAGAAGAGGCGGTTCGGGTTTGTGAACAGGAGGTATCATATACATATAATGGTTCGCCGCTCATGTATCTGTGTGTAGAGGCTGAATTAACAAATTATGCGGATGAAACAGAAAGTCCCTGCCTGTTTAATTTTATGAATTTAAGGAAATGTGTGATTGATGAAAGAGGAAAAAATTATGGATTACCAGAAACGAAAGTAGAAATAGTAATGCCATATACAGAGTTTTGGGTGGATTGTACAAAACAGCAGAATCAAGGAAAACAAGCATATTTTATAGATATGGAACCGGGGGAAACTGTGCCGGTAAGATGTTTATATATTATACCACAGGAAGAATTAAGTGAAGATATTTATATGGAACTGGTGTTTGATACGATGTATGATGCAAAGAAAAAATGTCAGTTGGCAACGGACAAGGTAAAATTGTTGAAACTGCCGCAGATAGAGGAAGTATAGGAGGAAAATAACAAATGAAAGAGGGAATTAAATTAGAATTATACAGGGCATTTCACAGCAGGACATATGTTTTTGCACTTGTTATAGCCTGTCTGATAGCGATTGCCCAGGTGATTGCGGAGGCAGTGCCGCTGATCGGGGGATATGCGGGTGAAGCCGATAATATAACCTACCCGCCATCCCTGTATAATACATGTCTGATGCTTAATTTTGCGGGATTTTATGGATATTTGTATTATTATGCGTCGATTCTTCTGGGAACGATAGCATATGGCATCTCTTATTATACGGATTTACGAGGGGGATATATCAAAAATCTGTATACAAGAATGAACCGGAACGGCTATCTGGCTGGCAAGTATCTTGCCGTGTTTCTGAGTGCGGGAAGCATTTGTGTAATACCCCTTGTTTTAAATCTGTACCTGACAGCATTATTGATTCCGGCATTAATTCCACAGCCGGGAACAAGGCAGTTTGCAATAGTGGCACAGGCAATGTTCAGTGATATATTCTATTCACACCCGATGGTATATATAGGAATTTATCTGCTGATAGACTTTTTTATTGCGGGATTATTTGCATGTATGGCACTGACGGTTTCAAGACTGCTGTACAACAGGTATGTGTTATATTTTTTCCCATTTATCCTGTTTATATTATTGCAGACCATACTTGGGTATACAAAATGGAATGCAGCCGGTCCATACACTATTATGCAGCCGGTGCAGCCGGATTTGGAAAATTTCGGAGTTGTTGTGATTGAGATAGTGGTGCTGTTTGTGGTAAGCATTGGCGGTTATGTATTGGGAGGAGGAAGAAAACATGAAGCATTATAAGGGTTTGTTGTGTGGACTGGCAGCAGTCGTGCTGGCACTGGGAGCGGTGCGGATTGTCAGCCTGAATAAAGCACTTCCGAGTCCGGAGGATAAGCCGGTTACTGTTGGTGAAAAATTCATTTACAAGGGACTGGAGGGAACTGTGGGGGATGTGGAGATATATAATAAGGAAGAAATGCAGACAGCATATCCAGATATCGAACTGGAGGTGGACGGTCTGGATGACAGTCATATCAGTGATTCGACCTACATTGTGGCAAATGTGAAAATGACAAATAACACACAGGACACTGTTTATATGGGAAAAACAGGCGTGGCACAATGGATACTGGAAGCCGGATTAAATTCCAATGGTGTGGATGCGTATATATTTTCCAGTCTTAATCCGGATTACAGCAGGACATTTCAGGCGGGGGATTCAGAAGAGATAAAACTTGTATACACAATATGGAGCGATTATATGACAAAAGAAGAACTGGAAAAAAGTCCGCTAAAAGTGGTATACTCATATTATCCGGGTAAAAATTATATTTATTATGAAGGGAAGAATTAGGCTATGAAAATAGAAGTAATGGATTATACAAAAATTATCAGAGGAGTTACGATTCTTGACCATGTGAATCTGGTGTTTGAATCAGGAAAATGTTATGGACTGAAGGGAAAAAACGGTTCAGGAAAGACTATGCTGATGCGTGCAGTCAGTGGGCTGATATCGCCAACAGAGGGAAAAGTAGTGATAGACGGGGAAACACTGGGAAAAGAGATTTCATTTCCGAGAAGCATAGGAGTCCTGATAGAAAATCCGGCATTTATAGCGAATTATACAGGATATAAGAATCTGGAACTGCTGGCATCCATCCAGCACAAAATAGGAAAAGAAGAAATCCGCAAAGCTATGCTTGATGTGGGACTTAATCCGGATGATAAAAGAAAATACCGTAAATATTCACTGGGTATGAAGCAGAAACTGGGAATCGCATCTGCATTTATGGAAAATCCGGATATTATTATACTGGATGAGCCAATTAATGCGATTGATGAAGCCGGTGTGAAAAATGTAAAACAAATGCTGAATGAGGCGAAAGAAAGAGGAGCAGTTATTATTACTGCGTGTCACGATGCAGAGGAACTGCAGGAACTTTCGGATGAAATCATTCAGATATCGGAAGGAAGGATAATAAAGGATGATAAAACGGGCGATTAAGGAATTATGTACGGAAAGAAGGCTGGTACTGGGTGGTGTGTGTGCCTGTTTTGCCTGTATATATGCACTTTCTGTATTGGGAACGGGTGCCGGTTTATGTACTCCCTGTATGATGGATGCATTTGCACTTGCTTCAAGACGTATGACAGGCACTGTTGGAATTATTACAATGCTTATTATATTTGCAGCAGGAAAAGATAATTACCGGGCAGATCGGGTGGTGCGGCAGAAAAGCTTTCCGCGGATATGGAATTACATAGTAATAAAAACGGGAATTGCCGCTTTGTTTTTTACAATCTGTGTATTTGTGGAAACACTGGCGGTAGGGAGAATATTGTCGGATAAGCTGTTTGTGTGGAATCAGAAAGACAGTTATATGTATTTCCTGGCAAATAAAACAGTGGACAGTATAGATTATGGGATGATTTTTCTGACGTATGCGGCAGAATGTTTTTTTACCATCTTTATAGCGGCATTGCTGGCACAGCTGATTCAATGGTATACAGGAAGCGGATTGGCAGGAGTTATCATTGTGGCGGCACTTTGTCTGCAGACAGATGTTGCAATGCTGTTTGCCGCTGACAAAAGAAATGTATTCTATGGAAATATATATGATGGAATTGATGTAAGGTATCAGTTTTTTCTGCCGGCGGCGGCAGCGGTACTGATAGCGGTGATTGGTCTGATGAAAGGAAAAAGAGATTTCCTTATGAAAGAAAAGCAGGTGGAGTGATGGGAAAATTAATACATTGTCTGCGGTATGATCTGCGGGAGGGAACAGTAAAAATGTGGCCGTTGTATGTATTGGAGGCGGTTTTTGTTGCGATTATTGCAGTAAATGAACTCATACCAATGAAAATGCAGGGCTTTCTGCCGAATGTATCGGAGTTATCGGTAAAAGTATTTGAAGGTTTTGAAAAATATGAATATGTAGAGGGTGGAAAAGTATTTCAAATCCCCATGAAATATCTGCTGTTTACATTGCTGGCAGGGATATTTACGGTCTATTATCCGAGAAGAGAATGGAGACTGCGGGGAAATATGTATTTGTCCAGATATCGTTCCAAAAATCTCTGGTGGCTGTCAAAATGTCTTTGGTGTGCTATTCAGAGTTTTTGTGTTTATCTGGTGGCATATGCTGCCATTTTTGCGGTGGCTGCGTGTATGGGAACGGGTGGATTCGCAATCAGGGAAGAATTTCTGCCATTCTTAAAAGCACCTCTGCTTATTTCTGATGATGTTCTTATTATGTGTTATATCTGGATTCTCGGATATGTTACACTTCTTGCGTTGAGCCAGTTTCTTGTGCTGTGTCAGATGTGTCTGTCTCCTGTGGCTGGATATGTTGTATATATCGCAGTAATTACAGCTTCGGCATATTATGTTAAATGGTTTATGATGGGAAATAATTTTATGCTGCTTCGTACCGCTGTGTTCCGTCAGGATGGAATAGAACTGATATTCGGTATTGTATTCTGCGGAATCCTGTGGGGAATCGAAGTGTTAGCCGGGAATATTATTATTCGGAAAAAAGATGTGCTGGGGTAAGACGTTCAGGGGTTTGTCTTGTTTTTGTCATCTTCATATGGTACAATTTTTTTAGAAATCAGCTGAAAAATATGTGATATTAAAAAGGAGTGCAGGGATGAGAAAAATTACGATGCAGAGCTGCTTTCACTTGGCATTGAAAAAGAGAGAATCCGGCATTATGGATTTGCATTTGAAGGAAAAAAAGTGTTGATTGGAAAGGTATGAAAAAATAATGAGAATAGCAGTTGTAGAAGATAATAAAGACTGGGCAGACAGGATACAGGAATTAATATGGCAGCGATGGAATATAGAAAGTGAATATTATGCAGATGCAGAAGAATTTCTAAATAAAAAAATACAATATCAGGTGGTATTTATGGATATTAAGCTGCCACATATGGATGGACTGCAGGCGACAGAATTTTATAAGAAATATTATAAAGACAGCTGTATATTTCTGGTAACGGGATATATAGAATACAGTATTGACGGATGCTGGTCAAGGGCAAATGGATTTGTAGATAAGGCAAATCTGGAAGCCTATATGGATAAAGCATTCCGGTACGTTGAAAAATACAGAGAACAGGAAGAGCGAAAGAACCGGAGCCTGGAATTTGAAATTATCGGTCAGGGAAAGCGGTTGTTAAAGATTGATGATATTTTGTGTTTTTATGCAGAAAACAGGACTATCATTATAAAAACTGCAACTATGCAATATAGAACAGAAGAAACATTAAAAAAATTAGGAGAAAGATTAAAGAAAGAGGGATTTTCATTTGCACATAAATCCTATCTGCTTAATATATGCCATATAAAAAAGATTGTCCGGGAAACAGGGCGTAAGCGGGATAAAATAATTATTCTGTCAGATGGAACGAGTATACCATTAAGCAGAAACAGAATAGAAGAAATAGAAGACCTGTTCTGGAAATGGAAAAATGAACTGACAAAAGGATAAGGGGTAGAATTATGTTTGTACTTGCAATAAAAAATATACTGGAACTGTTAAAATTTTATATGATAGGAGTGTGGCTGTTTCAGGTCACAGGACAAAAGAATAAAAAAATGTACATAGCAGTAGTAATTATATTTTTCTTCCGGATGCTGTATCTGGGATTCCGGGATGATAATATGGCAGCCTATCTGGTATTTATGATATGTGAAATGCAGATAATATACGTTATGAAGTTCTGGAAAAACATTCTGATGACTGTCTGGCTCGCATTTATTGTCGGTTCTCTGGACGAAATATCGGAAATTCTGATGAATATTCTGTTTCAGGGTAATCTGGAGGGATACAGAGAAATATTGCTGCATATGCTGACAGTTGCAATAATAATTATTATGACATTTATAAATAGAAAAATAAGACTTCAGAAACAGATTCGGTTCAAAGGACTTGAGCTTGGACTGGTAGGAGGCTTTACGGTTGTATATAGTGTAATATGTGCATATATATTACACTGGGGTGGAACTAATGTGCGGACAGGAATATATATTATTCTCGTATTTCTGTTTATGTACATACAGATAGGAATGGTTATCCGGCTGGTTGAAATGCGGGAGTATTATCATCAAAAAGCAGATCAGAATCAGGATTATCTTAATACACAAAAACGGTATTATAAACAACAGGATAGGAAAAATCATGATGTAAGAGAGTTCCGCCATGATGTAAAAGAACATCTGTTTGCAATGGAACAATTAGCAAGCCAGAAAAAATGGGAGGATCTGCAGAAATATTTCAATAGAATTGAAAATAAGCTGCATATTAATAATAAAACATATATTGTGAGCAATCGGATAGCAGAAGCAATTATTGAAAAATACATTGATATTGCAAAGGCAAAAGGAATAGATTTTCAGGTAGAGGGGTGTTTTCCGGAAATTGATGAAATAGAGCCATATGATATCTGTACGATATTTGACAATCTGATAAAAAACGCAATAGAAGCAGCAGGAAAAACAGTGGGAAAACATATGGAACTGAGCATACACTGTACGGATATGGAGATTTTTATTCTGATGCGGAATGATTGCCTGCAGACAGAAGGTCAGGGGAACAGACTGTGGAATACAACAAAGGCAGATAAAGTTAATCATGGATTTGGATTGAAAAATATCAGGGAGAGTGTTGATAAGTATCAGGGAACTGTAAGAATGAAATTACAGGATGGAAAAATGGAAACCAGAATTGTATTATATCGTGATTAAATAGTCGAAAGACATGATATTGGGGGGGGGCGAAAGATGCCTTACGGATTGTTCCGTACTTCGTACTCCCACAATCCTGCCCCATATTCGCATATCATGAAGCTGACGCTCCACTTTTATGCTCATATCGGGGCGGGTCATAAAGTCATAAAATCACTTCTGTGCAAGCACATCGTGATTTCAGACTTTTGACCCTGGCATCATATTAAAAAAAATTGACACGTCAGCGGGAAAAGCGACATGTCATCATATTTGTGGTTGTAAATGGGTTGGAAGTATGATAACCTTAGATATCCGGAAATAAAAGATATGCATAGGAAGGGAGAAAATAATTCATGAAAAAGAAACAGGCACAGGCTGCATTGTTTGCAATTATGCTGATAGTGGTTTGCATATTTTTTGGAAAAGAAGGATATACGGAACTGAAAAATCAGAGAGAAAAGAATGAGAACAAACAGCCAAAGGAAACACAGGAAATAATGTCATCAGACCAACAGGTACAGAATGGTGAGAATCAGAATGTGGAACAGACGGCAGAAGATGAAACCATGGATGAATCTCAGTATCCACATAAAATAGGAGAAACGGTAAATACAATTGGACTGGAATATACAGCTACGGATTATAGAATATGGGATAAACTCCCAGAAGAAGCATATGTAAGAGAGGATTTGTGCGAGTTTCCGGGATATAAAAATAAACAGCTTGAAGAAGGATATTCAATAATAGAAGTATCTATGCATATATATGCGGTTAAACCAGAACAGGAAGAAGTATCGCTTAATAGCATTCGTCTGATGCAGGATGGAGATGAGCTTGGTAATAGAGAAGTATTTGCTTCGGATAAAGAGGATGGCTTATATAGTAAAAGTTATTACGAACTTTATCCACAGGCAGGGGAGAAGTATGATTATAAGTTGTATTATATCATCAAAAATGACCAATGGGATTTAGATAAAACGTATCTTTTTGTGCATAATCAGGGTGCGATAGGTTATACGGATGAAGCTAGAAAAATATATCTGAGGTATTAGAAAAACAGGAGATTACTTATATGAGAAATAGTAATATTTTCAAAATAGAATTGAAAAGAGCTTTTAAAAGCAGAAAGTTACTAATCGCACTTCTGGCAGGAATGATTATTGCTGTGTGGCATTATGTGCAGTATGTACTTCCGCTGATAAGAGCAGAAGAATTTGAAGAAGAAATATATTATCCGGTTACAGTATTTGAATCGTGGATGGGAGGAAACAGCTATACATTGCAGCAGTATCTGCAGTTTATTATATTTCCGATTCTGGCAGTGCTGCCTTTTGGAACATCTTATTATGAGGATAAAAAAAGCGGTGAATATAAAAATATTGTTACCCGTGTTGAAAAGAAAGAATATATTAAGGCAAAATATAAGGCAGTATTTTTATCAGCCGGTGTAGTAACATTATTTCCTCTGGTATTAAGCCTGTTACTGACTTCAGCGACGCTTCCGTCATTACTTCCACAGGCTGCAACGTATTCTTTTCAGATACATAACACGAATTTTGGACACCAGCTGTTTTTTACACATCCGTATTTGTATATTATATTGTATCTGGTATTTGATTTTATATTTGCAGGAGCATTTGCAGGAATTGCACTTGCGGCTTCTACTTTTGCCGGAAATATCTGTATTGTTCTGGCAGCTCCGTTTGTCACAGGAATGTTTCTTATGGTAATGATGAATATGTTAAATATCGGAAAGTATGCACCTGTATATTTCCTGAATCCGGGATATGGAATGGAAAATCCATTGATTCCGCTTGCACAGCTGGCAATTCTTCTCATCTATGTGGGAATTGCTTTTATAATAGGAGAGAAAAACAGTGAAGACATATAAGGTATATTTTTATTCTGTTATAGCGGTTTTACTGGCAGTTTATCTGTATCTGGTAAGAGTTTCACTGCTTATGGCCTCGCATGGAAGTATATCGGCGGCAGATTTTTATTATATGGCACAGCAGTCCTATATCTGGGTGTACATACTTATTCCGTTTCATACAATATTTTTTATATTATATACGAATCAGAAATTATCGGTGTTAAGGATTGTACGGTATCATTCAAAAAAGAAAATATTCTGGAATTTATTGCTGAAAACAGATGCGTGGATTATGATTGGGGCATTGTTTATGACAATATTTGTTTATGGCATAGGTTATTATTTTCTGCGCACACCGATAAACTGGAATAATCCGGCAAGTATGTTTGTGTTTGAAATGGGACAGAGTACGGAGGTTTCGATACTGGAGGTTGCAGTCAGGTTTTATGTGGCCTATGTGGTAAAAGCGATTCTTGTTGTCAATACAATGTGGCTGCTGTACTGGTTTAAGAAAAATATAGTTTTAGCGATAGTCATTCCGTTAGTAATTGGAATGTTGGAAATTTTTTATAAAAATATTGTTATTTTTTACAATTTCTGGAAGGCAGATTATGAATGGCTGTCTGGACAGACAGGTTTTATAAAATATATTATCTGTTTTGTTGTTTATCAGATTATCTATTTTATTGTTGTACAGGTTTTTGCAGAACGAAAGGATTTTTTAAATGAGCAGTAAACTGATATCCTGTATCAGACATGATTTGCAGGAGGGAATTAAGAAAAACTGTAAAATATATCTGGTATTTATGATATATCTTTTGGTTGAAAATATGAATTATACAAGACAGCTCGCGGTATTGCGGAGAAACACTCCGGAATTGGAACTGCCAGGGGTTATGGATTATATTATACATTATTTTCAGGGAAGTCTTCCATATAGTATGATGAAACATATGGAAGCCTTTAAAATTCCGGTGGAATGGTTCTGCATTATGATATTTTTCAGTCTGATGATATTCCGTTATCCGAAGGAAGATTATAAGAATTGCGGGTATCAGTATATTACACGAAGTGGAAATAAAATATTCTGGTGGCTGTCAAAATGCATCTGGTGTGTCTGCTGTGTCCTGTTGGGAATTGCCGGAATGTGGGCAGTTTCCGGTGTAACGGCATTATGCTTTGGAGAAATGCGGCTGACTCCGGGTAGTATTTTAAATCGGAAAGCAAATGACATTATATTTGCAGACAGCATAGGATGGAAAAAGATAACGGCATATTGCATTATGGCAATTATTGTGCTGCTGTTTTTTGCATTATTACAGCTTGTGGTTACATTTCTGATAAATGATATTGGAGCATTGATAGTGAATATCAGTATCATTGCAGCATCTGCATATTATCTTAGTCCGTTGCTGCCGGGAAATTACCTGATGCTGAAAAGATGTACCTGTATCTATGGAAATGGCGGAGTAAGCATGGGACAGGGGATTATGATATATTCAGCAGGTTGTCTGGTACTGGCGGTAATAGGATATATATGTTTTAGACAAAAAGATATTTTTTAGGAGAAAATAATTATGGTTATTAATATTGTAAATTATACAAAGAAAATTGGACAGGCGGTAGTTCTGGATAATATAAATGTGAAAATGGAAGAGGGAAAGGTGTATGGGCTGAAAGGCAGAAATGGTGCAGGAAAGACAATGCTTATGAGAGCTGTAAGCGGATTAATACGACCGACAGAGGGATATGTGGAGGTTGATGGCAGAAAGGTAGGCAAGGATATTTCATTTCCTGAAAATATGGGTATTCTGCTGGAACATCCCGGATTTATCGGAGAATATACCGGCTATGACAATCTGAAGGTGCTGGCGGATATCAGGGGTGTTGTGGGAGAAAAAGAAATAAGGGAAATGATGGAACGGCTGGGACTTGATTCATATGAAAAGAAGAAATACAAAAAATATTCACTGGGAATGAAACAAAAACTGGGAATTGCAGCAGCATTTATGGAGAATCCGCAGTTAATTATACTGGATGAGCCGGTAAATGCACTGGATGAGGAAAGCATTAAGAAATTTGAGAATCTGATGGATGAGGCACGAAATCAGAAGAAGATTATTATAATATCCTGTCATGACAGTGAAGAATTATATCGTTTTTCGGACGAAATTCTGTATATAGATAATGGAAAAGTGACAAAGCAGGAAATGGTTTCGTATAAACAAGGGAAAAATAGCGAAACAGACAGTGATGGAGGGAAAGAATGAAAAACAGATTTAGAGGAAAATATGTTATTATAGCCGGGCTAATTCTGCTGGCAGTCTGCTGGGGAATTGCATTTATCCATGTAAACAGTAAGTATAAAATGGAAAAAGATATTGTCTGCAAACAGGGTGAAACATACAATATTTTTGGCTGTGATTTTAAAATAGCAGGAGCTGAATGGATGGATGAGGAAGGCATGAAAAGCTATCATGTCATGCCATTGGAAAATCTCGGTGAGGGCAGGATGCTGGTGGTTACAATGGAGCTTGATAATAATACGGAACAGACCACAGAAGTGCCATTGTACCAGGCCAGGATGGAATATGAATATTATACAAATGCAGTCAGCCTTGAAGCATTTATGGAATTAAATGAAAGAGGTTCATTGCATCCAAATCTGAAAGCCGGTGAACATATGGAATTAAAACTGCCATTTGTTGTTTATGAAAACCAGTTTTCACAAAAAGAGTGGGAAAATATAGAGGGAGATAGCGGAAACATTATTATGGCATTGTATCCGCAGAAAATAATGATGGAGTATTAGGGATAGTCATGATAAAAATATGATTTATAAAATTATTTTCTTGACAAAATTATACAAAATATGCTATCTTTAAAGAGGAAATGAATTTGATGAGGGCAAACATGTGGAAACATATGGACGCAAAGTTGGGAGTCTAAGGGGATAAAGATAATAAGACATTATATAACGTATTTAGAGATATTTCTAAGATAGTCCGACCGCAATGAAAGGAAGTAATAACCTGTTTCATGTGGTCGGGCTATTTTTGTATTTATATATGCCGGACAGTAATGGGAAATTACTTTACATCAAGTTTGATTTTACAAAATAACAAGGTAAGGAGAACAAGGATGAGAAAAAGTTGGAAAAGGATAGTGGCAGCAGGGTTGGCAGCTGTTACAATGTGTACGTCCGTAAATCTACAGGCATTTGCAGAAGATGGTACTATTTTATCTGCTGAAGCGAAATGGGATGGAGTAACAATGACAAACAGCTATGAAGGAGATGGTTACACTGTTACTTATACGTTGTCAGGATATTGGGAAGGAGGTTATAATGCAAGCATAAGAATTGACAATGTAAGTCAGGAAGCCATTCATAACTGGTACTTACGGGTAGATTCAGAAAAAGATCTTTTTAATATCTGGAATGGTTCGATATATGAGGAAACTGAAACGGGTTATGTTATTAAAAATGCTGGTTGGATTATGCTAATACAACCGATACTGATGGGGATGGAATCGTTGATTCCCTTGAAGAATATATCGGGACAGATATAAATAACGTGGATACTGATATGGATGGATTGACAGACTATGAAGAACTTTATGTAGTGGGAACAAATCCGCTAGCAGCAGACACGGATGGTAATGGGATAGATGATTATTATGATGATATGGATGGGGATGGAATATGTAATGGTGATGAGATAAAATTTGGTACAAATCCGGCATATATAGATACTGATACCGATGGATTAACAGATTATCAGGAGATATATGAATATTATACGAATCCTGATATGATGGATACAGATAATGATGGTGCATCTGATTATTGGGAAATTCAAAATGGTTTTGATCCACTGGTGTATAATGACAGCTTTAAACTGATCGTGGAACCGGAAGAAGTCAGCGAAGCAAAACCAGTTACTGCAGGAATAAATATAGAAGTATATGAGGCTGATGTACAATCTCTGGATATTATACAGGTAAAACCTCATGATAATTATTTTATATCACCATTTATTGCCGGTTATCTTGGAGATGCATATGATTTTTCAATAGATGGAAAGTTTGATACTGCGGAATTGGTTTTCAAATATGATAAGAATCTGGGAGAAATCGGTGAAGAATTTCAGCCGAGAATTTATTATTTTAACGAAGATTTAAAAACTTTTGAAGAACTGGAGAATCAGAAAGTAGAGGATGGAGAAGTAACAGCGGTTACAACACATTTTTCTACATATATATTGCTTAATAAAGTAGAATTTGACAAGGTATGGGAAAACGAAATTAAACCTGCTGCAAATGGAGAAGATTTGAATATTGCGTTTGTTGTAGATCTTTCAGGAAGTATGAGAGGAGAAAAATTATCGACAACTAAAAATGTTATAAATTCCTTTATTGATGTTTTGGGTTATAGGGATAAAGCAGCTGTAGTCTCTTTTATGGAAACTGCATATGTTGAATGCAATTTGACAGGAGATAAAGAAAAGTTAAAAAAAGCAGTAGACAATATGGCAACATGGGGACGTACAGCGATTTATACTGGAATTCAAAGTGCGATAAATGTATTTGAGAAGGAAAAACCAAGTGGTTATAAGATGATGATTGTTTTTACGGATGGATATGATGAACCGAAAGTAAATTATGGGTATTATGATTCACTGGCAGAACGTGCAAAAAGGGATGGCATAGTTATTAATACTATTGGAATTAAAACGATAGACGAGGAGTTGCTGACAAGGGTTGCAGAGAAAACGGGAGGAAACTATTATTATGTCAGTCAGATATCAGAACTTCAGGATAAAGTCGATGAAATAAAGGGAGATACGCTTGATTTAAAGAAAGATAGTAATAATGATGGAATCTCAGATTATTATACACAGATGATAGAGGAAGGAAAGCTGGTATTAAGCAATTCTTCTAATGAGTTAAAAGGCATTAATCTGAATTATGACAGTGAGGGCAATCTGACAAATGACTGTGATGGAGATGGATTGTTAAATGGACAGGAAATACAGATAGTAGAGAGAAACGGAAAAGTGTACCTGCAGATGAATTCACACCCATTAAGAATGCATAGCGATCTTGATGGTATAAGTGATGCAGATGAGGTTAAAAATGGAACAGATCCTCTGAGCTGTGAAAAACCGAAGAATAATGTGGATTATCTGTGCAAAGATGGTGCATATTTCTTTGAAACAACAGCAGATGACCTCAAAAATGATGAATTTAGCAAAGGATTATTGGGATATGCTGCGGTAATAAATGGTGTATTTAATAAAGAAGAATTATATCGTGATTTGATGATAGATTATTATAGTACATATGTAACGCAGGATGTTGTAGATGAAAAAGTTTTTGAAAAGGAGAGAGAACTGCTGTATGATGCTTATATTAGTTTGGCAGAAAAAGCAAATAAATATGTAAAGCAGCCATATGATGCTATATATAGCATGAATAAAGCAATAAGCTATATGAGTGGAATAAGAACAGTAAAAGAATTAGAGGAGGATTTTATACGCAGAACCAGCTGGATAATAGAGGAAATAGATAAAGCCAATGAAGAGGTGGCAGAATTTAATTTTGAGATGAAAGGCATACCATATGTAAAGAAGTATATGGACAGTGATATTGTAAAAAAAGCGGTGGGAGCTTCGCAGAAAGTCTTAGATGACTGTTCAAATGGAATCTCATTTTTAGTATATGGACAGGATATTATGGATACTGTGTATAACTTATCGAAGATTGAAGCCAATAAGAGTGTATTTAATGAAAACGTGGATGTGCTGGAATACATTAGTAAGTCTGCGAGTGATAAAAATATTCGTGCTGCTGCAAAAAATGTGATGGATATATTGGCAGAAAGATATTTAGAGGCATATTGTGGAGAAATTGGAAAAGATATAGTAAACTCAGCTGTTGATTGGATAATATATTATGGGGTGTCCAAAATCAGTTATGTGGCTGTGGTAGTGGCAGCCCGTGATGTGATGAGCATTTCGATTGGAAGTAAAGATGATGTGGAACAGATGTATAAGGTTCTGTGCTACAGTGAAATGTGTGATGCCTATATAAATGCGTTATTTAAAGTAATTGATGAAGAAGAGAACGGAAAATATTATGTATGTGAAAAACGGGAAAACCTGATAGATGTTATGCGGTATATGGAAAATCTGGCACAGCTAAGAATACTTGGTGAGAAGGAATATTATGCATATATCGAAAAAACAGGATTGATAGGTGGAATAGTAAATGCTTTTAATAATATTGGACAATTAAAAATAGATATCAACAATTCAATTTGGGATATAAAAAAATGTGCAAATCGGTTAGGATTAAAGCTGTCTGACAAGCTCAGTTATGAAGTAGAATAGCACA
>ENA-ORMN01002542-ORMN01002542.1-human-gut-metagenome-genome-assembly--contig:-NODE-2542-length-15618-cov-4.089507_pt1 | contig 15618 bp, 10 predicted proteins | sample MGYA00242102_ERZ508993 | MGnify/ENA primary metagenome ERZ508993 (study PRJEB26280, sample SAMEA2338770) | human gut metagenome | biome: human gut; feature: human-associated habitat; material: faeces... | reverse complement strand
ATTCGGTGTCGGCGGCCGGCTTGCGCTCCGGCACCCGGCGGCTTACCGTGGGCGGATACGGCGAGGCCGTTGTGTCGCGCAATTTTTACAGTGACAACTGGAAACGCTATACCGACGCTTCCATGTATCGTAACGACAAGGGGCACGGGCGCTTTGACCTTCCTCATGTCACGCTGTTTCTGGGGTATGACTTTGGCCACGGCTGGAGCATGGGCAGCGAAGTTGAGTTTGAACACGGCGGCACGGAGAGTGCCGTGGAGATTGAAGAGGAGGAAACGGGTGAATACGAGAGCGAAATCGAACGCGGCGGTGAGGTGGCGCTCGAGCAGTTCTGGCTGCAAAAGAGCTTTATGCCGCAGCTCAACGTGCGTTTGGGACACATCATTGTGCCCGTAGGGTCAACCAACAGCCATCATACCCCCACCGAGTATTTCGGCGTTTATCGTCCCGAGGGCGACAATACCATTTTGCCCTGCACGTGGCACGAAACCGGCGTCAGCCTTTGGGGGCGGGCCGGAGCGTGGCGCTACGAGGTTCTGTTTGTGGCCGGGCTTGATGCCGACCGCTTCAATAACCAGAACTGGATACAGGGCGGCGCAGGCTCGCCCTATGAGTTCAAGATTGCCAATGCCTGTGCCGGAGCTTTTAGGGTCGACAATTATTCCGTGCCCGGTTTGCGCATGAGCCTGAGCGGATACTATGGCAAGTCGGCTTCCAACAGTCTGAAGCAGTATAAGTTTGAATCGCTGGCCGGGCGGGTGCTCATCGGCTCTTTCGATTTTGCCTACGATGCCCGCCAGTGGGTGGCCCGGGGCGGCGTGACCTACGGCTACCTGTCCAATTCGGCCGAAATAGCCGAGGCCAACCGCTCGCTCAAGGGTATGGGCATATCACCCGGCACCAACATCGGCGAAACGGCCATCAGTGTGGGCGTGGAAGCCGGCTACAATCTGCTGGCCCTGGCACCTTCGGTCAATCCGCGCCACCGGCTCTATCTCTTTGGGCGTTATGACTATTACGACCCCATGCTGACCATGGGGCGTACGGCCAAGGGGGTGCAGCTGGCCGACGAAAAGCAATGGGGCCGCCAGCGTGTGGCCGTGGGGCTGAACTATTATCCCCTGCCGCAAATCGTGATTAAGGGCGAATATGCTTACCGTATTTTCAAGAGCCAGTATAACAATGAGCCAAGCGTATCGTTGGGCGTGGCCTATTCGGGACTGTTTACGCGATAACCCGTGATTTTGTTTTTATATCCGTTTATTTATTTCAAATTATCCTTTTTATGAAACATTTTATCCAATGGGCAGTCCGCAGTATGGCGGCTGCCGCCATTTGTCTGGGCTTTGCCTCCTGTAGTGACGAATCCGCCGGCGGAAATTCCGGCAGCAGTGGCCTTAATGCGGCCATGACCGGTATTCTCACGCAGTATGTCAACAGTACGGTAGTGCCTACCTACACCCGTCTGTCCGATGCTTCCATCGTGTTGCGCGACGCCTGTCAGACCCTTTATCTGCATAAGGACAACGGCACTGCCACAACGCAGGAAGTGCAGGCGGCCTGTGACGCTTGGCTTGCCGCGCGGAAATATTGGGAGCAGAGCGAGGCTTTCCTGCTGGGGCCTGCAACCATAAGGGGCATTGACCCGCATATTGATTCGTGGCCGCTTGACAAAACCCAGCTCGACGCCCTGCTCAGCAGCCCGGCCATCATGGCGCAGATGGATGCCGACTACATTACCAGCAACTACGGTTCGGGCGGCGTGTGTGGATTTCATGCGCTGGAGTACATTATTTTTGCCGACGGCGCGGCCAAGGATGTTCAGCGCATTACGACCGACGAAGCCAAGTATGCGGCTGCCGTGGCCGGCGACCTGGCGGCGCAGTGTGTTTATCTGGAAGCGGCGTGGGCCGGGCAGGACAATATTACCGACCCCGTAAAGATTGACCTGTTGGGAGAAGACGGGGTAGATGCCGACACCGACAACTGGGGGAGCCAGTTTGTCAATGCCGGGCAGGCCGGCAGCCGCTACCGCACGCAGCTTGAAGCCATAGTGGACTTTATCAAGGCCGACAAGGGCTGTTACGGCATTGCCAACGAGGTGGGCGACACCAAAATCTCCGACCCCGTCAATTCCGGCAACGTGCTCGACGTGGAATCGTGGTTCAGCTTTAATTCAAAAACGGACTTTCAGGACAACATCCGCGGCATTCAGAATGTCATTATGGGCGGCGTGAGCGACAAACGTGACGAGAGCAAGTCCGTTTATGCGCTCCTCAAGCAGCATAATCCGACCTTGGCCGAGGAACTCAAAACGGCCATCGAAACCTGTATCGGCGAGGACGGCACTACCGGCTTGGGCACCATCATCTATCCCTTCCGTGACCATCTGACTCCGGCTGAAAATCAGGAAGCCATCCGCTCGTGTCAGGCGCTGCGCGACAAACTGATGGAGGTGGCCACTTATATGCAGCAAACTGAATTTTAATTGACATTGGCGCACGGGGCGCCAGAAATACATTTGATCCATGAAAACAAACATTTCTATACTTTGTGCCGGCATGGCCGTGGCGGCGTGTCTTGCGGGATGTAGCGACGACCCTGTATCGGGAAACGGCGGCGGGGGCGTAACTGCGCTTTCTGACGAGTGGTATGCCGGAGGCAAACTCGGCACGGTGTTTAATTCAACTTCAAGCGCATACGAGCAGTCTACGCCGGTGGTTGACCGGGACGCGGACATGGCAGCTTCGTTTTTGCGTGGCGAAACTTTTTTCGAGGATGTATTCATTCAGGGCACCGACTCCGGAGCCGAACGTCAGGGCCTGGGGCCGCTCTACATCCGCAACAGTTGTATTGCCTGCCATCCCGGCTACGGCCACGGCCGCCGCATGACACGCTATCGGGCCAATGATTTTGGAAATGGTTATCTGCTGGTCATTACTGATGGCAATGACAATTATCTGAGTTCCCTGACCGGAATGCCGCAGACCAAAGCCGTGGCTCCCTTTAAGGCACCGCTTGACGAAAGCCGGATTACCATTACCTGGAAAAACTATACCGACGAGTGGGGCAACCGCTTTCCTGACGGTACGACCTACAGCCTGATTTATCCCGAAGTCAGCATTCCGGAAGATGCCTATTACGTGCCGCTTGAATCAACGGTGAACGGACAGACCGTCAGTGTACCTTACAGCGACGTCAAGGTTCGGCTGGAGTCGACCATCGGTATTTACGGCACCGGCCTGCTCGATGCTATTCCCGACGACTCTATCATTGCGCAGTATCACCGTGAGGCACCTTATGTGCCGCTGAATCCGGCCATGTATAAGGACGGGCAGTACGTAGGTTATTATACCAATACTTTGCAAGGCGATGGTACGAAATACGTGCGACGTCTGACGTATGCGCTCAGCCGTGGTCCGATTGAGGACGGACCCGGAGCCAATGCCATTTGGAACATTACCAATGTCACCCGTTCTGACCGCCGCTATCATTACATGACTGAGGCCTATGCGCGCAAGGCTTCGCAGGATGAAGACGTGCAGCGTGATTTTTATCGCTACTTTCCGCAGCAGCGTAAGACGGGGGATGTGGAGCAGGACATCTACAACTATCTGATGGCGCAGGACCTGCCGGCAGAAATGAGCGACGATGATTATATCGACCTCATGGTGTGGCATCGCGGCCTGGCTGTGCCGGCAGCCCGCAATCTTGATGACCCGCAGGTGCAGCAGGGCAAACAGCTCTTTACGCAGTTGGGGTGTGCCACGTGCCACCGTCCTTCGTGGACTACGGGCGACGATGTAATCAGCGACCCTAATAATTTTTTCACCGGTTCGCGTGCCAATCTGCTTCCCCGCTATCCGCATCAGAAGATATGGCCGTATTCCGACCTGATTCAACACAAACTGAACATGGTTAATGATATCCGCACCGGTTGGTGCCGGACCACTCCGCTCTGGGGGCGTGGCCTTAGCATGCAGTGTACCGGTGCGGCCGACCGCTTGCATGACTGCCGGGCGCGTAACGTGATTGAGGCCATCATGTGGCATGGCTGTCAGGGCAGTGACGCCCGTGGCACGGTTGAAAAATTCCGCCAGCTCAGTGCCGATGAGCGGGAGGCTGTGGTAGCGTTTATCAATGCGATTTGACGGAGGTCTTCCGACATAAAACGAATGTGGAAACAGTGTGTTTGTACCCGTGTCCTGAAGGAGGGAAACGGGTACAAATTCGTGAAGATGAAAAAGTGAGTAAATGGAAAATGAAACGATTCAGTAAATATGCGGCTCTGGGTAGCCTGGTTGTGCTGATTGCCGTCATGGCAGCAGCAACGGTGGTCGAAAAGATGATGAATACGTCGTATGTGGCGCAATGTGTGTACGGTTCTTTATGGTTCGTGGCGCTGTGGATGTGGTGCGTAGCCTGGAGCCTGGTTTACGGCTGGCTGGTGAGACGCACGCTCCGGTGGCCGGTTGTCATGCTTCATGCGGCGTGGGTCGTTATTCTGTGCGGCGCTTTTCTGACGCATGTGTGGGGCCGGCGTGGCACGCTGCATTTGCGTGAAGGCCAGCCGGTTTCGGCGTATGCCGACGGGCGGGGACATTCCACGAAGATGCCGTTTACGCTCGTGCTCGAGCGGTTTTCCGTGAGTTACTATCCCGGCACGCAGGCCCCGATGGATTATAAGAGCCGTTTGCGGCTGACTGAAGCCGACCGGCAGTCCTTTAGTGGCGAAGTGTCGATGAACCACGTGTGGCGCCATCGCGGCTATCGTTTTTATCAGTCGGGGTATGATGCCGACGGGCGCGGGGCGGTTTTGCTGGTGGCTTACGATCCGTGGGGCATAGGAGTCAGCTATGCCGGTTATGCTTTGTTGTGGCTCAGCTGGCTGGTGCTGTTGTGCAATGGAGCTGGCCGATTCCGCCGGCTGTTGCGCCATCCGTGGCTGCGGCGAGGAGTGGCCTGCGTGGCTCTGTTGTATGTGACGGCGGCTCAGGTTTCGGCCGGAAGCCGTTCTGCTTCGTCCGACCTTCCGCGCACCCTGCCGCGTGAAGTGGCAGCTGATTTTGGCCGGCTTTATGTGCTTTATAACGACCGCGTGTGTCCCTTGCAGACTTTGGCGCGTCAGTTTACCCTCAAGTTGTGTGGCGCTGACAGCTGGCGCGGGTTGACGGCCGAGCAGGTACTGACGGGGTGGATGTTCTACTATTCCAGCTGGAGCCGCGAGCCGATGATTCGAATTCGGGGACGGGCGGTCAGAAAACAGTTGGGCTTGGAGGGAAAGTATGCCTGTTTGCTCGATTTTTTGGACAGCACAGGGCGGATGCGGCTGCCGGAACCTTATGCCAATGCCGACGTGGCGCGGGCCGCAGAGCAGTACAACCTCTTGCCCATGCTCTATTCCGGCCGATTGCTACGGATTTTTCCCGTCTGTAAAGCCGGCCGTCTGGTTTGGGTGGGGCAGAATGATGTCCTGCCGTCGGGCTTGTCGGTTGGCGAGCGGGTCTTCATACAGAAATCCGTCAACTATTTGCAGGAACTAGCCTTTGCGCACGACTATCAGGCCATGCGTATGCTGTTGGACAAGATGCGACGCTATCAGCAACAGCGCGGGGAGGATTCGTTGCCCACTGAAGCTGCCTTTGAGGCCGAACGCCTTTACAACACCCTCGACCACACGTTACCCTGGGCACTGGTGGCTCTGGGTGCCGGACTGGTGCTCTTTGTGATTTCCGTTTCCCGTTTTGCGGCCGGCCGGCAGCCCGTCAGACGGGCCACGCTGTTGGCCGGAGGAGCTGTGGCGGCAGTGGGGCTTTACCTGACCCTGATGCTGGTCCTGCGCGGTTGGGTGAGTGGCCATTGGCCTTTGTCGAGCGGTTACGAAACCATGCAGTTTCTTTCCTGGGCCTCTTTGCTGCTGGGGCTGGTGTTGCAGCACCGTTTCTTCCTGTCGTTCCCACTGTCGCTGCTGGTGGCCGGACTGTCGCTGCTGGTATCAGCCATGGGCGAGAGCCAGCCGCAGCTTACGCCCCTGATGCCCGTGCTGGCCTCGCCGCTCCTGTCGCTTCATGTGGTGACGGTGATGCTTTCCTTTGCTCTGCTGGCCTTCCTGATGTTCAACGGGGTGGCCGCCTGTGTGGTGGCCCGCCGGCGGGGATGGCATTCGGAGTCCGTGGCGCGCCTCACGCTGGTAGGCCGCCTGATGCTCTTCCCGGCCCTGGCCCTGCTGAGCGTAGGCATTTTCGTGGGAGCCATGTGGGCCAATGTGTCGTGGGGCACGTACTGGAGCTGGGACCCCAAGGAGGTGTGGGCGCTGATTACGCTGCTGGTCTACGCGCTGCCGCTGCATGTGCGCTCGCTCCCGGCCTTCCGTCGCCACAGCGTGTGGCAGGTGTATATGGTTCTGGCCTTCCTTACCGTACTGGCCACCTATTTCGGTGTCAATTTCCTGCTGGGCGGCATGCACAGTTATGCGTAGATGGCTGACTCTGGAAAAACAAGGCCGGATTTTTTTATGATAAGGTCGGAGTTCGTCAGATTCAGGTCCGATCTTGTTGAATGAAATGTGCCGGAAAAGCTGAGCGTGACAAATTGCACGGCTGGCTTTTCCGGCACATAGGGCCTGAAGAGATGTATTTCCTGACGAAAAAAGTGCTGATGAAATCGCTAATTCCTGCGTCCGGCCATGCCTTTTAGTTGCCGGGCCACATCTTTGCGCAGGCTTGTCCAGCTGGGCATGCGTTTGAGTTGGCGGCGTATGGGGGCGTCGTAGAGCAGGAAGAGCAGGAGCAGAATCAGGCAGCCGTAGGCAATCCACCCGAACATCTGTTTGATGCTGATTTCCATGATGCCGGTCATGAAGCGGTCGGACAATTCGGCCATTTGTGTGCCCGGACGGCTCAGCATGACGCGGTTGATGTTTTGCCCGTAGCGGCTCAGGTTGTCGGCCACGTAGTATTTGAAACCTTGTGTGTAGAGCGCTGCTCCCATTACACCTCCGGCCACCATGTGGAGCATGTTGAACACGCTGAGTGCCTGGAAAAAGTGTTGGAAGGTCATGATTTCTTCCAGACAGACCATAAAGGTGGCGCTGAGAATGGCGTAGCCCACGCCGCGGCATAGGGTGGGTAGGGCCAGTTGCCATAGGGCGATATCGGACGAAACGGTAAAATAGAACCCCGTCAGGTAGAGTGCTACGGCTGCCAGTCCGACGGCCAGCAGACGGATGTAGCTGAAGCGGTGCAGGTGCATCCACCAGTAGGCCAGCAGGCATCCGGCCAGCACGCCTGCCAGCATGGGCCAGTCCAGTAGTACGCTCACCATGTCGGAATAGTGCATCACTTCGCTGCAAAACACTTCCTCGAGCACGTGTTCCGAGGCCAGCAGCATTTCGACCAGCGTAATCAGGAGCAGTATGGGGAGCAGATGCCGGTAGGTCCACATTTGGGGTTCGTAGTACGGATGCCGGATGTGGAACATACGTCCCAGACAGAGGAGCAGCGTGACGAAAATGATGGGTATCATCAGGCGCATGACGCGGCTGTTGAACCAGTCGTAGTAGTCGCCGTAACACAGGAAATAGGCTACTTCGAGCAGAAGCAGGGCCCAGAGCAGTCCGCCCAGCCAGTCGATGCCCAGCAGCGGGAATTTCTTGACGATGCGGAAGTGGCGCGGGCAGCAGGTCAGGACGAGCAGGTCAATCAGCATGACGCCGCACATGAACCACTGCATGCCGGTCCAGTGGAAATAATAGGCCAGCCAGGTTGACAGCAGGTCAGACACCTGCATACTGCCCAGAATAATGATGTGAAGCAGCGGGAAAAATACGGTGAAATCGCGCTTTGGCGTCATCCACAGCTGTATGGTCGACATACACTCAAACGTGCCTTGAATCTTTCCGATGCCCTCTATGAAGCAGAGGGCCCAGAGCAGAGGCAGGAAGGTGGTACACGTGACAAGCGCATTACACGCCAGTACGGTGAGGGCGGCGGCCGCAAGGAGTGTCTTGTTGGTAAAGCGGAACTTCATGCGGAAGAGCAGCGGAAAGTAGATGGCCATGCCGGCAAGGTTGGCATACAGGCACATCTGCAGGTCCTCACGCATGAGGGTGGTTTCACCCATCATGTGCGAGAGCGTGCCCATGTACAGCCCGCCCGAGAGTTGAAAGGTTACGGCCATAAATACGTAGAGCCACGGTTGCAGCCGGCGCGGCACGAAGCTGCGCATCATGGGCATCGTGAACGGGCCTTGAAGTACGGGTGCTCCCATAATCAGTATTTTATGCTGCATTCAACATTATACCCGGCCTTCAGGCGCTGCAGCAGGCGTGCGTCGTTGCCGCGGAGGCTGATGCGTACGGGTACCCGCTGTTCTACTTTTACAAAGTTGCCTGTGGCGTTGTCCTGCGGCATGATGGAAAAGGCGGCACCGGTAGCGTTTGAAACGGATTCCACCTTTCCGCTGAACGATACGCCCGGTACGGCGTCGGCCGTCACTTTTACCTGCGCCCGGTCATTCCGTCACATGTGGCTATAACGGCTGTGTACGAAAGGTTCAGACGTGCCAGCTCCACGGCGGCTTCGGCCAGGCGGATGGAAGCCTGGTTCTGCTCCAGATACCGGGCCTGTTCGTTGCGGGTGAGCGAGGTGGTGCGTTTGGCGCGGAGCAGCTGGTCATAACGTGCCTGAGCGGACTGAGCAGCCGTTTGCACTTTGTCATATTGCTGCCGCGTGACGGCATCTTTTTCCAGCAGTTTCTGATAGCGTGCGGCCTCGCGTCTGGCATCGGCCAGTTGTACGCGGGCTTCTTCAATGCCGGCGTCGTTCACCTGCAGGTTGTTGGTCATTGTAGCCATGCCGGCCGAGGTGACCTGCTTGCCGGATCGGGCGTTAGCCAGATTGGCTTCAGCCTGGGCCAGCTGCAGTTTGAATTCGGCGTCTTCAATAAGGAGCAGGGTGTCACCTTTGTGTACGGGCTGGTATTCTTCAAAACATATTTTGCGGATAAAACCCTGAATGCGGGTGTTTACGGGAGTAATGTGCTGGCGTACCTGCGCATTGTCGGTATATTCCACGCCCGGGTGGATGAAACGGGAACATACGTAGACTGCTCCTGCTGCCAGAAGCAGGATGATGAGGGTATTGTAAAGTGCTTTTCGTATTTTTCTGCTAATCATGACAAATATGTTTGGTTTTATGGTTTTATTGTTGTGTGGGTTTATGGAAGGCCGGGACTTGTCCGGCCGCCGCATTCTTAGAGTGTGTGCGTTACGTATTTCATTTTGTAGTAATGATAGAGTACGTTAATGCGGGCGTCGGCCAGACTGAGGTCGGCGTTGAGCTTGGTGTGGGCGGCATCGAGCAGGTCGGTGAGCAGAGCCAGTTCGTTTTCATAGCGGTGGCTTACCAGCCGGTAGTTCTCGTTGGCCAGTTCCACGTTTTTCTGTTGTGTTTGCAGGTCGGTAAAGGCTGTCAGGAAATTGACGTAGTTTTCCTGGACGGCGTTGTCTACCTGTTCGCGGGCCAGTCGGTACTGTTCTTCGGCATGTGTTACGCCGAGCCGGGCCTGCTGCACTTTATGTTTGTTCTTGAAGAGTGACGAGAGGCTGTACCGCAGACTGACACCCACGTACCAGTAATTGAAATTGTTGTCAAGCACCGGTACTTCGATAGTGATGGGGCCGTCCAGATGGTCGGCTGCTACCAGGGCTATCTGCGGCCTTCGTGCGGCACGCTCCAGACGCAGTTGCTGTTCGCTGATTTTGATGCCTGCGGCAGCCTGTTGCAGGCCGAGATGATTGATTGCGGCGGTGTCTTGCCAGTTTTTTTCGTGCAGGGAGTCAATCTGTCGGTCCAGCAGCAGGGTGTCGGGCAGAATTTCGGTTCCTTCTGGCAGATGCAGCGTAGTGGACAGTTGGTGGTTCATGATGCGGCAGGCATTTTGCGTTTGCGTCAGCTGTAGCTGCAGTTGTTTCTGTTGCAGTTCGTAGCGCGTAATGTCGTTTTTCAGCGCGGTGCCCTGTTCGCGGCGGGCGTGCATGCGCTCCAGTACCTGACGGGTCAGTTTCAGATGATTGCGCAATACGGTCAGCTGGTTGTATTGCTTGTAGAGGTTGAGATAGAGTCCCAGCATGAGAAAGCGGACGTCCTGTCGGTTGCGTGCCCTCTCGAGCGTAGCCATTTGTTTTTGAAGCCTGGCCAGCTCGATGCTGCTGCTGACGGCACCTCCGGCATAAACGGTTTGCTGCGCTTCGAGTGCAAAGTTGTTGCCGAAGTGAGGCATCCGGATTTGGGAGCCGTTGCTGAAGTTGCGGTCCCACAGATGTCCGTTGCCCCAATAGCTGGCCGTGGCAGACACACTGATGTCGGGCAGGCGTTGTGCCTGGGCCGCTTTCAGGGCCTCTTCGGCCGCGGCTTCCTGAGTACGCCAGGCTTGCAGGCTGACACTGTTCTGGTCGGCCAGCGTGAGGAGCTGGCCGATGCTCATTACACGCGGCTGGGCGTGTAGACACTGGCTGCACAGCACTGTGACACACAGCGCCATGAGCTTGTTTTTCTTGCTCATACAAAAAATTTTAGGAAAAAAGTAACTGAAAAGTAACGATGTGAAAAAGAAATCTACAGCAAGCAGGTTAAATCAGGGCTGCTGCTCCCCAGGCATGGAAGTCGTGTATCTTATTGGGGAACCGCTTGGATATGGAAACTGCTTGCATGATTTTCAAATCGTAATCAATGAATTTGGCCGCAAAGGTAAAGAAATAATCAACAGACTGTAACCATATGAATTTTTACATTTAACTAAGTTTAACTAAATGGCGGTCTGTTTGCTTTTCCTCAAGGCAAAAGTGGCCGTATGTCTGCCGCATGGGGCGGGAGATGCGGCGGAAGGAAAAACAGGCGGGACCTGTTTGCCTTCAGGCGGGAGGAAAAAATTTTCAGGTCGGAGGTAGTTTCTTTTCGGTGTCTTGCAGGTTCCTTTCAGATTGGGGGAAGGCGGCCTGATAAATATATACGGCTGCGTTTGGGCTGATATTCAAGTTTTTTTCATACCTTTGTCTCATCTATGGATAAATATAATTTATTATGTGCCCGGTTGTTGTAGTTTTTTCGGAAGTCACCGCCTTGTAATTTCCTGAAAGAGCGTGCACGAGGCGGCACGCCGTTATTTTCATTCACCCAAACTTATCCGTATGATTCTCATTTTTGTATATTTGTTCGGCGCGTTGTCGCTGTCATTCTTATGTTCTGTGCTGGAGGCCGTGCTGCTGTCCACCCCTTTGTCGTACATATCCATGCTCGAGGAGCGCGGCGTAAAGTCGGCCGGTCTGCTCAAGCGTTATAAAAAGGATATCGACCGTCCGATTTCAGCCATTCTTTCGCTCAATACCATTGCCCACACTGTGGGAGCAGCCGGCGTGGGTGCCGAGGCGGTCAAGGTGTTCGGCCAGGAGTATTTCGGTATTATTTCAGCTATTCTTACCGTGCTGATTCTGGTGCTTTCCGAAATCATCCCGAAAATTGTGGGAGCCACCTATTGGCGCAGTCTGGCCATAGCGGCGGCCCGCGTTGTGAGGGTACTGATTTTTATTACCTATCCGCTGGTGGTGTTGTCCGACCTTATCATGCATGCCGTGGCGCGGCGCAACAAGGACCAGGCTTCCGTCAGCCGTGAGGAAGTGTCGGCCATGGTCAATGTGGGAGCCGAGGAAGGTGTGTTCAAAAGTCGCGAGAACCGCATCATCCAGAGTTTCATCAAGCTCTACCAGGTGACGGCGGAGGAAATCATGACCCCCAGCGTGGTAGTGGCATCGGCGGCTGAGCAGACCACGATGCGCCAGTTTTATGACAACAAGCAGTTCCGGCCCTATTCCCGCATCCCGGTGTTCAGCGAGAACAAGGACTATATTACCGGCTACGTGCTTCGGGCCAACGTGCTCGAAAAATTGGCCGAGGACAAGTTTGACGAGCCGCTGAGCAGCATTGTGCGTCCCATCTTCTCGTTTCCTGAAACCGAATCGGTGTCGAACATTTGGGAAAAGATGATTGGGAACAAGGAACACATCTCCATCATCATCGACGATTACGGCTGCTTGCGCGGAATCGTGACCATGGAGGACGTGCTGGAAACGATGCTCGGGGTGGAAATTGTGGACGAAAACGACACGACTACCGACATGCAAACCCTGGCCCGCGAAAAATGGCAGCGTATGAAGAGTGCCCGCAAGGTGCCGAGGCAGCCTAATGTGTAGCTTCCCCGGGCGGTGCCGGCAGAAAATGCACAAAAACAACGATGGAATGGACTAAAAAAAGAGAAAATGGTCAGTATAAAAATTGAGTACAAATGGCGTGACGTCCTGCTCTTTCTGGCAGGCGTGGGATTGCTGGCTTTGGGCATTACCGTCTATCGCCAGAAATACGTCAATACCGAATTTCAGGTGGTCGACTGCCTGGGCGGAAACATCTTTCCGTCGTATATCCTGTCGGTGGCCACGACAAATCTGAATCTGATTCACCCGATTGATACGCCCTATGTGGGAAATCCCAAAATGCCCTTTGCCATACGCATACGTTCGCGCGAAAGAGGAACGAAAGTGCGTGTGGAAGTAAGTACCAGCGAATTTTTCAGCAGCTCGGTTTCGGAGTTTGTGCTGCCGCGCTCACATACTGACTATGTGGTTTATCCTGATATTATCTGGAACTACGATGCCTTGCGCAACAACCGGCAGGCGGCTCCCGTGAGCGTAGTGGTCAAGGTGAATGAAGCCGGTGAGGACCTCGGGCAGCGGGTTCACATTATGTCTGTCAGGAGTATCAACGAATGTCTCCTGGGCTATAATATGGTGCAGGGAAAGAGTACGCGTTTCCAGAATACCGGCATGTGTTTCGCCGCTTATGTCAACGAGGAGCACCCGATGATTGACAAATTGCTGCGGGAGGCGCTCAACAGCGGCATAGTCAACCGCTTTTTGGGCTATCAGGGCGACTCGGCCCAGGTATGCCGTCAGGTTTATGCGCTGTGGAATACCCTGCAGCACCGCGATTTTAAATACAGCTCGGTGTCTTACAGCAGTTTGTCGAGCAATGTGGTATATTCGCAGCGGGTGCGTACCATCAGCGATGCGCTCAATTCCTCGCAAATCAACTGCGTGGACGGCTCGGTGCTTTTTGCCTCGCTTTTGCGGGCCATTAATATCGACCCGGTGCTGATTCGTATTCCCGGCCATATGTTTGTGGGATTTTATACCGACCACAAACACAAATCGATGCAGTGTCTGGAAACAACCATGATTGGCGATGCCGACTTCGACGAGTTTTTCCCCAACGAGCAGCTCGACTCTACGCTTTCCAAGGTGTCTCGCGCGCAGGCTTCGCGTCTTACTTTTGAAAAGTCGATGCAGTATGCCAACCGGAAGTATGCACAATATGCCCAGAAGCTGCGTACCAACTCGGCCGGCTTTATGTTTTTGGAAATTACCAAAAACCTGCGCAGCAAGATCCAGCCTATCGGAACGTAGCGGCGGGCTACACCATGGGCAGTGAGTTTCCGTTGATTTTACGGTAGAGGTCGAGGGCATAGACGTCGGTCATGCCCGAGATATAGTCGAGTACGGCCATCACACGGTCGTACAGGTGGGGTGCGTTCAGCTGGTATTGTGACGACACGCGGCTGAGCAGCAGGCGTCCGTAGGCGTGGTGCGGGTTGAGCACGGCGGCATCCATGAACAGCTCGAGCAGGGTGTAGATGATGCGGTAACCGGCCAGTTCCACGTCGAGCACGTCGTGGTGGCAGTAGATGCGTTTTTTGGCCATTTCTTCACAGCGGCGGTAGGCCGTCAGGAGAGGTTCCGGCAGATGTTCGATGAGCGAACCCTCGAAGCGGCCCTGCATGATGTCGGATTCGTGGTCGATGAACGTCCTGACGCAGGCGTGCTCCAGACTGTTGATGACGCATGAGCGCAGGTAGACGATTTGTTCGTTGATGTCGGTGACGTAGGCAAACGTGGCCTTCAGTTTTTCCTGATGGTCGGGGCTGAAAAAGGCCAGCAGGTGGTGGAAGGTCTCCTCGTCCGAGAGGATGCGCAGCTTGTGGGCATCCTCAATGTCCATGATTTCGTAGCAGATGTCGTCGGCCGCCTCCACCAGATAGACCAGCGGATGGCGGGCGTAGCGCAGCGGCTCGTCGGGCGCATTGAGGCGTATCATGCCCATTTCATCGGCAATTTTCCGGAAATAAGTGCTTTCGGCATTGAAGAATCCGAATTTCTGTTTGGTGGTGGCGTAGGTGGAGGCATACGGATATTTGACTATGGCCGCCAGGGTGGGATAGCACATGACGAAGCCTCCCTTGCGTCTCCCCTCAAACTGGTGGGTGAGCAGGCGGAAGGCATTGGCGTTGCCGTCAAAACGCGTCAGGTCGTGCCACTGTTCTTCGGACAGTTTTTCGCCCGTTTCATCGGTAAAATCGTGCAGTTTTTGTCCGCGCCCTTCCTTGAAATACGAGGCAATGGCTTTCTCGCCGGCATGGCCGAAGGGCGGGTTGCCCATGTCGTGGGCCAGACAGGCTGCCGATACGATGTTGCCGATTTCGGCGAGCGGCGTGTGGCGCAGAGCGCGGTAGGGATCGGCGATGGCATAAGCGAGGATGAGCTGGGCGACGGCGACGATGATGATGAGCATCCAGAGGAGCATGATGATGCCAGAAAAACTGCTGAACGCCAGCGCCGAGCTGCCGATGATGAGCAGTGCAGCCAGCGCGACGCGCTGCAGGCGATGGCTTTGGTAATCGAGAAAGCTCCGGGCGACGTCAAGGGTGACGGCGGCGGGATCGATATGCGTTTGTGTGCTGTTTTCAGCGGTGGGGGATGTTGGCGCGGACTTTTCTTCGCCGATGAGATCGTCTAGGCTGGTGTCGAAGAGTTTGGCCATGACGATGAGTTTTTCTGTTTCGGGCATGCCGTTGTCGTTTTCCCATTTGCTGACGGCTTGCCTGGAAACGCCGAGCTTTTCGGCGAGGGCTTCTTGCGAAAGTCCGGCTGTTTTGCGTAAGGAGCGGATTGTTTCTCCCAATGTCATGTGATCGCCTCCGTTTGGTTTGCTTTTATTGTAGCACGGTTTTCATTATAAGGATAAACTTTTTCAGGCGATTTTACCAGAAACTGATGGTTGCGTTTGCGCTACGTGGGGTTGCGGAGAAATTTTGTTTTACAGTTGGGGTGGTTTGTCAAAAATTTTGACGGATTGGTGGATGTGTCAGGACAGATGAGAGATATTGGCAGTGGTGCGCGGCGGGAATTGGTGGTATAACGGTGGGTATAAAGGAGGTTTTCACCTATGGAACAAAATATTGGATTATTTTCCGCGAAGCTGGAGGATCTGGCGGAAAAGGCGGCGCTGATGCAGCGACATATTGCGGAGCTTGAGAGTGCGGATCCGGATGAGGTGCGCAGGGCGCGCGCGCATCTGGAGGCAGAATGGGCGGATGTGATCGTTCTGGGACCTGGGATCGGGATGGAAGATTATGCCAGATGCATGGTGGAAAATGTCCTGAAGGACGCCTATGTTCCGATCATTCTTGACGCGGATGCCCTGAATCTTGCGGCGGAATACCGGGAACTGACCG
>ENA-ORMN01002530-ORMN01002530.1-human-gut-metagenome-genome-assembly--contig:-NODE-2530-length-15680-cov-4.699072_pt1 | contig 15680 bp, 16 predicted proteins | sample MGYA00242102_ERZ508993 | MGnify/ENA primary metagenome ERZ508993 (study PRJEB26280, sample SAMEA2338770) | human gut metagenome | biome: human gut; feature: human-associated habitat; material: faeces... | reverse complement strand
TTTCCCCCATATATATTATTATCCTATATCATCCCTCACCGGACGGGCGTGCCGACCGGAACGGAATCGTCCACAAAGACGAGCTTGCAACCGCAGGCGGTGTTGGTACCGGCAAGGAGCATTCCGTTGCTGGTCACGCCGGCAAAGCGTGCGGGCTTCAGGTTTGCCACCACGATAATCTTTTTGCCGACCAGCTCCTCGGGTGTATATTCACCCTTGATGCTGGAAACGATGACCCGCTCCCCGATGCCGTCGTCCAGCGTCAGCTTCAGACAGCTGTGGGACTTGCGGATCTCCGCCGCTTTCACGATCCTGCACACCCGCAGATCGATTGCCGAAAAGGCGTCCAGGTCAATCTCCGGCTTCACCGGGGAAACCGGGTCGGGATCGCCGTACACCCGCACGGGTGCGGCAGGCTCCTCCGGCTTTTCTTCCTCAACAGGCGCAAGCTCCTCCGCCGTTGCCGGGTAGGAGAAGTCCAGCAGTCCGAGGTAATCCTTTTTGTCGATCGCATACAGGAACAGATAGAGCCGGGGACCACGCTCCCGGTCGATCAGAAGCTTGTACACCGTCTTGAAAAACTCTCCCTGGAGCGACTTGATCTCCTTGTCGGAAAGCTCGTCCCCGCAGACCTCCTTCGGGATCGCATACAGCCGGGCATTCAGCTCGTCCAGCGTATAATCGCCGGTCGCAAGGAAATCGTGAAGCAGGGCGATCTCACGCTGTCCCTTTTCGTCCAGCGTATTGTAGACCTCCCAGTTTCTGCCCCGGCGCAGGCGGTTGATGCTCTCGGGAGAGCACTGCTCCAGCCAGAATTTCGCCCGATCCAGACGGTCGGCAAACTGCGCCGCCTTATAGGGAGTTCCGATCTTTTCAAACACCGTCTCCAGCATGGGAATATTGAAGTTCACCACCGAGCCGAGCTGAACCAGAAGCGACATGGGAACGGGAATAACCTCCCTGCCCCCCACCGTTGTGTTGTACATAATGGCACGGGTATATTCGTTTGCGGTGCCCTCCTTTACCTCGGTGAGCATCTTGTCAAACTCGAAATACTGGCGCAGAATCCCGTCGTCAAAGCAGAAGTCAAACGCCTTGGTAGGCTCGGTGCGGGAATACAGCCAGAGAATCACCTCGGGCTGATAGATCTTCAGCAGAGTCTCGGGGGTCAGATTCAGTCCCGAAGAACCGGACATTTTGCCGGTGCTTCCCTTGATTCCGATAAATTCATAGCCCTGGAAGATCGGCGCCTCATAGCCGAAGATCTTCTCCGAGATCACACGGCTGGTATGATAGCTTCCGGTCGGGCTTGCATGGTCCTTTCCGCCCGGCTCAAAGTCCACGCCCTCATACGCCCAGCGCATCGGCCAGTCGATCTTCCACGCCAGCTTGCAGTGGAAATCCCGGGTAAAGTCAAAGGTACCCTTGTGTCCGCAGGCACACTCGTATTCGGCAACCTTGCAGTCGTCGGTAAGGCTGAGAATCTTTGTGGTGTCCTTGCCGCAGACCGGACAGAAAATGCTGACCGGATAGTAAGCTTCCCGCTCCCCCTCCACAGCGTCCTGCGTGCGGAAAGAGTCCAGAATATCAAAGATCTCGCCTCTCTTTTTCAGGGCGTGGATCACGTACTCCGAATATTTTCCGGAGCGGTTCATCCCCGCCTGGTAGCGGTAATCCATGTCGATACCGAAGCGACGGATAGAATCCTCAAATTCCTTTTCAAAGTGCTCCGCATAGTTTGCGCAACCGTCGTTATAGGGGTTCCGGACGTCCACGTAGGGGCGACCGATCTCCTGCTCCATATCGGAGGCAATGCGTGCAACGTTTGCCGGGACCTTGCGGAAACGGTCATACTCGTCCCATGAAAACAACAGCCGTGCTTTTTTGCCCATTTTGCGAAGAGCACGCACCACAAAATAACTGGTAGCGACGTCTCTGAAGTTTCCGATGTGAATCGAACCGGAGGGGCTGATGCCTGCGGCGCAGACGTATTCCTCCTTTTCGGGATTGCGCTCAATGATTCTCTGAGCAATTTCTTCCGACCAATGCATAGGTTTTCTCCTTATTGAAATTATCTTAATATCTTATTGTATCACACAACGCCGGACTTGTCAACCAGGAAATGCCCGATTTCCGGCTTTTCTGCAATTCTTCCGGTTTTTCCGTCACAGAAAAAGCTCCAGCAGAAACACCGTCACGCAGGCGGCGGTGGCAACCGTGAACAGACTTTTGCCAAGCCATGCGAGCACCAGCGCCACACAGAGTGCCGCCGCCCCGGCAATGGGGGAACCGGTGGCGTTGACGATCGCCGGAAAAGTCATCACGGCAAGCGTAACGTAGGGGACGTAATAGAGGAAAGAGCGGAGCGTCCGGTTGCGGATAGGTCGCCGGATCAGCGTCAGCGGCAGGGTGCGGATCAGATAGGTGACCGCCGCCATGCAGATGATATAGATCACGAAATTATGCGTCATGGCTCTCCTCCTTTCCGGCGTCCTCACGGATGGGGAAAAGAAGCGCCGCCGCAAGCGAGATCAGAACGGTCAAAAGCAGAATCCGGACGCCAGCCGACAGCTCCCGCACACCCGGGATCTTTTCACAGGCGTAGCTTGCGGCAAAGCCGATGGCGACAAGGGCGGCAACGATCCTGTTTTTCCGTGCCTCGGGCACAAAGACCGAAATGAACATTCCGTACAGTCCCACGCCAAGCGCACTCAGAAGCCGTGCGGGCAGGATATCGCCGAGAATCGCCCCGAAAAAGGTTCCTCCGGTCCAGCCGCAGGTGGCGACGAGAAAGACGCCGTAGGTATAGACCGGGTCAATCGGCTCCGGCTGGAGCATGGAAACGCCGAAGATCTCGTCGGTAACCGTAAAACCGAGCAGCAGGCGTTGCCAGAGCTTTACCCCCGGCTTCAGCTTCTGGCTCAGTGAAGCGGACATCAGCAGGTACCGGGCGTTTGCCACCGCCTCCATCAGAAAGACCTCCAGATAGGTGGCGTTGGCGGCAATCAGGGCAAAGCCCACGTATTCGCCGGCGGAGGCATTGATCAGCAGGCTGGTGATCGCCGCTCCGAGCGACGGGATGCCCGCCTTTTTTGCCGAAATTCCGAGTGCGATCGAAACGGCAAAATAGCCGAGAGCAATTGGTATTCCGTTTTTCAGTCCTTTGAAAAACCATTGTTTTCTGGTCATACGAAATTCCTTTCACGGAAAAAGCGCCGGGGCTGACGCAAAATTACGTCAACCCCGGAGAAAATCAAGGATTACAGTTTATTTCTCGTCTGCCTTGCGGGAAACCAGCAGATTGGTGAGGATTCCCAGGATCAGGGCGCAGGCGATGGAGGTCAGGGTGACCTTTCCGAAGGTCAGGGTCATGCCGCCGATACCGGCAATCAGGATCACGCTGACGACAAACAGATTCTTGTTCTGCTCCAGATCGACCTTCTGGATCATCTTCAGACCGGACACAGCGATGAAGCCGTACAATGCCATGCACACACCGCCCATGACGCAGGACGGAATCGAATTGACGAACGCCACAAAGGGAGAGAGGAACGCAATGATCATTGCGCCGACAGCCGCCGCCAGAATGGTGACGACCGATGCGTTTCCGGTAATGGCAACACATCCGACCGACTCGCCGTAGGTGGTGTTGGGGCAACCGCCGAACAGAGCGCCTGCCATGGAGCCGACGCCGTCACCCAGCAGGGTGCGGTCAAGACCCGGCTCTTCCAGAAGATCCTTTTCAATGATCGAAGAAATGTTCTTGTGGTCGGCGATATGCTCTGCAAATACCACGAAAGCAACCGGAACATATGCCACCGCAAGCGTAGCGATGTAGGCACCGCTCAGCTTATCGAAAGCGCCGAAAGCGGTGAGGAAGGTAAAGCGGGGGAGCGTGAAGAAGGTGGTAACCTTTACGCCGTCGGCAACAAGCGCCTTCAGCGGCTCAAAGTTGATGACCTTGAGAGCGTCGATATCCGCCGCCATACCGATCACGGTAAAGATTGTGGCAACGGCGTAACCGGCAAGGATGCCGAGGATGAACGGAATCAGCTTTGCGGTTTTCTTACCGAAAGTGGAGCACAGGATGACCACAGCAAGCGTAACCAGACCGCAGAGAACGGCGATCAGCGTATTTCCGCCTGCGGGAGCGGTCTTGAGGTCGCCCACGGCGTTGCCGGCAAGCGAAAGACCGATGATGGAAACGGTCGGACCGATGACCACGGCGGGCATCAGCTTATTGATCCATTTCACGCCGGCAAGCTTGACGATAATGGCGATGACCACATACACAAGACCTGCGAAAACAGCGCCGATGATAAGACCGAGATAGCCGACCGACACGGTAGCGGCGCCCGCAAAGGCGGCTGCCATGGAGCCGAGGAATGCAAAGGAAGAGCCGAGGAACACGGGGCTTTTGAACTTGGTAAAGAGCAGATACACGAGCGTACCCACGCCTGCGCCGAACAATGCGGCGGCGGGGTCCATTGCCTCAGTGCCGGTAAGATTTGCCGAGCCGTTGGTAATGACAGGCACCACCAGGGTTGCCGCCATAATGGCAAGCAGCTGCTGAATGGCAAAAACGATCAGTTGGGGAAAGCGGGGCTTGTCCTTGACACCGTACACGAGTTTCATAACGAACTCCTCCGTATGTATATAGATTTGTTCCCGGCAGGCTCCCGCCGTCGCACCGGGCATCCGATCTTTTTATCGTCAGCATAAAAAAATCGCCACGATGCAAGGGAAAGAACCCTACATCACGGCAGAAACAAGCGAAACTCATACGGATCGTATACCGGGGATGATGCTTTGCAAAAATCCGTATGTTCATCAAACCCATCTGCCGTTTGAGAACCATACATAAGCAATGATAGTATACCATAAAATCCCGCATTTGTAAATAGGAAATTCACCGTCATTTTGTGTAAATTTTTGTCGTTCTTTTCGGATATTTTGTCAGCATAAATACCGGCAGGGGCAATCACCCCTGCCGCAGAGCGTTCCGGTCCAGCCAGTCGTTCCGGTAGGCGAGCCACACCGTGTCCAGTTGCATGAATCCCACCTGGACCGACGTCATATAAAAATCCGCAACCACGTAGATCGCCGCCGAAACCGCCAGCATCTGCCCCGGGATCCCGAGCTGGGTAAACAGAACGCTCAGACACGACACCCCGCCGCCGGCGGCGGGCGGGGCGGCAACGGCGAGAAAATACGCCGAAACCAGAAGCGTGATCAGCCACGCTGGAGAGACCGGGATATCGGTTTCAGCCGCTCCGTACAGCGAGCACGCCAAAAACAGGATCCCCATGCACGGGGCGTCTATCACCATGCCGAGCGGAATGGAAACCCCGGTAAGCGACCGGGAGACCCCGCATTTTTCCTCACACGCACGCCGCATTTCCGGAAACGCCGCCGAGGAAGAAGCCGTGGAAAAGGCGATCAGCATTGCCGGCATCACCTTGGAGAGCAGGACCCGCACGCCGGTCTTCATCCGGATTGCGGAAACAACGATCCGTGCGAAAAAGAGAAGCACCGAAAGCAGAAGCGTCAGGACAAACGGCATCCATGCGTTCAGAATCTCCGACACCGTGCCGCTCCAGATATTGCTGAGGATCACCGCAAAAATGAGAAACGGCATTGCCGAGGTGACCCAGCCCATCAGCACGCCCAGCGCACTTTGCAGGGTGTCCGCCACACGCACCGCCGGCTCCGACTTTCCGCTCCCGAGCAACAGCATTGCCACGCCGAAGCCCGAGGCGATCAGGATCAGTTGCAGAGAATCCCCCTCCAGAAAAGGCGAAAAAAGATTGTCCGGAAAAATTCCGAAGATCAGCTCCGCAATCCCGTCCAGCCCATAGGAGCCGCCGGTGCCGACCGCCGGCACGATTCCCATTGCCGCCAAAAGCACCGGCAGAGCGATCACCATACAAAGAGCGGTGGTCAGCGCCATACGCCCGAGCGTCCGTTTGCCGATCCTGCCGAAAGTCTCCACGTCCCCCATGCCGCACACCGCCAGAAAAACCGCCAGAAAGATCATGGGAATGGCAAGCATGGAGATCAGCCCGAAGAAAACCGTGCTGACCGGCTCCAGAAAAAGATCGCAGACCGCCCGCTTTACGCCCGCCGGGATCCGGACGCCGAACAGCCCCGCAACCACGGCAAGCATCGCCATGGCAAGCAGGCGGAGCATCGGATTCAGCTTTTTCTTGGGCGGCAGGACGGTGATCACGTTTCTGCCCCTCGTATACTGATACGAAGGGCGGAAGCCCATGCGGCTCAGAAGCCGACTGTTCCCCTCCCCGCCGGTCATGTCGTCCGTCGGATCGAAAGCGGCGCCCACAATCTCCAGCCGGATACAGGGCGAAAACAGCCGCTTGCCGAAGAATACCGATATTTTCTGCGCCTCACCGAAAAAGCCCCGGCACTGCGCCAGGATACTTCCGATAAACAACCGGATGGTATCCGCCGTTTTTCCGTCGGTTCCGGCACCGTGCAGAAAATCCGCAAGCACCTCCGAGATCCGCTCCGCCGCCCTGTCCGACAGGTCTGACGTGAAAAAGCGATTCTTTATCCTCATTCCCGTATCCCCCGCAATCTCCGATATCATCATTAGCATATCCGCAAATCCTGCCGGAAATTACAAAAACTCCCGCCGCCGGCAAAAAAATTCCGGACGCCGCCAAAGCCACGTCCGGAATTCCCGTTCGGAAATTTGCTGAAAGATACTTATTCTCCCAGCAGAACCTCCATGATATTCTTTCGCTCAAAGGAATGCCACGCCACCGCCAGTCCCCGGTCGGGATGAAACGCAAGCATCTGCCCTCTCATGCCGCCCTTGGCATACCAGCCGCCGGCGTGGAGCGTAAATTCATAGCCCCGCTCCAGCACAAGCTTTATCCACTCCTCCGACAGGATCCGCTCCCCCTCCCATACGCCCCGGTTGAGGTACAGGATGCCCAGCTTCACCATGTCTTTCGTGTGCAGGTACAGCCCGGTTGCGCCCATGCTGTGCCCCTGCGGGCACTCGCTCCAGGCAAACTCCCGGAAGTGCATCTTCACCGCCAGCTCCCGGCGCACAAGGTCGGATAGTTTTTCTCCCGCCACACACTCCACCATGCGGGAAAGAAGATAATACGCCGCATCGGTATACTGAAAACGCTCGCCCGGCGCATACGCAAGCGGCTCGGAAAAGACGATCTTCAGATAATCGTCGGTGGGATACAGCGAAGCGTCGTCGGCGTCGATATCGAGCAATCCCCGCCCGAAGCCCGCCGTGTGGAGCATCAGGTGCCCCGCCGTTACCCTCTGCCAGTTCGGGTCTGCGTCTGCGGGAAGCAGGTCGGCAAGGACCTCCGCCACACGGGTCTCCGGCGTCATCAGCCCCCTGTCGTACAAAAGCCCCACCGCCGTTACGGTAAACGCCTTTGCCACCGAATAGCAGTTGCAGCAGGGATTGGCGGGCGTCACCGCATACAGGCGGATATCGCCCTCCCGGTCGCCCTCTGCCACCCAGTATACGTTTAGCCCCGCATTGCGGGCATCCGCCGCATAATCTCTTCCGGAAAGTGCCATTTCTCATCCTCCGTCAGATCCCGGGGGCAAAAATCCTCCCGGAATTATTTCGCATTCATTTTCAGATACGCATTGATAAAGCCGTCGATCTCACCGTCCATCACCGCCGTGATGTTGCCGTCCTCATAGCCGGTGCGGGTGTCCTTTGCCAGCGTATACGGCATAAACACGTAAGAGCAGATCTGAGCGCCCCACTCGATGTTGGTCTTGTTGCCCTGGATATCCTCAATGGTATCCAGCCGCTCCCGGAGCTTGATCTCCATCAGCTTTGCCTTGAGCATCTTCATCGCCGTTTCCTTGTTCTGAAGCTGAGAACGCTCGGTCTGACAGCCCACCACGATACCCGTGGGCTTGTGCAGAATCCGGATCGCCGAGTCGGTCTTGTTGATGTGCTGTCCGCCGGCGCCGCTGGAACGGTGGGCGGTCACTTCGATATCCTCGTCCCGGATCTCCACCTTGTCGATATTGTCAAATTCCGGCATGACCTCGATGGAAGCAAAGGAGGTATGCCGCCGTCCCGCCGAGTCAAAGGGGGATACCCGCACCAGGCGGTGCACGCCGTTTTCGGCTTTCAGGTACCCGTAGGCGTTCAGCCCCTCGACGATGATAGTGGCGCTCTTCAGCCCCGCTTCTTCTCCGTCCAGCCAGTCTACCAGCTTGTATTTGTAATTGTGCCGCTCTGCCCAACGGGTAATCATGCGGTACAGCATCTGCGCCCAGTCCTGTGCCTCGGTTCCGCCGGCACCGGGGTGGAATGAAATAATGGCGTTGTTCTTGTCGTATTCGCCCGAAAGCAGGATCTCAATGCGCCGGGTCTCCTCCTCGTGCACAATGGCATCCAGCTCGCTCTGGACCTCCTCCACGTAGGATTCGTCGTTCTCCTCGATCGCCATTTCCGCCAGGGTGATCGCATCCTCCAGCCGTGCGCAGAGAGCGTCGTACTTTTCAATGGTGTCCTTGGTCTGCTTGATCTTCTGGAGGACCTTGGAGGAGTTCTCCTGATTGGACCAGAAATCAGGGTCCAGCGTCTGGTGGTCCAGCTCCTGCGCCAGTGAGCGAAGCTCGTCGATCCGCAGAGCAGAGCCAAGCTCTTTCAGATCCGCCCTCATGCCGATCAGCTTATATTTTGCATCCTCAAGTGCAATAATCACAAAAACCTCCTGCGGGAAAGCCCCGCCTTTTTCATTTAGTGCCGTGAAAACCCGCCGGCAAGCCGGAGAGCACACTTTTCATATTCCCTGTTATTATACCATAGTTTCCCACGCCTTGCAACACTTTTTTCATTTTCTTGCGCATTTTCTCACGATTTTCCGTGATCCTCGGGATTTTCCCCATAATCTCACCCGAATTTGTCCATACTTTGAACAGAGCTTGAAAAAAGCGGGAAGGAAAAGGAAAAAAACAGGTTTCACGCTTGACATTACGGAGCTTTGGCTTTATAATAATAGGAGATGTATGAAAAGGAGGATTTTATCATGCAGGTAACGAAAGAATCTCTCATCGGCGATGTGCTGGACGCTCATCCCGACACCGCTCAGTTCTTTTTTGAGATCGGTATGCACTGCCTCGGTTGCCCCTCTGCAAGAGGTGAGTCGATCGAAGAGGCTTGTATGGTTCACGGAACCGACGCCGACGAGCTGGTGCGCCGCATCAATGCGCACCTGACCAAATAACCGGTCACCGGCAGATCACAGACGGCAGGGGGACCCCCGGCACTTTTCCGAAAGAAAGACCGACGTCTCCCTGCTGATTTGCTTTTTTCCGGTCTTATCCATGCAGATCTGCGGCGCAGACGGACTTTATACCGGCGCCGCATCAAATTCAGGAAAAGCAAGGCATAACACCATGAAAACACCCAGGCTTACCAAACGACTGGAGGCGGCGGCAGACTTTGTCCGACAGGGGGCGGTGATCGCCGACGTCGGCACCGATCACGCTTATCTGCCGATTTTTCTTTGCCTTTCCGGCAAAGCCAAAGGCGGCGTCGCCTCCGATATTCATAAAGGTCCGCTCCGGCGTGCGGAAAGCAATCTGCGCTCGTACGGGTTGTCCGAAACGGTGGACACGGTACTCTGCGACGGGCTGGACGGGCTGGAACGCTGGCAACCCACCGATATTCTGATTCTCGGCATGGGCGGCGAGCTGATCTCCGACATCATTCTGCGGGCGGAATTCACCCGGAGCACAGGCGTCCGTCTGATCCTGCAACCGATGACCCACCCCGAGATCCTGCGCCGGGCGCTCTACCGGAACGGCTACACCGTTTCGGACGAGACGCTTGCCGAGGAGGACGGGCGGATCTATCAGATCCTCTGTGCGGAGTACACCGGGCAGTCCGAAGTCCTCACTCCCTGCGAGCTTCTGATCGGCAAATACAATCTCAGAAAGAACACCGAAACCTGCCGCAAACTGCTCCGACACTGGCAATCCGTCCTGCAAAAGCGGATAGACGGAATCCGGAAATCGGGCAAGGACGCCGCCAGGGAAACGGCGCTTCTGCGGGAAATGGAGGAATATCTCTCATGACGGTTTACGAACTGTATACGGCGCTGAACGAAAAGATCCCCCCTGCCCTCTCCTGCGAGTGGGACAACGACGGGATGATGTGCGTTCCCGACCCCAACCGGACGGTACGCCGGATCCTCGTGGCGCTGGATGCCACACAGGCGGCAGAGGATGCCGCCCGTGCGGGGAACTACGACGTCATCCTCACCCATCACCCCCTGATCTTCAAGGGCGTGCGGCACCTTACGCCGGACGAGCCGGTGTCCGCAAGGCTTCTGCGGCTTGCGTCCGACGGCATTTCGGTCCTCTCCTTCCACACCCGGCTGGACGCCGTGGCGGGCGGGGTCAACGACACGCTTGCCGCTCTGTTCGGTCTGCACGACACGATCCCTTTCGGGGAATGTGACATCGGCAGGGTCGGAACGCTTGCCGCTCCGATGGATGCCGAAACCTTTGCCGGACAGGTAAAGCGGCTTTTGGGCGCCCCTTTCGTCCTGCTGGCGGATGCCGGCGTGCCTGTCTGCCGTGTCGCCGTTATGGGCGGCGAGGGCGGCGACGACGTGGAAGCGGCAAAAGCGGCGGGAGCCGATACCTACCTCAGCGGCAGGCTTGGCTATCACACCATGACCGACGCCCCGGAGGGCGGAATGAACCTGATAGAAGCCGGACACTTCTACACCGAAAATCCGGTATGCGCCACGTTGCAACGCATGGTAAAGGAGATTGCCCCCGACCTTGCGTGCGACCTGTTTTTCAGCGGCAATATCCGGGCACTGTAAGCCCGTCACCCACCCGACATACGAAAAAGAAAGGAAAATTTCATTATGACTTACGCAGTATCCGACCTGCACGGCTGTTACGATAAATTCAAAAAGCTCCTGCGCACCATTCACTTCACCGACAAGGACGTGATGTACGTTCTCGGCGACATCGTGGACTACGGCGAGGAGTCCATAGAGCTTCTCTGCGACCTGAGCATGAGATGTAACGTCATCCCGATCGTGGGCGACCACGACCTCCTGGCGCTGAAAATGCTCACCGAGCTTGACAAAATGCTCCGAGACGGCGCTACCCCGGACCCCGAGATCATCGGTCAGATGACCGAATGGATCCGGGACGGTGGGCAGAAAACCATGGAGGGCTTCAAGGCGCTTGACGACGACATGAAAGAGGGGGTACTGGATTACCTTTCGGATATGTCGCTGTACGAGGAAGCCGAGGCTGGCGGCAAAAAATATATCCTGCTCCATGCGGGCATCGCCGGGTTTGAACCCGATACTCCCCTCGACGACTATATGCCGGAGGACTTTATCAGCGAACCGCTCGACCCCGAGCGCACCTATTACGACGACGCTTTTGTCGTGGCGGGGCATATTCCCACCTATGAAATCCCGGGTGCGGAAAAGGGCAGGATCTTCCACAGCGGCAACAATATTTTCATCGACTGCGGCGCCGCCTTTGACGAGCCGCTCGGCTGTCTGTGCCTGGAAAACGGCAAAGAATTTTATATTGCATGACCACCCTGAAAAAAGACGACGTTCTGACCCTTGAGATCACCGACCTGAACAATCTCGGCTTCGGCGCCGGAAAGTGCGGGGACGGACGGGTGATCTTTGTGCGTGGCGCCGTGACCGGCGACTTGGTGCGTGCAAGAATTATCAAGCTTACCCGCACGTTCGGCGTGGCAAAGCCGGAGGAAATCCTCCGCCCCTCCCCCCTGCGGTGCAGAGAAGAATTCTGCCCGGTCCCCCGGAGCTGCGGGGGATGTACTTACCGTGAGATCGAATATTCCCACGAGCTTTTCCTGAAGGAAAACTATGTCCGGTGCGCCTTTGCCAAGGCGGGACTGCCCGACGTCACGATCGCCCCCATTCTGAACACCGGGGCGACCGGGGGCTACCGCAACAAAGGACAGTACCCGGTCTGCCGGGTGCAGGACAAGCTGCGTGCAGGCTTTTACGCCTCCAAGACCCACCGGGTGGTTCCGGCTGAGGACTGCCGCCTGCAAAATCCGGCGTTTGCGCCAATCGTGAAATGGATCTGCCGGGAAGCCGACGCACTCGGCGTCGCTCCCTACTGCGAGGAGACCGGAGCCGGACTTCTGCGCCATATCTATCTGCGGTGTGGCGAAGCGACCGGTGAAATCATGGTCTGCCTTGTTCTCAACGGCGACCGCTTTCCGGACGGAGAGCGCTTTGCCGCACGGCTTGCCGAGGTCTTTCCCGCCGTGGTAAGCGTTCTGCTCAACGAAAACCGAAAGAATACCAACGTCATTTTAGGCGAGCGCTACACCACCCTTTTCGGGCGGAATTATATTGAGGATGTCCTCTGCGGGGTGCGCTTCCGGATTACGGCGGACTCCTTTTATCAGGTGAACCGCAACGGCGCCGAGCTTCTGTATGCCAAAGCGGCAGAGCTTGCGGATCTGTCCGGCGGCGAGCTTGTGGCGGATCTCTATTGCGGCACCGGTACCATCGGGCTTACCATGGCAGAAAAGGCAGGGCGGCTCGTCGGCGTGGAGATCGTGCCGGCGGCGGTGGAATGTGCAAACATCAACGCCCGGCAAAACGGGATCGGCAATGCGGAATTTTTCTGCGCCGATGCGTCGGCGGGTGAAACCCTTTTGCGCTGTACCGGCGGCGACCGCCCAGACGTGGTGATCCTTGATCCGCCCCGGAAAGGAAGCACCCCTGCCCTGCTCGACACGCTGGCAAGCCTCCGGATCCCCCGCATCGTATACGTTTCCTGCGACCCCGATACCCTCGCACGGGACGTGGCGTACATGACCGCAAAGGGCTACCGCCATGGCACCCTGTACCCGGTCGATATGTTCCCCCGTTGCGGACACGTTGAAACGGTCGTGTGCCTCACCCGCACACCCGACGATGTCAGTGTTCAGGCGACTTAAAAACGATAATAGATCCCGATGCTCCGCATCGCCCTGCGGGTTCGACTCCGGGCTTCGCCCTCCGCTCAGGATGACACAACTGCCTGATGTTTCACTTTTTAGTCCAATAAACAAAATTGCAAAAAAGGAAAACATACGGAAGAAATGTATTACGTTTATATTCTGAGCAACCAAACCAATACTGTACTGTATATTGGCGTTACCAACGACCTGCATCGGAGATTATACGAGCACAAGAGCGGACAAATCAACGGCTTTACCCAAAAATATCATATTCATAAACTTGTTTACTTTGAAGAGTACACCGAAGTCAATTATGCGATTGCACGGGAAAAGCAATTAAAAAATTGGGTTCGTTCTAAAAAGAACCGGCTTATAGAACCCCAAAATCCAAATTGGAATGACTGGGGAGAAACTTTTATCTGACCGGCTATCCCTCCGCCGTGTCATTCTGAGCGGAGCGATAGCGCAGTCGAACCTGAGCGAAGCGAAGGCAACGGTGCCTGCACCGTTGGAATCCCGGCGGACGAAACCACACTCGCTCCTCCCCGACGGCTGCAATTTACAACTTACCCTCAAGGAGGTGATTCCGATGCCGGTAACCGACGGCAGGCAGAAAAAGGCGCTGGACGCCATTCTACACTATATGAAAAGCGTGGATTTCGCCACACGGCGGGAGATCCTTGACGGCGCTCTGAGCGAATACGGATTCTCGGAGGAAGCCAGGAAAAATCCCGATCCCGCAAGCAAATACAACACGGCAAGAAGTGACATCGGCACGGTGCTGAACCAGTTGATTCAGGAAAAGGAATTGCTCCGTGTCGGCATCAGCTACGCCCTTGCCAAGGACGAGCCGGTGATCGTCAAGGAGGTCCAGTGTCGCCAGCAGATGCTGCACCTGCTGAAAAAGAAATCCTACACCCGCCGGGAGCTTTTCACCGCTCTGGACCGGGCGTTCGGAACCGACCTCACCCGGGTGACCACCGACGATGCGGCACTGCACAGCCTTGCGGGACAGATCTTATCCGATCTCGTTCAGAAAGGCGACGTAGTATGCAACGACGGGAAATACGCCTGTGCCGACACCTCCCGCACCTCCTCTGCCCTCGCCGAACGCACACCGCTTCCGGCAGAGAGCTTCAAGCCCCTGCTGATGGAGCGTCTGCACCGTGCGGGCGGCAGTTTCTTTGAGCATTTTCTGGCAAACACTCTGGAAAAATACTTCCTGATAACCGGCAGAACGGTGCTCAACTGCGACGTCATCGGCGGCAGCAACGACGGCGGTATCGACATCCTCATCGAAACGGTCGAACAGCTCGGTTTTGTGGAGCATATCGCCGTGCAGGCAAAATGCCGGGAGCGTGCCCAGGTCACCGAAAAGGAGATCCGGGAATTCTACGGCGCCATGAACGCCAAGGGCGCAAGCCGTGGCATTTACGCCACCACCTCCTCTTTTCACCCCGGAGCGCAGAAACTGCTTGACTCTCTTGACAACTGCGTGGGGCTGGACGGCGACCGTTTGTTTGAGATCATCCGCATGACCGCCTACGGAATTCACATCACCAAAGCCGGCTTTTCGCTGGACCGCACGATTTTTGACCGCTGAACTCCTACATATCAGAAAGACTGAAAGAAAGGAATCCTTTATGAATTCACCCAACTCCTCCGGCACTCCCGCCACGCCGCTCACACGGCACACCTCCAAGAGCTGGTTCACCGCCTTCCTGCTCGGCATTTTCATCGGACTTGCCGTCATCGTTCCCGGCGTCAGCGGCTCCACCATTGCCATCATCTTCGGGCTTTACACCGCCCTTCTCTATGCGATCGGCAATATTCTGAACGATTTCAAGCGCTGTGTGCTCTTTCTGATCCCCATAGCCCTCGGCATCGTGGTGGGCTTTCTCGCCGGCTTCATCGTCATTCAGAAAATTTTCGGAAAATATATGTTCCAGGTCGTCTGCCTGTTCGTCGGGCTGATGGCAGGTGCCATTCCGGCGCTGACCCGGGAGATCAAGGGAGTGTCCCGCACGCCGGTGCGCTCGGTCCTGCTTCCCGTCGGCGTTCTGGTTCCGCTTGCGGTCGGGATCGTCTCCATTTTCCTGACCGGCGACGCCGAATCCGCCGAAACCTTTACCTCCTTCCCGCTCTGGCGTTACCTCTGCTATCTGCCGCTCGGCTTTGTGGTTGCCGTCACGCAGATCGTACCCGGTCTCAGCGCCACCGCCGTTCTGATGGCGTGCGGGCAGTTCCGCCCCATTCTCAACAGCCTGCACCTGTACTACGTGCTGGAAAATCCCGCCGTGCTCGGGCTTTACGCCGCACTGGGCATCGGTTTTCTGGCAGGGCTTATCCTGGTGTCCCGGCTGTTCAGCAAGATTCTGGAGCGCTTCAAGGTCACCGCTTTCTTTTTCATCACCGGACTGTCGCTCGGCTCTATCGTCTCAATGTTCATCAACCCCGACATGGTGGAGGTCTACCAGTCTTGGGGGAACGGCGAGGGAAATCCCGTGCTGTCGGTGATCGTCGGCATCGTTCTGCTGGCGGCAGGCTTCGTCCTCTCGGCACTCCTGACCCGCTACGAGCTGAAAAAAGACGCCGAAAAATCTGCGGACTGACTTTCCAAAAGCCTTTACATCCGTTGGGCTTATAAGTTTTTCGCCCGCCTTTTGCAAAAGGCGGCACGGGTCCAGCGCCG
>ENA-ORMN01002526-ORMN01002526.1-human-gut-metagenome-genome-assembly--contig:-NODE-2526-length-15705-cov-2.612077_pt1 | contig 15705 bp, 17 predicted proteins | sample MGYA00242102_ERZ508993 | MGnify/ENA primary metagenome ERZ508993 (study PRJEB26280, sample SAMEA2338770) | human gut metagenome | biome: human gut; feature: human-associated habitat; material: faeces... | reverse complement strand
CCCCAGCAATCCAGCGGCCTTGACCGTGTGCGCACAGCGGAATACAATCCCAACCTCTGAGGACGCAATGGGAACTACTCCTGTGCGCTCATCGAAACGCGTCTCTGACCATCATGTAAGCTTCATTTACACGAACGGCTGCTTCATGGATTTCCGCCTGTGAAGCATACCCCTTGCTGTTCGCCCAATGCACAATCTGATTGACGTTATTCCCGATTGCAGACAATTCTTGAAGCATGTCTACATACTGTTCTGGTGGCTTTTCGCAAATCCGAATGCCTTGAACCAGATTGCGGATAAACGGGTCAATACCTAATCCGCTTCGCGCCGCCTGTTGTTTTAGATGTGTATATTCCTGCTCGGTCATCCACACGCTGATGTGCTTGTTTCGTTTACGCATGAATCGCTCCTTTCTGATTTTATTACGTCTCACGGTTTTGCGTCTCACGAGGAGACGCAAACGCGCTGGGGTTTCAGGGTTCTCCCTGACAAGCGGGCATTTGTGCTACCAAATGCCATACTTGCTAATGCAAATGGATACGTTTTTGCTCTGCTGAAATCTGCATAACACTGTGCTGCGCGTGACGACCGTGACGGCTGTGACGATGTTTTTCAGCGCACAATAAGCCGTCACGGTCGTCACGGCTGTCACCGGAGATAGGTCAAAATGATTTGTCTCCCAGCGTGTGTCCGGATTGATTCGTAACGAATATGGTAATCTTGCTCCAGCTTCGCCGCGCGGATATTCAGCCGCATGGAAAGCGCGTTTGGCTTCATTTCCGTACCGAGCGCAGCGGCAAGTTCCGTTGAGCTACCACTCCATTTTGTGTTTTCCGATGTGACCAGCGATGCTACCGCCGACAAAACCGGGTCTGGCGGCGCGTTCCATAGCTCCGTCTCCTGACGCTCCAGATTCCATGCAAGCGTCTGCTCGTCACGCGACAGATACAGCCGCTGATCCTGTTGATCTCTGCCGGAAATGTCCAACGTAGCAGTTTTCGCGGTGCGAAATTCCTTTTGCAGAATCAGCGCTCCATCTGCGCAGCCGAGCAAACCGTTTGTTCCGGAGATCATATCGAACCGATCTTCCGCCTGCTGCTTGCGCGTATGGTGAACCAGAAGCAGACAGATTCGCAGCTTTTCGGCAAGCGATTTCAGTTTGCTGATAATCTCATAATCGCTGGCATAGCTGCATTTTTCGTTTCCGGATTCCCGAACCTTTTGCAGCGTGTCGATAATAACAAGGTTTGTATCCGGGTGTTCCCGGTGAAAGGTCTCGATCTGCTGGTCAAGTCCGCCGCCCAGCGGCTTTGCTGCGTTTGAAAAGTAGAGCGCGGGCGCAACATCCGTGCCGAACATACGATAAAGCCGCTGTTGCAGTCTCTCCTGATTGTCCTCCAAAGCCAGATAGAGAACCGTTCCCTGCTGCACCGCAAAATTCCAGAGTGGTTTTCCGCTGCTGACATGAAAGGCAAGCTGCGCCATGAGAAATGACTTGCCGATTTTCGGCGCACCGGCAAACAGATATGTACCCGGATAGAGTAGATTTTGGATGATCGGCGGTTTGCTGTGAAAGATACTGCCGTAGAGTTCCGGCATGGAATAGGTCGGAAGAAATCCGGGATCGTTGATACGCCGAAAGAAATTGTCTGAAAAATCTTCGTTGTCAGGCAGCGGAAAATCTGCTATACTGGCGTCAGGTTCTTTGAAAAGCGACTGTTCCCCATCTGTTGCAGCGGATGGATTCGGAACGGTCGTTTTTTCATCTGCTCTCTGCATGGTCACCTCCTGTGTTCCGGTCAATCCAGACGATCAAACGGTCTTTTGGCACCAGCATCCGTTTTCCGATGCGAAGTGTCGGAAAGTCCTCCGTGTGCAAAAGCTGGTACGCGCCTGCTCTGGAAATGCCGAGCGCAGACGCTAACTGCGTTGCATTCAAGACTGCTGGTAGGTTTTCATAGTTGTCGTTCATGTGTCCTCCTTGTAAATAAAAGTTCTTGACATAGTAGACTTAATGATATAATATAATATCACTAGGTCGTCTATGGAATAAGTATAGCAATTCAGATGATAAATATCAATCGTCTGATTGACTACAAGTTTCGACGATAAGCCTATTAGGGAGGACGTGATGCCGTGATTCCCGGAAAACCGCACCCAACCCCCAACGAAAAAATCTGGGTGGCAGCCTATACAGATGATAGAACGGAGTATGTAGAGCTGCGCACAGCCTGCCCCAATGGAAAAGCGCCGTATCAACGCCTGTGGCACAAAGAGCAGCCGCTCGGTATGGCGATTGCCGATTTTCTCTATGTCGATCTGCAACCGCTGGACGCACATATCCGGCAAATCGGGCAGTTGATCGAGCAGATTGATCGAGGGGATTGTGTGCAGGACTGCTTTGAGCGTGTATTTGAAATTGCGCTGTTCTGGCTGCGGAAAACGCCGCTCTTTGCGCCGCTGACCGCCGAGATGGAGCGTCTGCGTCTGCGCTATGACCATGGAGAAGCACTCAGAGCAGCGCCGCTGAAAGCAATGGCAGAGCGATATAAAACGCTGCAACACCAGCTTCAATTTGTATCCGACCAATGCTTCGCCGTAGAAGATACTGCGGATATGACGGCGCGCTATCTGGAACTGCTTGCAGCGAATCCAGCCAAAATGCTGCCGCTGAAATATGGAACACTGCAAGTAGAGGACGCAATAAAAGGCGGCAATATCTCTCTGCCCTACGATGATCTGTTGGAGTTCTATCTTTCGGGCGCAGAACTTGTGCTGCCGGAACAGTTTCATACCGAAGTCCTTTTGACGGAAACACTGGATGATCTGGCTGCGTTTTTGCTGGCGCGCTATGCGCGGGAAAATCTGCGCTATCGGAAGTGCAAATTCTGCGGACGCTATTTCGGCGTGGTGCGCAATTACAAATCCGAGTATTGCGACCGTTTGATTGACGGCTCTACAAAAACGTGCAAGGACAGCGGTGCGCTGCGGCTCTATGAAAAACGCAAGCTGGAAAATCCGGCAGTCAAGGAATACAAACGCTCCTACAAGGCGCACAACGCCCGTATTCGCTATGGCCTGATGACCCGTGAGGAATTTCAGGAATGGTCACAAGAAGCGCGCCAGAATCGCGACAGGTGCGTTGCTGGGGAACTGTCCTTAGAAGAATTTGTCGCTTGGCTGGACAGCGACAGACAATAAAACAATAGTTTGGGCGCTACGTCAACAACAAGACGCTCTACATGAACTTCAAGCGTGTAATGCGATCACAGGGGTTATCAGAGCTTCGGTTCCACGATCTCAGACACACATTCGCCGTGAACAGCCTGAAAGCCGGAGACGATATTAAAACCGTGCAGGAAAATCTGGGTCATGCAACTGCATCATTCACGCTCAGCACCTATGCACACGCCACGCCCGGCATGAAACGCGAAAGTGCAAACCGCATGGGGCAGTATCTTCGCCGCATCCGCGAAAGCACAGAAGCAGCAAAATCCAGTGTGTGACATTCTGTATCAAGTGGTCAGATTGGACTGCCTGAAACCGCCGTATAAAGGGTCAAATTAAGGGGCAGGCAGAATCAGCCGTTCGGATTCAACACTTTCCCATTTGAAATATACCGATTTTTCTGTGAATATACGAAAATCCCGAACACTTTCGTGTTCGGGATTGGTGGGGGAAGGTGGATTCGAACCACCGAAGTCATTGACAGCAGATTTACAGTCTGTCCCCTTTGGCCACTCGGGAATTCCCCCATATTCACTTTGCTGTACTCATTTTGAAACCCAGCGAAGCGGTTTCAAAATGAAGAGGAGAAAGGCGATTGCGGATATGGAGCTTTTCGCTTCTGCGGAAAGCGGAATGGAGCAAGCGTCTTTCGACGGTGGAGCTGGTAGACGGATTCGAACCCCCGACCTGCTGATTACAAAGAGTAGAAAAATTCTAAAAATATCGTTTTCTGGACGTTTTTGATCGTTTTCGCTAGAATTGAAATACTCTTCCACGTCCCTGTTTCCACTGCTTCCGTCCGCTCGTTTCCGCGTGTGGGTCACGGTGTGGGTCAGCCGCTTTAACGAGTCCACCGTGTAAAGACACCTCCGAAGATGGGCTCTCACGCAAGCGCGATCCTTGCCTGTGCTGAAATTCAGCCTAACAAGAGCGCCCACCACGCGCAAAAACTGCGCCGCAGTAATCAAAGATTACAGAAAATTTAAAGCAAGGTTATCTCAAAATCATTTGCGGCAATGTGTTCGTCACAGAAATCGCGCAGTTTCATGATTCCCGCCTCGGAGGTCTCCCAAACGGTTTCAAGGTCAATGTTGCCATATTCATGCGCAACGACATTTCGCATACCCCGGATGGCGCGCCAGGGGATACTGGTATGTAAGCTGATAAATTCCGGAGACGGATGCTTTACAAGCTCGCCAATCTGCATCAAGCAGAGCGCAATCGCGTTGCGATAGGTCGGATTTGTGCAGAAGGTGTGATAATCATGCGCATACTCAGTATGCGTAAACATGATGTCATTACAATAACCCTGAATTTTCTCAAGGATCTGCGTGTCACGACTTTGTGCGGTCATATAAAACAATTTCCTCCCCGGCAATTTGATCCAGAAACCGTTGATCCAGACTGCCTGTTGTCAGCAAATCCAAATCTTTTCCAAGGCTGTCTTCGAGATCGCTGTAGAGCGCGCCCAAAGCGAACATACCGCGAAGGTTTCCCTTGTCGACGCGCAGATCGACATCACTGTTTTTTGTGGCCTCGCCTCTTGCGTAAGAGCCAAACAGATAAATACGCTCCACGCCGTGCCGCGCGGCAATCGGCGCAATGATCGCGCGCAGATCACCGACAGAATAAATCTGATCCCGCATAAACAAGAACCTCCCTCCACAAATAGCAGAATCTCTATGGTTAGAGTATACACCAAATTACTGATGGTTACAAGTTATAGAAACGCACATTTGTCAAAAGGAAACCCATACCGAACACGCCGCTGCCGATCAAGGCGGCGGTTATTTTTTATGCTGCCTAAAAAATTTTTAAAAACAGGCTGTTCAAAACGCGATTTTCTGTCGGATCAAATAGGGGGACTTTTCAAAACCGCCAACGACGCATTTTCGAGTGAACATTTTGTGAACTTTTGCGAAAAGGGTTCTAAAAAGTGCGTTCTCGCTGCCTACCACATGAGAGACTTTTTCGGAGGGGTTCGAACAGGCAGCGCAGGCGCGGAAATGTAAATGATCTGTGAATTTTCTCGAAAAGGCTTCTAAAAATCGCGTTCCCGTGGCCTATGCAGTGAGGGGATTTTTTTCGGTGAGACACCGCTCAAAACGCAAAAATCTGTCGGATCAAATAGAGGGAGTTTTTAATGAGCGTAAAATATCTGCCTCTCTGAGTTAAAAAAGTTTACGAAGGAGGGCAACAAAAACAGCGCAAAGTGTCGGATTAAATAGGGGGATGTTTTAAACGGCGAAAAAATTTCTGAATTTTTTGAAAACAGGCTGTCAAAACTGCGATTTTTATCCCTATCAGTAATGAGAGGCTTTTTTTCGACAACCAAATTTTTTTCGTACAAACGCCGCAAAAGTTGTGCAACTAAAAGTGAGGGCAAATTTTTTTGAAAAAAGTTTGGTACAAAAGCCCTCTGAATACGGATAAAGGGTAGGAGGTGTTTTTCGGAAAGACAAAGACGGGCAGAAAAATAGATACGAACAAAGGAAGAAGACATGAAAGAATCAAACTACAAAAGCTATGACGAACTGCCGCTGTTCCTGAACGCGGCGACAGTAGCGAAAGTGCTGGGCATTGCGCCGTCCAGCAGCTACGAGCTGATGCACGAAAAAGATTTCCCCGCGCTGCGAATCGGGAATCGGATCGTCGTTCCGAAAGAAGCGTTCATCCGCTGGGTAGAGCAGCACACGGGAGGGGCAGAGTGAAGCGCAGTCGCTGGCCGACACGCGATTCGGTCAAGGACTACTTCCCGCTGCCGAAAGAAATTTTCTCGCTGGGTCTGAGCGCAGCGGAAATCGCGATCTACGCCTACCTGCTGTTCTGCGAGGATCGCCAGACGTTCCAGTGCTGGCCGAGCTATCGAAAAATCAGTGAAGCGGTTGGGTTGAGTCCGAACACGATTTGCAAACACATCCGGTCGCTCGAAGAACGCGGTCTGCTCGTCACAGAACCGACGATGGTGACGACGAAAGATGGATGCAAGCGCAACGGCAATCTGCTCTTCACCATCCGACCGATTCAAGCGGCGCTCCAGCAGGACTATGACCGGCAAATGCAGAAGCTGGACGAGAATGCCGCAAGGAGGAAATATGCCGATTTTATTGAAAACATGGGTTGAATGCACAGCAAAAACACCACTCCCACGCCGTCGCGCCCGTGTCGGCGGTTTGTGCGGCTTTCGCAGCCCAGCCGAGCGCGTACCCATCCAGCAGCAGAAAACCGGACGTTGTGCCGACGTGCGGGAGCATTGCGGACACGGCAAACGCAGAAAAAGAACGGCTGCAGGCGAATTTCAGCAGAGGGAGAAGCCGCAAGCGGCGAAGCAGGACAAAGCCGCGGGGTCGTGCGCGCCCCGCGGCGGTTACATCTGCCCGCGGTGCGGGTAGTTTCGGGGATTTACGAGGGCGTTCCAAACACAGCGAAAAACAGCCGGAGGGCGTTGCGGAATGAAAAAAGCCCGCCGTTTCAAGGGAAACAGAGGGGTTCCAACGAAAAACACGAGGTGAATACAGAAAAATGGTAAAGGGAAAAGAAAAATTTGCACTCTGGATCACGCCGGAGTGTAAGCAGCTCGTCGATGACTGTTATGCGGACGATCAATGCCAGAGCCGCAGCGAGTACATTGAAAAGGCAATCTTATTTTATACCGGCTTCTTATACGCCGAAAAAGCAGATCGTTACCTTCCAAGAGTCTTGCAGCAAATCTTATCTGGAACGCTGGATCGATTTGCAGAGCGCATTGGGCGGCAGCTTTTCAAGCTGGCAGTTGAGCAAAATGTCAACAATCATATTCTCGCTTCGGATACAGATATTGATGCCCGCAGCTATCAGAAAATGCGTGGACTTAGTATGGATGAAGTCAAAAGAACGAACGGGAGAATTGATTTTGAAGATGCGCTGTTGAGTGAAAGGGGCGTGTGAAAATGTCAAAGCTGATTCAGAAAGCAGGCTTTCTGAATCCAAAACGTGCCGGTCGTTATATGAATTATATCGCCACCCGCGACGGCGTGGAGCTTCTGGACGAAAACGCAGACAGCATTTATATGCGCTATATTGCCACACGGCCTCGCGCGGAAAAGCACGGCGAACACGGCTTGTTTGGAGCCGAAGATGCTGTTGATCTGGAAAAGACGTTGGGCGAGTTGAAAGCGCATGAGGGCAACGTCTGGACGATTATTTACTCGCTGCGTCGCGAGGATGCCGCGCGGCTTGGCTACGATAACGCCGCAAGCTGGCGGGCGCTTCTGCGCTCCAAACAGGCAGACTTCGCAGAAGCCATGCAGATTCCACTGTCGCAGCTTCGATGGTATGCAGCGTTTCATGACGAGGGCGATCACCCGCACATTCACATGATGCTCTGGTCAGATGACCCGAAATACGGCTTTCTGCGGAAAGATAAGCTGTTGCATTTGCAGTCCATTTTAACGAACATGATCTATGCGGACGAGCTGAAGGAAGTTTACATCAAGAAAGATATTGCCTATAAAGACGTGACCGAAGCAGCACGGGAAACCATGCGCAGAATTGTTGACCGGCTAGAATCTGTTGAAAATCCGCCGGAATCGATTCGGCAAAAGCTCATGGAGCTTGCGCTGGAGCTGCACACGGTCAACGGTAAAAAGCAGTATGGATATCTCAAAAAGCCACTCAAGGATATGGTGGATTCCATCGTGGACGAACTCGAAAATCTGCCGGAGGTGGCGGCGTATTATTCTGTCTGGAATGACCTGCGCGACACACTGGAGGGCTACTACAAGAACCGTCCTAGGCAGCACAACCCACTCTCACAGCAGAAAGAATTCCGTGCCATCAAGAACACAATCATTCAGGAAGCGGAGCGTCTGCGGCTTCAACTCGAAGAATCTTCTGCGCAGACTTCTGCAAATCCGACGCTTGCAAGTGAAAATACTTCGTCTGTAGATTCTCACCATATGCAGCTTCCGCCCGAATATCTTCTGAATTCAACAATCCGCCTGTTCCACCAGATGGGACAGATCTTCCGCGACAATGCCATGCCGCCCTGCAATCCAATGGGCATCCGTATGGATTCCAAGCGGCGAAAAAAGCTGATGCAAAAGCGGCTGGCGATGGGCCATAAGCAGGATGACCATGAGCAGACGCAGGGCTATGAGCAAAGTATATAAAAGGTTATTATTTGCACTACAATCGACAAAAACAGATTTTGCAAATCACAGTCTCAATTCGGGCTTATCATGAAAGCAGACTGTGTTTGCGGAGAACCCCTCCGTCTCAAAGACGACGAGATCATTGACGCCGTCCTTCAGCAGCGGCGCGGGAATATATAGCCGCTGCTGCGGGCCGACATTCCAGAAGCGGCCAAGGTTGAAGCCGTTCAGGAATACGCAGCCCTTGCCCCAGCCGCTCAGATCAAGGAAGGTGTCGCCCTTTTGCTGAACATCCAGCGCAAAGTGGTAGAATGCCGGCTGCCGGCAAGCCGAGAGCGGCGAGAAGCCGATTTGTTTCAACGCGCCGCTTTCCAGCGGGAGCGTCCAGATCTGCCAGTTTTGCAGAGCCTGCCCGTCAAGCAGCACCGCGCCATCAATGCCCTTGCGCTGCTGCATCATCTTTTGGCTGTAATTGACGCGGCCAAGGTTCTCCACGAGAATATCCAGCTGCGCCCCCTGCGGCAGCGACCACTTTACAGCGTGTGCGCCTGACAATTCGCGGTCATAGAGCGTCAGGGCAGGTACGCCATCGATAAAGATCTGCGCACGGTCTGCCGCCTTGGTCAGTTCAATCGACGATACTTCCATCGCGGTTGGAAGCATGGTGCGATAGAGGATATAGCCATAGCCCTGTCCAAAACGCTCCATCGACCGCGGCTCGCGGGAACTGTGTGCTGTGGATAACACGTCCAGCGCGTCAAACAGGCTGCATACGCCGTCGCAGCAGAGTGCTCCGTATGCGGCTTGCCGAATATCAGTGCGGAAGGATACCTCCGGAATCGGTGCATGACGGGCGATGACATTCCGGAATGCCTCATACTTCGGTGTGATCTGCCCGTCTTCAGAGAGCGGCGAATCATAGTCATAAGAGGTCACATCCGGCGTCAGCTTGTCGTAATCATTTGCCCCGTTCATAAAACAAAAGTTCGTGCCGCCGTGGAACATATAGATGTTTACGCTGCCGCGTTCCAGAATGGCATCCAGCTCCGCAGCGCTCTGCGCTGCATCGGTAGTATGATGCACGTCGTCGCCCCATGCGTCGAACCAGCCGACCCAAAACTCGCCCACCATAAGCGGGCCGCACTTTGTGTAGCCTCGAAGCACGTTCAGCTTTTCAACTGCACCGGAGCCGAAATTGGCGGTCGCCAGTGCTCCGTCCATTGTGCCGCGCTCCAGAGAATTGTTTTCAAAATTATCTGAGGTGCTGAAGGGCGCAGTCGCGCCATATTTCCGCATCAGGCCGGCCAGCAGCTGCATATAAGCCGGATCCGGCTTTCCCCATGCGCCAAATTCATTTTCTACCTGCATGAGGATGACCGGTCCGCCGTTTTCAATCTGCATCGGAACGAGCTGCGGAAACAGATGCTGGTAATAACGCTCCACATACGACAGGAACGGCCCTTCACTGGAGCGGATCGGAATATCCTCTCCGGCCAACAGCCACGCGGGCAAGCCGCCGAACTCCCACTCTGCACAGATATACGGCGAAGGGCGAACAATGGCGTAAAGTCCGACCTCCTGCGCCGTTTTCAAAAATGCGGCAATATCAAGATCGCCCTCGAAACGGTATTCACCCGGCTTCGGCTCGTGGAGATTCCACGGCACATACGTTTCCACGGTATTGCAGCCCATCGCCCGCAGCTTTTCCAGCCGGTCACGCCAATACGCACGCGGCACGCGGAAATAGTGGATCGCGCCGGAGATGATCCGGAACGGTTCGCCGTTCAGATAAAATTGATCTTTGATCGTAAAGGTGTTCATAGAAGTTCCTTTCAGGTATCCGCATACAGATCAAGATCGTCAGCCCTGTTGAGGGCTGACGATCTGAGAGAAGCAAAATCTTTGATAGCTTATTCCAGCGAATCCGCGATGCTCTGAACCTCTTCCAGCTCGGTCAGGGGGTCAGCGCCTGCTGCGACATTCTGCATCGCAACGCCGAGCGCCGTGGTGATCTCGCTGCTGGAGAGCTTGCGGTTGCCGGCAGCGTTCAGAACGTAGTTGTTGACGTTGTCAATGGACTGCTGCTGCAGCTCGCCGTCGATCTCGCCGGTGTAGGAGATGTTGTTGGAAACGGGGGAACCCTGCAGGTAGTTGACCCAGTACTGCTGGCCTGCGCCGTTGGCAAGGTACTCGATGAACTTCATGGCAGCTTCCTGCTCCTTGCAGTCCTTGTTCATGCAGATCATGACGTCAACGCCGGAGGAGGCGAGCTGCACGCCGCTGTCGACCATGCTGGGGAACGGCTCCATGCCGATCACGTCGCCCTGATTCTTGATCTCGGTGCCTTCCAGCTCAGAGTTGGACGGGGAGGTGGGGCCGAGGTGCCAGGAGCCGGTCATGAAAAACACAGCTTTTCTTGCGTAGAAGTACTGGTCACGGGCATCCGGATACGTTGCAACGCCAAGCGCGCCGTCTTCAAAAATACCTTCGGAGAAGAGCTTCTGCCATGCGTTCATGGTATCAACGAAGCACTGATCGGTCCACTTGCGCGCGCCGGCTTCCGCTTCATAGACAGCGCCGTTTTCAAATTCGTTTGCGGTCTGGATGAACCAGTCGCTGTTGAGCCAGTCGTCGGCAGCACCGGCTGCGACACAGACATAGCCATTGGCCTTTACCTTTTCAGCGGCGTCCTTCAGCTCTTCATAGGTGGTGGGGACCTTTTCAATGCCGCATTCATCCATGAGGGTCTTGTTGTAGAGGAGCGTGGTCATGCCGGCCGTCAGAAGAGGCATACCGGCGAGCGTGCCGTCTGCGGTGGTGCACTGCGCGATCGCAGCGGAGCTGATGTCGGATTTCCAGCTGCTCCAATACTGATCGGCAACTTCACTCATGTTGACGGAGAATTTCGCGTACTGCTCCATCATGGAGCCGGTGGTCATGCCGAACAGATCGGGGCCGGTGCCGGAGGCCATAGCGACCTGCAGCTTCTCAAAGAAGTCGTCCTGCTCGGTACGGACATAATCGATCTTGATGCCGGGGTTCTCTGCTTCAAAGCCATGGATTAGCGCGTCGGACTGTTCGTTCGTCGGCAGCCAGGACCAGAAGGTCAGCGTAATGGCTTCGGAATCGGTCTGTTCGGGCTGCTGCGTTTCTGTGGGCTGCTTGTTCGTCTCAGCCACGGGGACGGGTTCGTCCTTCTGGGTGTCGCTGGTCGGTGTGCCCGCGCTGCATGCAGCAAGGGAGAGTACCATGACCAACGCAAGAAGCATTGCAATGATCTTTTTCATAAGAGTGATTTCCTCCTTCTGTTTTGCAGAGTTTTTTTTGTCCGCGTTCTCTGCTTGTGCTTTCATCATAGCTGCATTTTTTGCGGTGTGTACTTCACATTTTTGCTTTTTGATTCAATTTCTTGTGAAGCGGTAGCTTATAATTGTCATATTGCACAATTTCAAGGTATGCCGTTTGTTGGGATCATCAATCGCCTGCCACGGTGTCTGCACACCTTCCAGAACGAAGCGCTCCTGCAAGCCGCGAACGATATGGTAGACGGAGCAGGCGGAAGATTTGTTCTCAAGCGCAGCAAGCGGGCGATCGTTCCGCAGAAAGACCAGTTCGTTTGTCTCTGCGGCGGGTTCCAACTGAAATTCTTCCGTATAGCACGGATCGTCGAAGATTGGCAAAATGACTGCGTCTGCGACGGGCAGCCCGTCGCGCCCCGCAAAGCCTGCCGCTCCGGAATAAAACGAGCCGAGATAGGAAAGCTGCGTTCTGTAAAGCACGGCAGCCTGCGTAAGCGAAAAGCTGTGCAGCGTCAGCTCGGAAAAAAACGGAATCAGCGTCACCTCGCCGTCCGCTTCGAACGTGTCGCAGAAATCAACCGTCTGCTGTTCATCCAGACAGATGTGGTAAGCGCCAAATAAACGCTCCACGCGCAGCAGATGCGGAACTGTGTAGTCATATGCAGCCGGAAAACGGATGACGGCAAGCGTTCTGCATATCCCGGCCCGGCACCGAATGACCTCCAGCGTTCTGCGGCCGCTCCGCAGATGCAGTTCCAGATAGCTGCCCGCATCCTGCTCCCAAAGCCGGACGGCATACCGAACGCCGGTATGCTGCCGCGCGGCACTGATCCAAAGCTCTGCGGTATAGAAAGCGGGCGCGGAGCAAAGCGTTTGCTTTTCGGTGAATGTCTTTTGCGGTAGGCGGATCTGCGGCATGGACGGTGCAGGCTGCGCACAGCCCGTCGGGCCGGGACAACGCACGGACTTGCCGCTGAAATACAGCGGGTCAATATACATTTCGCGCTGCTCCCGTTCTATGTCCCGCGGCTCATCCAGCCTGCGGGCATGATAGACGATCCAGTCGTCCACCAAATTCGGTGCTTTAGTGACGGTATTATGCCCGGTACCCTCTGTCGAAGCGCTTCTTTTCAGAAGCGGATCCCAGCGGTAAGGAGACGGGTATTTCTGAAAGTCCATTTCCATAAGCGCGGCTTTCGCTTCTGCCACTGCAGTTCCTACAAAATAGTCCTCATGTAAAAAGCAGTTTGCTGAATACATCAGCCACATTCTGTCTTCTCTCGTCAGGACTGCTGCTCCTTCAATGGTGAACCAATCGCGCCCGTCGCCGAAGCGGTTTTTTGCGAATATCTCCTGTGGCAGACTCGGCAGTACGACCGGTTTCGGATTTCCAGCCAGCGTATCCGGCGCAGTTAGTTCATCCAGGAGAATGCAGGTGCCTGCAACAGTGTCGTCCGTTCCAACCCAGTTGTTGACTGCATAGAGCAAGTACATCCTTCCATGCCAAAACAGTGGGTGTGCATCAATGGAGAATTCCCGAAAGAATGTCTTCTTCCAGTGAAATGGCCCCTCTGGCCGTGTAGCCGTTGCCAGCATCAGATGCTCGTCGTGGTCATCCTCTGAGTCAAGCGGAACGGCGGAATAGTACATATAAAAGACACCGTTCAGGTAAATAACCGCAGGCGCCCAGAAATGCTTCTGATCTTCACTCGGTACGCAGAATCCGATCTCGTTCCAATGCACCAGATCGTCTGAGACGCTGACCTTTTCTCCCGAAAGTATCCGACGAATAGCAATACCATTTTCCGCACCAGCGGATCACATGCGGATCCGGATTCGTCCTACGGTAGCCATCCAGATATGGAACCGGATTACAAAATTGTTCTTGCTTTTTCATTGTAACTCACCCCTTGACAGCACCGGCTGTAACGCCAGAGACCAAGAATTTTTGACTACACAGATAAACCAGAATGGATGGCAGCGCCAGAAGGATCATGACCGCATAGATCCGCGCCACATCAATAGGGCTCTGATAGGTGCTGGACATGAAGTACTGCGCGGCCAGCGTGACGGTATAGTTTTCCTCACTGCGCATGACAAGCAGCGGAACGAGATAGTCGTTCCATGCGTAGATAAACGTCAGGACAAGAACGTTTGTCAGCATCGGCACGCTCAGCGGCATCATGAACTGGAACCAGATCCGGAAGCTGCCTGCGCCGTCAATCCGTGCGCTCTCCAGCAGTTCGTTCGGGATCCCGTCAAAGTAATTTTTGATCATCAGCAGCATCATCGGCGCGTTGAACGCGACCAGCGGCACGATCACGCCCCAATGGGTATCCAGCAGGTGGAACTGCTTGATCGTGGCAAACAGCGGACTCGTCACGGCCGCGACGGGGACTGCAAGGCAGGCCAGGATCGCGCCATAGATGACCTTGCTGCCGCGGAAGTGCATTTTGGAAAATGCGTAGCCCGCCAGCGAGGTGATCAGCGTGACGACGACGGATACGGTAACGCTGATAAACATGCTGTTGGAAATCACGCGGGAATAGTGGATCTTGTCGTATTGCAGGACATAGGCATAGTTGCCGAAGCCGTTGACCGTAAAGGACTTTGTAACGGCAATGCCAAGCGGCAGGATCCAGAGGAACGCACACATCAGCAGGATCGCGTATGTCAGGATCTTGGAAGAAGTTGTTTCTTTCACTCGCATACGGTTAATCCTCCTTTGACAGCTTGATCTGCAAATACGACATGACCATTGCAAGGATCAAGATCGCCACGCCGATGGATGCAGCGCCGCCGGCATTGAAATCCTTGAACGCTTTTTCGTAGAGATAGGTATTGAGAACTGTTGTGGAGCGGCCCGGACCGCCGCCGGTCAGCAGCTTGACAAGATCAAATGTCTTGAGAGAGCCGACGATGCCGAGAATGATCAGGACGCTTGTTGTGCCGCGCAGCATGGGGAATGTGACGGAGAATGTCGTCCGCCAGAAACCGGCTCCGTCAATTTTGGCCGCCTCATATACGTCCTCCGGCAGACTCATGAGACTTGCGTAGTACGTCACCATGGAGAAACCCATCCATTGAAAGATGTTCACGATAATTACGGAAATCAGCGCGATCTTCGGGTCGCCCAGCCAGTTGAGCGCAAGCCCATCCAGATGGATCGCGCGGAAAAACTGGTTGAGCGTGCCGTTGGTCGGATCCATGATGATCTTGAAGATCGCCGTGATAATGGACGTTGCCATTGCGATCGGCATGAAATAGATCGCTTTGAACAGGTTGCTGCCGGGGAGCTTCTTTTTGAGCAGAACCGCAAGGATGAAGCCGACAAACGCCTGCACAAAAACCGTTCCGAAGAAAAACAGCAGGTTGTTCCAGAGCGACAGCTGGAAGACCTTGTCCTTGAACAGCTTGATGTAGTTTTTCAGCCCGACCCATTGGAACGTATCAGACATACCGTCCCAGTCCGTAAAGCTGACGCGGACGGTGCTGATGATGCAGTAATAAACCAGTGCTGTAGACAGCAGAAGCAGCGGCAAAATATAAAGATACGCCTGCCATGTATGCTTCTTTTTTCGTAGTTGCATAGTTGCCACCCCCATGATGCTTTCATTATAAAAGCCGGGCGCGGCAAAAAAGACAACTCGTTTTTGCAAATTACTCTATTTTTTTGACAGGAATTCACTGGGAGACATCCCTTCCACTTCCCGGAACACCTTAAAGAAGTAATTGTAATTCGGGAAGCCGGACAGCTCCGCAATGCGCTTCATGGATTCCTCGCTGCGGATGAGCAGACTCTTGGCTCTGCGCACGCGGATGCGGTTCAGATATTCCACAAAGCGCATCCCGGTCTCTTTTTTGAATTCTTTGCTGAGATAGGTATAGCTGCTGCCGACCATCGCGGCGCACACTTCCAGCGAAATGTCACTGGCGTAGTTTTTCTCCATGTAATCAATGACCTGCGCGACACGGGGCGACGTGCAGCTGCGCAGACGCTCTTTTTTCACATCCGGCGCTTTCCTGTGATACAGCTCCAGAAGCTC
>ENA-ORMN01002515-ORMN01002515.1-human-gut-metagenome-genome-assembly--contig:-NODE-2515-length-15727-cov-4.239535_pt1 | contig 15727 bp, 11 predicted proteins | sample MGYA00242102_ERZ508993 | MGnify/ENA primary metagenome ERZ508993 (study PRJEB26280, sample SAMEA2338770) | human gut metagenome | biome: human gut; feature: human-associated habitat; material: faeces... | reverse complement strand
ATATTTTCATTATTATAAAATGTCTGTAACGTCGTTTGCGTTGGTTTAAGAGCATAGGAATTTTAAAGATTTTCAAGAAAACAGACTAGATTTGAGAGGTAATTTCAAAATAAGTTCTGTTATAAAGAAGTCATTTATGATATAATTACATAAGTATAACGAAAAACAGTTTACTGAAATATTGATATAGCTAGATAGGAGTAGTGTCATTAGGATGGATAAAAATTACACGTTTATAGATTTATTTGCTGGTTGTTCACGGATTACAAACCGCCCAAGCCGCAAATCCCGTTCCACCGCCAATGGTTCAGCGCTGCGCTGCAGGAAAAGCTGTGCCGTACCTTTAACGATGCCAACAAGATGCTTTTTGCCAATATGCTGAAAATCATCAACAACGAGCCTGACGAGGGCATGAGGGAAACGAGCTTTACCTTCGGCACGAACAGGTTTGAGTATGTCTGGGAAAAGATGATTGACTCAGCCTTCGGTATCAGCGACAAGCAGCGCTATTTCCCGAAAACGAAGTGGAAGCTGGCGCGCAGCGGTAAGGAGTACGATAACTCCAAGCTGGAGCCTGATACTATTATGCTGTACAACAATAATATCTATGTGCTTGACGCGAAGTATTATAAATACGGTGCGACGAAGAACCCTTTCGATTTGCCGGAATCAGCTTCAATCAACAAGCAGATAACCTACGGCGAATATATTGATGCGCAGGCGGACCTCAAAAATCCGGACAGCGTTATCTACAACGCATTTCTTATGCCGTTTGACAAAAACCATTGGGCGGAAGAAAACGCAGGCACGCTGCATTATGCAGGCGAGGCTGTGGCGCTGTGGAAGGATGCCGGCGAGGGCAGAGGCAAGGAGTACGAGCATATTCAGGGCGTTCTGCTGGATATAAAGCACCTGATGCAGATTGCCGAGAAGCGTTCGGAAACGGATATTCGGCAGCTGGCAGAAATCATCGAGGAGCATTGCAGCGAACATGGACAAGCTGACTAAGGAGCAACGCCATAAAAACATGCAGGCCATTCGCAGCAAGGATACAAAAATAGAAATCCTCCTGCGCAAGGCACTGTGGCACGAGGGCATCCGCTACCGCAAAAATTATAAGGTGTGCAGCTGCCATCCGGATATCGTCATTACCAAGTACAAAATCGCAGTATTCTGTGATGGGGAATTCTGGCACGGAAAGAGTTTAGAGCGCTACGACGTTGCGACTAACGTAAAATATTGGCACGAAAAAATCAAGCGTAATGTGGAGCGTGACCTTGAAAACACCATCGAACTGCGCGACAACGGCTGGATGGTGCTGCGCTTCTGGGAAACGGAAATAAAAAAGCACCTTGCCGGCTGTGTGGCAGAGGTGCAGCGCTGCATTGACGCGAGAAGAAGTGCTGTAAAGAGAAAGTAAAGCTGACGCGAGAAGAAGAAGTGGCGCGTAAGGCGAACACGCAACTGACACGCGAAGAAGAAGTGACGCGTAAGGCGAACATAAAACACTAAAGGCGTTCTACCCAACTGCGGTAGAACGCCTTTTGCTTTAATGTTGTGTGTGCGTATCAGACTTGCTCTTCCTTCAGTTTCTCCACATCAGCGAGAGATAAATTTGTAAGCTCCGCAATATCCTCGAGAGAATAGCATCCCTTGGCCAGCATGCGTTTAGCAGTAGCAAGTTTCTCTTTAGCAAGACCGATAGCTTCACCTTCAGCAAGACCTATTTCCTTGCCTTTGGCAATACCCACAGCTTCGCCCTCACGCCTTTCATCTAATAAACGTGCTTCCATAAGCATAAATTCTCGCCTCACTTTCGTATCGAGTTTCAGATAGCTGATTTCATCATCTATCTGCTTGGTAAAATCAGTAGTTACAATGTGGTTGTTTACATAATCATAAAAGCTCTTGATGTCTTGAGAAATATCTCCATGCGTACCCTTAGTATTCAACAGCATAGTAGTTGCTTCATCTGGAAGCTCTAGCTCCAAATTCTCCAGACAACGTTTTTTAAAGGTGTAGACATAATTACCTTTTTCAAAGAAATCAAAAACGCAGATAAAAATGATAAATGTCGGTGGCAGCAGATCATACGGCTGTCCCTTCTGCAGCAAATCAATATCAAGCAGCGCCTGATAATAGCGGGAGCGTTTAGGCAGAACGTAGGTATCCGTATCGGGATTTTTATTGTTTTTCACCTGCATCTCCAGATTATAATGCGTGTTTTTATCATCCGCTACGATGATATCAAGGCGGATGCCGCGGCTGGTGTACTCAGGCTCAAGCGTCTTTTCTGCCTCCAGATAGTTGATATCCGCAATTTCTATCTGCAGCAGCTCCTCCAGCAGATGCTTGCAGATACGCTTGCGCGACATAACCTTCTTGAAGATGAAGTCGCTTTGGATAGTCAGGTTTGCGAATTTTGTTGCCAGGTCTTGCATGGTTTTTCTCCTTTCATTTTAACACATGTGAATAAAAAAATACATAAGCAGTTGCAAAGCGCCTAAAAAAACAAAAAAGAGCAGTACCCTGACGATAAAAAATCGTCAGTTTGTACTACTCTTAGAATGTACCAGATAAATCTAAATGGCCTTGCTTAAGCTTCTGCAGAAAAGGTGCATCTGCAGGATATACTGCTTATTTAATTGTCCGCAGGTAAATGAGCCGGAGGCATAAGCTTACTTGCGGTTTTGAAGAACTTAGTTTAAGTGTACTTGAAATAGAAGGGAATGTCAAGGGTGCAGGGGCGCGCATTGCTTCAGCCTTTTTTGCATGCGCTTTACCTCTGCTAAAAAATCATCCGTTTGGCAACAAACTTTTCACAAAAAATATGTATCACTATTTGTCAATAGCCCATATTTAGTGTATAATAAAGTAGAGAGTATGTGTGCGGACACAGTATCAAATTCAATTTCTACATTTGTACGGAAGAATGTAAAATAAAAAATGGAGGTGTATTTTTTTTGGGTAAATTTCAACATAAGGTCCAGATTATCCCGCTGGGTGGTTTGGGCGAAATTGGTAAAAATATGACGGTATTCCGTTACGGGGACGACATGATCCTGATTGATGCAGGCCTGATGTTCCCTGAAGACGATATGCTCGGCATTGACTTGGTTATTCCCGATATTACATATTTGGTTGAGAATAAAGATAAAATTAAGGGTATCTTTCTGACACATGGTCACGAGGACCATATCGGTGCGCTGCCCTATGTTATGAAACAAATTGATTGTCCCGTTTATGGTACCGCACTTACTCTGGGTATTTTACAAGGCCGCTTGAAGGAAAACGGTGTAGGCAACGAAAACCTGCACGTAGTAAAACCCGGTGACAAGATTAACGCCGGTGCCTTTAAGCTCGATTTCATCCGCGTAAACCACAGCATTCCAGACGCTGTTGCTATTGCGATTACTACGCCTATCGGTGTTATTATCCACACCGGTGACTTCAAAATCGACCACACTCCTGTTGACGGACAGGTTATGGAATTCAATAAATTTGCCGAATACGGCGACCGCGGTGTACTGTGCCTGCTGGCAGACAGCACCAACGCCGAGCGCCCGGGCTTCACTCCCAGCGAAAAAATGGTTGGCCAGACCTTTGACGAGGAGTTCCGCTATGCCAAGCACCGTATTATCGTAGCAACTTTCTCTTCTAACGTACATCGTATCCAGCAGGTTATTGATACTGCTGTGAAGTATGACCGTAAGGTAGCAGTTATCGGCCGCAGCATGGTGAATGTTGTTAATATCGCTAAGGAGCTGGGTTATCTGAAGGTTCCCGAGGGCGTTTTGATTGATATTGACGAAACTCATAACTATACGCCGGAAAAGGTTGTTATTATCACCACCGGCAGTCAGGGCGAGCCAATGAGCGCGCTCACCCGTATGGCTATGAATGACCATAAAAAGGTTGATATTATGCCCGGTGATACAGTAATTATTTCTGCTACACCGATTCCGGGCAACGAAAAGCTCGTTTCCCGTACTATCGACCATCTGTACAAGCTGGGTGCGGACGTTATTTATGAAAAGAGCAACGGCGTCCACGTTTCCGGCCACGCCAGCCAGGAGGAAATCAAGATGATGCACAATCTGGTGCGTCCGCGTTTCTTCATGCCTGTGCATGGTGAATACCGTCACCTGGTTAAGCATGCTAACTTGGCTAAATCCCTTGGCATGCCGGCAGACCATATTGTTATCGGTGAAAACGGCAGCGTTATCGAGCTGACCAAGAGCAGCATTACCATTAACGGCAAGGTGCCTGCAGGCAAGGTGCTGGTTGACGGCCTGGGTGTTGGCGACGTAGGCAACATTGTACTGCGCGACCGCCGTCAGCTCTCTCAGGACGGTATCATGATTGTTGTTGTAACCATCGACAAGGAATCCTGCCATGTGGTTTCCGGTCCGGATATCGTTTCCCGCGGCTTTGTTTATGTGCGCGAGGCCGAGGACCTGATGGATGAAGCACGCGATAAGGTGCAGGCTGCGCTGGATCGCTGCGAGGAAAACAATGTTTCCGAATGGTCGGCAATCAAGTCTACCGTGCGTGATTCTCTGGGACGCTTCCTGTTCGAAAGAACCCGCCGCCGTCCGATGATTCTGCCGATTATCATGGAGATCTGATAGTTTTCAGTGATTAGTGAATAGTTATTAGTGACTAGTGAATAGTTATTAGTGAATAGTTTTTGGTGAGCGGTTGTCAGCAGTCAGCTGATAAAGGATGACTGCCGGCAGCTGCGATTTTAGGAGTTGTCTTATCTTGCGCAAGGAAAGAAGAAGGAAGCAACAGAATAGAAGCTACTCGCGCCCTGTCGGCGTTGTCTGCCTGCTTATGGGTCTGCTGTTTGCTGCCGCTCTTCTTATGACGGCTGAGGACGGCGTAATGCATTATGCTTATCTGGTGGAGCAGAATCTGCTGGGGAAGGGTTTCTTTTTGCTGCCTTTGGCTTTCTTTGCTGCGTCTTGGCAGCTGCTTAGAGGACAATTTGGTGTTTTTAACAAGAGAACATTAATTTTTACTTTGGTGACGCTGTGCCTTACAGGCACAGCTCATCATGTTTTTGTGCCTGTTGGCTCTGAGCTGGAGCCTTCGCTGATAGCGGATGGCGGCGGTCTTGTAGGCGGCCTTTTGCTGAAGCTGCTGCGTTCCTTTGCCGGTGATGTAACTGTCTACATCATTCTGGCCTTAGGCTGGCTGTGGCTGCTGGGCCTGGTGCTGCCGCTGCGCAAATGGTGGGAGCTGTGGCAGGATTACCTGACCTCCGACGAGATTACGCTGATGCGCCCCGACGACAAGGTGAGGGAGGAGCGCGTGCGTCCGGAGCCTGCGGTAAGAGCTGTGTTCAAACGCAAGAGTGCCGCGCCTCAACAGCATGCCGCTCCCGCGGATAACGTTATCAGCAACTATACCAGCCCCGAATTTGATGCCTTCAACGAGGGCGTGCAGAAGAAAAGTGCCTTCAGAAGCATTTTGGGCTTTACCAAAAACAAGAGCGTTTACGAAAAATCTCCTTTAAAAGAGGAAATAGAGCGTGACCCGGTGCAGTTGCCCGAATGGGAGCAGTCCAAACCCGAGGTCATTGTAAGACCGATTATCAATTATGACGATGATTACGAGCCGGACAGCCGCTTTCTGGATGATGCCGAGCCGCATGCTGCTGAACCTGAGCCGGAGCCCGAGCCGGAGCGTCCTGCTTCCGTAATCCGCAATACCTATCGCGAGGAGCAGGTGCCGACGTTTGCAGTGCCTGCCAAGGCAGAGCCGCAGCCTGAGCCTGAGCCGGAGAAGCCAGCCGTAACGATTTTTGACAGCGCAGATAAAATTGCCGCAGCGGCGCCTGCTCCGCAGACCGCAGCAGCATATGAGCCTGAAGCGCAGGCCGCGAGCAGCTATCAGCTGCCCCCGCTGGAGCTTCTGGATACGCCGAAGGCCAGTGACCCGTCCACCTATCAGAAGGACATCATGGACCAATGTGCGGTGCTGGAGCAGACCTTGGCAGATTTCAAGGTGCGCGCCAGAGTTGTTGCCGTAACGCGCGGACCGTCGGTTACCCGCTTTGAACTGGAGCCTGCGGCAGGCGTGAAGGTAAGCTCGGTGGTGAACCTTGCGGATGATATTGCCCTGCGTCTGGCTGCGCCCGGTGTGCGTATCGAGGCACCGATTCCCGGCAAATCCGCCATCGGCATCGAAGCGCCGAACACGAAGAACGATCCCGTGTGCTTCCGTGAGGTTGTGGAGGCATGCAGTGTACGCAATGCCAAGGAGCATCTGTGCATCGGTCTGGGCAAGGATATCAGCGGTGATATTATTTCCGCCGACCTTGCGAAAATGCCGCACCTTCTGGTAGCAGGCTCAACGGGCTCCGGTAAATCGGTGTGCATCAATACGATTATCGCCGGTCTTTTGTACCGTGCTACCCCGGACGAGGTTAAACTGATTCTTGTCGACCCTAAGGTCGTAGAATTGTCTAATTACAACGGTATTCCGCATCTTTTAACACCTGTTGTCACCGAGCCGAAAAAGGCAGCCAGCGCGCTGCATTGGGCGGTAGCGGAAATGGAGCGCCGTTATAAGGCGTTTGCCGACAGCCGTGTGCGTGACATCAAAACCTATAACGCACAGGCCGCCGAAAAGATGCCTTATATCGTAATCATCATCGACGAGTTGTCAGACCTGATGATGGTAGCCAAGGTTGATGTGGAGGATGCCATCCTGCGTCTGGCACAGAAGGCCCGCGCTGCCGGTATCCATCTGATTCTGGCAACCCAGCGTCCGTCCGTAGATGTTATTACAGGCATCGTCAAGGCGAATATTCCTTCACGTATTGCTTTCGCCGTATCCTCGCAGACAGATTCGCGCACCATTATTGATATGGGCGGTGCCGAAAAGCTGCTGGGCAAGGGCGATATGCTCTTTTACCCCATGGGCTACAACAAGCCTGTGCGTGTGCAGGGTGCCTTCGTCAGCGATGATGAGCTGAATAAAATAGTAGATTTCATTATCAAGCAGTCCATTCCTGTAAATTACAGCGAAGAGGTAACAGAGCAGGAGCTGGAATGTGATAATAAAGGCCATAATGCCGAGGATGCAGGCTCCAATGCGCCTGCGGAGGATGAGCTTTTTGAGGATGCCCTGAGCCTTGTGCTGGACATGGGGCAGGCATCAAGCTCCATGCTGCAGCGACGCTTCCGCATAGGCTATACGCGTGCGGCGCGTCTGGTAGATACCATGGAGGAGCTGGGCATTGTCGGTCAATCTGTAGGCAGCAAGCCACGAGAGGTTATAATGTCGCGTAAGGAAGCAGAGGAACGCTTCCTGCGCCGTGAATAAGCGGAGGTGCAGGCGAAATGGATGATAAGGAAAAGACTGTCGGCGCAATTTTGAAAGAAGCAAGACTGGCCAAGGGTATCTCTCTTGCTGATGCCGAAAAGGCTACCAGTATCCGCAGCCGTTATCTGCAGGCTGTAGAAAATGACGAATATGACAAGACTCCGGGCGAGGTTTTCCTGAAGGGAATAATCCGCAACTACGGTAATTATCTGGGCTTGAACGGTCCGGAGCTTGTTAATGAATATAAAGCAAGTGCTGCCGGTATGGCGGCAGAGGCTGTACGCAGCCAGGGTATCCGCGAGGTGGAAAAGGTCCGTCTCAATATCCAGCTGAAGGATAAGCGTGATATCGGCAGCGGTACAGGCCGCTTTGAAATGCCGGGTTTGCCGAAGCTGCCGATGAAGCAGTGTTTAGCAGGCTTAGCAGCGGTAGCGGTGCTCACAGCAGGCTATTTTGCTATTCCCGCTACAATTGATTATTTTAAAAATATGCCTAAGGAAGAGGCCAAGCAGACCGAGCAGGTTAAGCCTGAAGCTAAAGCACCCGCAGTGCTGGATAAGGTTACCGTTGACCTGGAGGCCGAGGGTGATTGCTGGCTGGAGGCAAGTGCCGACGGCAAGGAGCTTTTTGCCGGCATTCTGCATGCTAAGGAAAGCAAGCATTTCGAGGCTAAGGATAAGCTGATTGTCAAGTACGGCAATATCGGTGTTGTACGCATTAAGGTGAACGGCGAGGCTGTTGACCTGAAGGGCGAGCATGGCGTGGCCGTGAAGACTTATCTGCGCAACGCTCCCGCACAGCCTGCAGCCGCAGCTAAGGCAGAAGAGGCTGCACCGCAGCCTGAAGCCAAGGCCGCACCTGCTGCCGCAGTAGAGGAAGCGCCGCAGCCCGCTGCAGCCGCACCTGCGCCGAAGGCAGAAGAACCGAAGCCGCAGGCTGAGGTTAAGCCGGCTGAGCCGCAGCAGCCGCAGGCTGCCGGCGAAGCGAAGGCCGATAAGAAGAAATAATAATTTGTTCAGGAGTTTTTAATGAAACAGTTTTTACCAATTTCCGCTCAAGAAATTGCCGAGCGTGGCTGGGAGCAGATTGACTTTCTGTTTATCAGCGGCGATGCTTATGTAGACCACCCCTCCTTCGGTCCGGCAGTAATCTGCCGTGTACTGGAGGCGCATGGCTACAAGGTAGCTATGCTGTGCCAGCCGCGTTGGGATAAAGCAGAATATCTGGCAGAGCTGGGCAAGCCGCGACTGGGCGTGCTTATTTCCGGCGGCAACCTTGACTCCATGCTGTGCCGTTATACGGCAGCCAAGAATGAGCGTGCTGTCGACAAGTATACCGCAGGCGGTGCGGTGGGACAGCGTCCCGACCATGCTACGGCCGTTTATGCGCAGCTCGTCAAAAAGCTGTGGCCGGATATGCCTGTAGTTATCGGCGGCATTGAAGCCAGCCTGCGCCGTTTTGTGCATTTCGACTACTGGGAAAACAAGCTGATGCCCTCTATCTTAGAGGCCAGCGGTGCGGACCTTTTGGTTTACGGCATGGGCGAAAAGCAGGTAGTGGAAATTGCCGACTATCTGGCAGGCGGTGCCAGCGCCGAGGATATGCATTATATCCGCGGTACGGCGTATATGTCCGACACTCTGCCTGATGAGGAATATGTGGAGCTTCCAGACTGGAGGGCTATCAAGGACGACCGCAAGGAATTTGCCAGAGCCTTCAAGCTGCAGAGCAAGGAGCAGGACCCGTTTTATGGCAAAATCGTAGTCCAAAAGGGACAGAAGAAATATATCGTACAGAATCCGAACATCTTCCCGCTGACGATGGAGGAGATGGACGCTATCTATGATCTGCCCTATATGCGTAAGTGGCATCCGAGCTATGATGCCAAGGGAGGCGTGGCGGCGCTCGAAGAGGTTCAGTTCAGCCTTGTCAGCAGCAGAGGCTGCTTCGGCAGCTGTTCCTTCTGCGCTATTCATGCGCATCAGGGACGCATCATTCAGGCGCGCAGCCATGAATCTATTCTGCGCGAGGCTAAGATTCTGACGCAGCTTGACGGCTTCAAGGGCTATATCCATGACGTTGGCGGCCCTACGGCCAACTTCCGCCATCCTTCCTGTGCCAAGCAGCTGAAATACGGCGTGTGCAAGGACAGACAATGCCTGTTTCCCAAGCCGTGCCCCAATATTGATGCCGACCACAGCGATTATATAGCGCTTTTGCGCAAGCTGCGCGCTTTACCGGGCGTCAAGAAGGTGTTTATCCGCAGCGGTATCCGTTATGATTATATGCTGGCGGATAAAAAGCAGGATTTCCTCGATGAGCTGTGCCGCTATCACATCAGCGGTCTGCTGAAGGTGGCGCCCGAGCATATCGCACCGCAGGTTCTGGCGCGTATGGGCAAGCCCGGCAAGGATGTTTATCTGAAGTTTATGCGCCTTTATGCGCAAAAAAATAAAGAAATCGGCCTGCCGCAATATCTGGTGCCGTATTTTATTTCCAGCCATCCGGGCTGCACGCTGAACAATGCCATTGAGCTGGCAGAGTTTTTGCGTGATATCAAGCACAATCCGGAGCAGGTGCAGGACTTCATTCCTACTCCCGGCAGTGCGGCGACGGCGATGTATTATTCCGGCGTCGACCCGGAAAGCGGTGAAACCGTATTTGTGGCCCGCAATCCGCATGATAAAGCAATGCAGCGTGCGCTGATGCAGTACCGTACTCCGCGTAACCGTAAGCTGGTGCTGGAGGCGCTGCAGAAGGCAGGACGCATGGACCTTGTGGGTAGCGGACCTAAATGTTTGCTGCATACGGAGCAGGAGCAGCGCGGCAGAGCGCGTGGCGCGAAGCGTGATGCATCTCGCGGACCGAAGCGTAATGCAACCCGCAGTGCTGCCGGCAGTGGAGCGCGTAAGGCAACGCGCAGTACCGCTTCAGGCAGTACCGGTGGAAAAAGGCGTGAGGATAAGCGCCGCAGATAGTAACGGAGGGATGAGATGATCCGTTGTATCTTTTTAGTGCTGATATTGGCCGGAATACTGACGGGGGGCTGCGGTGAGCAGCCTGCTCCTGTACAGAACGCAGGGGCAAAAACCATTATCCTGTATTCCGAGCTTGATAATAAATTTACTGAAAATCTGGTGGATGCCTTTAACAAGGATAATAAGGCTAAGCTGCAGCTGAAGGCTGTTTACGAGCTGAAGCCCGGCGGGGAGCTGCCGGACGTTGTGCTGGCCGAGCAGCGCACGCTTGCCGGACTGAAGCGTCAGGGAAGCCTGAAGCCTGTGGCCTTTGCCGATGGCGACAGACTGCCGCAGAAATTCCGTGACACAGATTTGAACTGGTACGGCGTTTTCTATGATCCGATAGTTTTTCTGGTCAACCAGCAGTACGCCCGTACTGTCGGTCAGGCCAATATCTGCAGCTGGCAGGATTTGGCAGGAAAAGAGCAGCTGCGCATTGCTCTGGAAAATTTATCCGACAGCAACAGCACGCAAAACTTTCTGGCAGGTCTGGCAGACCGCTTTGGCGAGGATGAATCGCTGGAGTATTTAGGCAATATCAACCGCTTTATCGGGCAATATGCCAAGTTTCCCTTTACACCTGTGCGCATGGCGGCGGTAGGTGATGCGGATGTGGCCATAACAAGACAAAGCTACGTTTTTAAATATCTGGAAAATAAATTTCCCGCTTATGTTGTCTATCCCAAGGAAGGCACGCCGGTAAATCTTTTCTGCGTAGGCCTCTTTAAGAACACTGCCGATGATTTGCAGGGCCTTGCGGTTATGGAATGGCTTTTGACAAGCGAGCAGGTGCAGGCGATAGCGCAGGAAAACGCCACAGGCTATATGTTCATCTTTCCGCGTGGCTTTGATGAGGCTGCTGCCGATGCAGATAAAATCTGGCTTAACAGCAGCTATCTGGAGCCTGATAAGCAGGACGGACTGACGAATAAGTGGCTGAGTAAGGTACGTTTCAGTAAATAGTGATTGGTGATTAGTGATTAGTCATTAGTCATCAGTGAATAGTGATTAGATTATAGTGATTTATGCTCTTGCTTGCTGTCCCGACAGCTTGGGTGAGGGCAGCAGGTTTTGGAGGTAAAGAATGAAAATAGGTATGGTCAGCCTCGGCTGTCCCAAAAATCTGGTAGATTCTGAAGTTATGCTGGGTATTATCAAGGATAAGCAGCTGGAGATTACCAATGATCCCGCAGATGCCGAACTGATTATTGTTAATACCTGCGGTTTTATCGAAAGTGCGAAGGAGGAATCCATCAGCACAATTTTACAAATGGCGCAATACAAGGAGGAGGGCAGCTGCAAGTATCTGATTATGACAGGCTGCCTCGGCCAGCGTTATGCAGACGAGCTTTTCGAAAGCATGCCGGAGGTTGACGCTATCGTCGGCACCGACAGTTTTACCGATATCGGCTGGGTTATCGACCAGGTGCTGGCAGGCAAGCGCGTAAAGCATCTGCAGAAGCTGGAAAGCAAAAATGTGCAGGCTCCGCCCAGAATGCTGACTACGCCTGATTACATGGCGTATCTGAAAATTGCCGAGGGCTGCGACAACTGCTGCTCCTACTGCATTATTCCGCAGCTGCGCGGTCCCTACACCAGCCGTCCTTATGATGAGGTTATGGCAGAGGCAAGAAGCCTTGCTGTTCACGGCGTCAAGGAGCTGATTGTAGTTGCGCAGGACACCACCCGCTACGGCGAGGACCTCACCGGCAAGCTGCTTTTGCCGCAGCTGCTGCGTGACCTCAACGAGCTGGAGGGCATTGAGTGGATTCGCGTTATGTACCTGTATCCCAACAATTTTACGGACGATTTGATTGCAGCCTTCGCCGAATGCGATAAGGTGTGCAAGTACATTGATATTCCTCTGCAGCATGCCAGCGACAGACTGCTGGAAAGCATGAACCGTTACGATACACGCGCGCAGGTAGAAGAGCTTCTGGCCAAGCTGCGTGAGCGTATTCCGGGAATTACTATCCGCACTACCTTCATCGTGGGCTTCCCCGGTGAAACCGACGAGGATTTTGCGGAGCTGATGGACTTTGTTGAAAAGCAGCGCTTTGAAAACGCAGGCGTGTTCCAGTATTCTCAGGAGGAGGGTACTGTGGCCGGCGCTATGGAAAACCAGATTGAGCCTGAGGTTAAGGAAAATCGCTATCATGAGCTGATGGCGCTGCAGGCAGGTATTTCCGAAGAAATCCATCAGGAGCGCGAGGATGAGGAGCTGGACGTTATCGTCGAAGGCTTTGATGAAGAAAACCCCGCTCTTGCGGTAGGACGTTCCTACCATGAGGCACCTGATATCGACGGCAACATCTTTATCGAAAATGCCGCCGAGCTGGAGGTAGGCCAGATGGTAAGAGTACGTATTCTGCAAGGCTTTACCTATGAAATGGTGGCAGAGCTGGTTTAAGAGTATTGCTGTAAGAGTCAAAATAACCGGTGAGAGGGTGACAGCAGATGAAGGTTGAAATCATTACTACCGGGACGGAGCTGCTGCTGGGTGAAATTTTAAACACCAATGTGCAGTATTTATCCCGCAAGCTGAATAATATAGGCTTTGATGTTTTATATCACACTACGGTCGGAGATAATCCGGAGCGTATGCGCGCAGTGCTGGAGCAGGCCATGCAGCGCGCCGATATCATCATTACCAGCGGCGGTCTGGGGCCGACGCGCGGTGATATTACCAAGGAGATGGTGATGGAGGTTTGTCATACCGAAGGCTATCTCGATTTGGATACATGGGGACGCATAGATGCATATTTTGCCAAGAAGGGACTTTGCCCCTCGCAAAATAACGAAAAGCAGGCGTATGTTCCCATCGGGGCCGAGGTACTGCAGAACGATGTGGGTACTGCTCCCGGACTGTGGCTGGAATATAAGGACAAAATCTTCATTATGCTGCCCGGACCTCCGAGCGAGCTTACGGATGTGTGCGAAAAGCAGCTGCTGCCGCGTATGCTGCAGCGCTTCAGCAAGCACGGCATTATTATGTCGCGTACCCTGCATCTGCGCGGTATCGGCGAATCAATGGTAGCGTCTAAGCTCGACGAGCTGATTATGGCGCAGACGAATCCGACGATTGCGCTTTATGCCCGCTACGGTGAAATTCTCATCAGGCTTACGGCGAAGGCTGCCAATGATAAAGAGGCAGTCAAGCTGCTCGACGCTATAGAAGCCAAGGTACGCAAGAGCGTTGATAATTATATATACGGTGTGGATGATGCCACGCTGGCGGCCTGCTTAGGGCAAGAGCTGCTGAAGCAGGGCAAAACTATTGCCTTTGCGGAATCCTGCAGCGGCGGTCTTGCCAGCAGCCTGGTTACAGATGTGCCGGGCAGCAGTGAATATCTGCTGGGAAGCATCGTCAGCTACACTAACATGGCCAAGCAGAAGCTGCTCAATGTACAGGCAGATACGCTGGCCAAATATGGTGCTGTCAGCCGCGAAACCGCCTGCGAAATGGCGCTGGGCGTGCGCAAGCAGCTGGGCAGCGATTACGGTGTGAGCATTACGGGCAACGCAGGACCGGGAGGCAGCGAGGGCAAGCCGGTAGGCCTTGTATATATTGCCGTTGCTACCAACGATGTGGTATATTGCCAGGAGCACCGTTTTATGTCTACAAGAACAGAAAATAAGCTGAGAATAGCTCAGACAGCTATTTCCATGGCTATTGATAAATTATTAGAAGAAAAAAACAATATGGAGGATAAACATTAATGACCATTCAAAAAGAGATGTTCGGCAGCTTAGAGCTGGACAAAAAAATTGTAACCGCCCTGACTGACATGGGCTTCGAAGAGCCTTCTCCGATTCAGGCCGCTACTATTCCCCTGGTGCTCGAGGGTAACGACGTTATCGGCCAGGCACAGACCGGTACCGGCAAAACCGCTGCTTTCGGTATTCCTCTGGTGCAGGCAATTACCGACTTCAAGCATATTCAGGCGCTGATTATGACTCCGACCCGTGAGCTGGCTATTCAGGTTGCGGAAGAGGTAGGCAAAATCGGCCGTACCCGCCGCGTGCGTGCACTGCCTGTTTACGGCGGCCAGCCGATTGAACGCCAGATCCGTGCGCTGCGCAACAATGTGCAGATTGTTATCGGTACTCCGGGCCGTCTGATTGACCATATCAACCGCGGTACTATCCATCTGGACCATATCAAATTCCTCGTACTGGACGAGGCTGACGAAATGCTGGATATGGGCTTTGTTGATGATATCGAAGAAATTATGCGCAGCCTGCCGGTTGAACGCCAGACTCTGCTGTTCTCCGCAACTATGCCCCGTCCGATTCTGAGCCTGACCAAGAAGTACATGAAGGCGCCGAAGAATGTAACCATTTCCAAGGAAGAGCTGACTGTACCTCTGATTGAGCAATACTATTTCGAAACCAAGGATAAGATTGAAGGCCTGTGCCGTCTGCTGGACGCAGAAATCGACGGCAAGCTGATTATCTTCTGCCGTACCAAAAAGGGTGTTGACGACCTGTCCATCGCACTTTCCAGCCGCGGCTATATGGCTGAGGGCCTGCATGGTGACCTGAGCCAGAACCAGCGTGACCGCGTAATGAAGAAATTCCGCGAGGGCGCTGTTGATGTGCTGATTGCTACCGACGTTGCTGCCCGCGGTATCGACGTTGACAACATTACCCACGTTATCAACTTTGATATTCCGCAGGATCCGGAAAGCTACGTTCACCGCATCGGCCGTACCGGTCGTGCAGGCAACACCGGCGTAGCTATGACCTTCATCACTCCGCGTGAGTTCCGTCAGCTGAAGCTGATTGAGCGTACCGTCAAGACTAAAATCCAACGCCGTCAGCTGCCGACCGCTGCTAACGTTATCGAGCGTCAGCGCGACCAGATTATCAGCAAGATGCAGACTGTGCTGGAGCTGAACGCTTACCATGACTATATGCCGATTGCTGAAAGCCTGCTGGATGAATACAGCGCCGAAGAGGTTGCTGCCGCAGCTCTGAAGCTGATGCAGGAGGGTGTTAAGGCTCTGGAGGCTCCGCAGGAGGATATCCTATCCAAGGACCTGCGCAACACTGGCGGCCGTCCGGGCATGGTGCGCCTGTTCATCAACATCGGCCGCAGCCAGAAGATTATGGTTAAGGATATTGTCAGCACCATTGCTATCGAAGCAGACATTCCGGCGCGGGATATCGGCCTGATCAATATTTATGATAAGTTCACCTTTGTTGAGGTACCGGAGGATGTAGCCGAAAAGGTTATCGGTGCGATGAACAAGAACTTTATCAAGGGTTATAAGGTTAATATTGAGCCTGCTAAGGCAAGAAGATAATAAAAAGGGCGACCGAGCCTCTCCTATGGGAGACAAGGTGAATTGCCGGCAGGGCAAGAAAAG
>ENA-ORMN01002514-ORMN01002514.1-human-gut-metagenome-genome-assembly--contig:-NODE-2514-length-15728-cov-11.378549_pt1 | contig 15728 bp, 14 predicted proteins | sample MGYA00242102_ERZ508993 | MGnify/ENA primary metagenome ERZ508993 (study PRJEB26280, sample SAMEA2338770) | human gut metagenome | biome: human gut; feature: human-associated habitat; material: faeces... | reverse complement strand
GAAAGTACAATATTATATATAATTATAATTCCATTTCGGAATTTTGTCAAGAACTTTTTAAGATATAATTAAAAAAAATCAAAGGACGAAAAAATGAAAACCAGAAAAAAAGATTACGGAAACGCCAATATAGTAGGCAAAAATATAGAACGGCTGAGGAAAGAAAAAGGAATCAAGCAAAAAGATTTTATCGCTCAGATTCAGGTTATGGGCTGTGACATCAACTCCACAAGCTATTCCAAACTTGAAGGTCAGGTACGTAGCGTCAATGACAGAGAGATTTATATCATCGCAAAAATTCTGAACGTCCGCATGGAAGAACTGTTCGACGTTGAAGAAAAAAACTAACCTTATAAAAAGCGGGAGCAGGTCGGAAATTTCTGACCTGCTCCCGCTTTCAAAATAATTTTGTAATAAGAACGTTCTGAAAGCTATTCCCTCTTTTTCAGCAAAGTTTTATACGTCAGATCCATAAAAAACGTATCCGGCAGTCAGGAGAACGAAATCAGAATCAGAAGCTTGACGGGTATCCCGGATGCTGAACCGTAGAAAAAGAAAAAACGCCGGCAAGCCAACGCAATGGAAACCGGCAAAAACACAGCAAAAAAAGTCGAGACTTTTCGTCCGGTCTGTGATATAATCATTCTGCAAGCGTAAGGAGGCAGAAATATGACAGAACAGATTTTGGCGTTTCAGCGGATGCAGGATTATATTGAAGCAAACTTAAAGGAAAAGATCACGCTGGCAGAGCTTTCACGTGCGGCTCTGTTTTCCCCGTGGTATTCCTACCGGCTGTTCCAGAGCTACACCGGGCTGACGCCGCCTTGCTACATAAGACGTCTGAGATTGGCAAGAGCGGCGATGAAGCTGAAAAACGAAAACCGCAGGATCATCGACACGGCGTATGAGCTTGGGTTTGAGAATGCAGACGGTTTTACCCGTGCGTTTTACCGTGAATTCGGAATGCGTCCGAGCGACTATGCCAGAAATCCTGTCCCGATCACTCTTTTCGTGCCTTACGGCGTAAAATTCCGGGAACTGAAAAAGGAGTATATCGACATGAAAAATACCAACAATATTTTCATTCAGGTCATCCGCAAGCCCGAGCGCAAGGTCATTCTGAAGCGGGGCAAAAAGGCGGACGAATATTTCGCTTACTGCGAGGAGGTAGGCTGTGACGTATGGGGGACCCTTATAAGCATGGATTCGCTGTGCGGCGAGCCGGTGTGCCTGTGGCTCCCCGAGCGCTATAAAAAGCCGGGCACCTCCACCTACGTGCAGGGCGTGGAGGCAGACGCCGGATACGACGGTGCCATTCCCGACGGATTTGACGTCATTACGCTTCCCGAAGCCGACTACCTGATGTTCCAGGGCGAACCGTTTGCGGAGGAAAATTACTGTGAAGCCATTATCGCCGTACAGCAGGCAATGAACGGCTACGACCCGTCCGTCATCGGGTATGCGTGGGACAACGAAAATCCCCGCATCCAACTGGAACCACGGGGCGAAAGAGGTTACATCGAGCTTCGTGCGGTAAAACGCAAATAAAATAAGGGGCGGAGTCAACAGAAGTTGACTCCGCCCCTTGCCGTTTAACGGCTCCGTCTACTTTTCACTTCTCTGCTTCATGAAGTGCAATGTGGACAGAATTCCGACGGGGCAAAAATACAGGCACCAGAATTCAAGCACCGCCACGCCGATCCACGGCGAAGTGTCCGCTTTGAAAATCCCGAGCATCGGAAGGATAAGGCAGGACACGAAAAACACGCCGTGTATCATCAGAAGCACTTTCAGCCATTTATCGGCTCTGCTTGCCGGCACGATCGTCAGCCCCGCAAAAAAGCCGGAAAGCGCCATTACCGCATACCCCAGCAGGTCATAAGAAAACATCAGCCCCATTTTCTGAAAGTCCAACAGCTCGGTTGCCTGCGGCGTCAGCTCGTCCATGCGGACGGTCGTCAGCTGTGCAAAGTACACCAGCAGAATATTGGCGGCATACACGGCGGCAAAGGCAAGCGACGTATAGCCCGCAAGCTTTCGCCGCTCGCCGGCGTAAAAGGCAAACCCGCACATCATCATCACAAAGCTGAACGCAATCAGCATAGAAAACAAATAATTGCCGAAAGAAAAGAAGAAGGGCATGGACACCGCAAATCCGATCACGCTGACAAAATTGACGGCGGAGCCCGCCATCCCGATTTTTCTGTTCATTTTCATACCTCCGTTTATTTGCAGGGTCCGCATCACAGAATCTGATGCGTGCTTCTGTATTCACCCGGCGTTTCCCCGGTGTGATATTTAAAAAATTTCACGAATTTATTGGCGGACGACAGCCCTATCAGCGTGCCTATCTTTTCGCAGGAATAGTTCGTCATCTGCAAAAGACTCCTGGCGGTGGTCAGCTTTTCCTCGATTATCAGCTGTCTGATGTTGGAGCCGCCACATTCCCGTATGATCCGCCCAAGATAATCCTTGTTATAGTTCATTGCCTCGCTTATTTTCCCGACGGTAAGCTCCTCCCCAACGTGCCTGCTTATATATTTACATACTTCATCGTACACCTGGCGCTTGTTTTCGTCGGTGATGATATGCCGGTTTACCTCGTCAAGGATAAGCAACAGCAAGGAGTCGTAATAATAATGCGGCTTACTGCTGTGCACCACATGGGAATTGAGCTGGTAAAACATCGGCGTGATAGCGCCGGACGCTTTGGCGGTGACGTAGCCGGACGTCAGATTGAAGAAAATAAAATCATCGCACGAAAAGGTTACCATCCATATGGTGCTGGAGGAGGATCTTTCCTTTGCGGAAACAATGGTATTGGGCGCCAGGAGAAGAAGCGTGTCGTTTTCAAGAACCACGCTTTCTTTTTTGTTGATACGGAAGCTGACGCACCCCTCCGAAACGAGAATAAGACAATACCGCATGAGCATATTGTCCTTCCACACCCATGAGGAACTTTGTGTCGTGATTTTCGCACAATCGTAAAAGGCGATATCCACAAACTCCCTGTCTCTCCGGTAGGTATCGTCGGTCTTCAGAATCTTGATCATGGCACCCTCCTTTTAAGGAAAAACTTGGCGCTTGCATATCTTTTATCTATATTATATACGCAATCCGTCCGCTTGTCAATAGAGCGCACCGCAAAACCGTTTGTAAAAAGTGACGAATCCACCCCTTGCGAAAGAAGTCGTGTTTTCGTACTTTCGCTTTGCTTTTTCACTTGCTTTTCAGATTCACGTCTGCTATACTTAAAGAGCAAGATATGTATTTACACGTATTCTGATTTCAGGAAAAGGAGATTTTATAAGAATTCATGACGATAGCAATTGAGAAAAAATACATAATCGTTCCTATAAATAACAATGCGGTTTCTAAAAAGCTGTGTTTTTACGAGGACGCAGAGGGCGAAAAGCGACTGATCCTGGATCTTGACTGCAAGATAGACGTTTTCAATCCGCAGTATATGGCGTATATTGATATGTCAAGGTACGCCGGACGTAAGTTTTCATACGATACCATTCCGCACATGGAACTGAAGCTTGAGCAGAGCGACGAGAAAAAACTGGACGGGCTTTACCGGGAAAATTACCGCCCGCTGGTCCATTTTACCCCCGCCATAGGCTGGATAAACGATCCCAACGGCATGATAAAATATCACGGCGTTTACCATATGTTCTATCAGTACAATCCCTGCGGAACCGAATGGGGCAATATGCACTGGGGACACGCCGTCAGCCGGGATCTGCTGCACTGGGAGGAAAAGGATATCGCACTGTTTCCCGACGACATGGGAACGATGTATTCCGGCTCGGCGATCGAGGATATTCACAACGTGACGGGTCTGCAAAGCGGGGACAAGGCACCTATGCTTCTTTTCTACACGGCGGCAGGCGACCGGAATATGCTCTCCATGGGCAAAGGCAGAACCCAATGCCTCGCTTACTCCAACGACGGCGGGGAGACCTTCCGGAAATACGGGGGCAATCCCGTTATTGATCACGTTATCAGCTACAACCGGGACCCGAAGATCGTTTGGGTGGAGGAAATAAAAAAATACCTTATCGTTCTTTACCTGCACGAAGACAAATACGGATTTTTCGTATCGGACAATATGATAAACTGGACGTTCCTGCAGGAAATAAAGATCGCCAACGAATCGGAATGTCCCGATATATACCGTTACAAAGTGGCAAACAAAAACTATTGGGTGCTTATCGGCGCTTCGGACAAATACATCGTCGGTGTATTCCGGGGCGGAAAATTCGTCCCGCAGACGCAGGAAAAACAACTGAGCTATTCCCCTTACAGCTATGCGGGACAAAGTTTTTCGGGAATTGACGACGGCAGAGTGATCCGTGTCGCATGGCAAAAGCTGAAAATGCCCTGCCTGCGTGTGCCGAATCAGATGAGTATTCCGATGGAAATGAAACTGAAGGTCAGCGACATGGGTTGCTTCCTCACGGCATATCCCGTGGAGGAGCTGAAACAGCTCTATGCAGACGGAGAGATGATAGCAAACCAAACGCTTGACGAACCGGTTGAAATAAAGCTTGACAAAGCCGCTTACGACCTCCACATCGTCACCGATTACGACGGCAATATGAAGCTGGAGCTGTTCGGGCACATTCTGCAAATCAACACGCAGGACGACTGTATCACCTTTGGCAAGATAAAAATACCGATCAGCAGTGACAGAGAGACGGTTGACATCCGCATCATTGCCGACAGCTGTTCCTTTGAGGTCTTTGCCGACGAAGGACGCTTCTGCGCAACGCTGTACGCAGTCTGCGATTACAACCTGCCCTATATGCGGTTATCGGCAGACAGCCCCATAACCCTCCAAGCCCTGTCCTGCCATAAGCTGTCTCCCATTCACAAGGAGGTGGAGCAGGCATAACCGCCAGAACAAAAAACGCCCCGCCATACAGAGTTTTGCGGATGACGGTATTGACGATTGCGCCGATAAGCGGTACAATATAAGTGATTCAAAAAAGACAATACGGAAATATAAGGATAACATATGAAAGCAAAAATTCTGTCAATCGGCGAGATCATCTGGGACGTATTCCCTGACAAACGGGTAATCGGCGGCGCCCCGCTCAACTTTGCGGCACACGCTTCGCTTTGCGGCGCCAGGAGCGCACTTCTGTCCGCCATAGGCAACGACGAGCTGGGGGACAAAGCGCTGGACGCCCTCTCCGGCTTTGGCGTAAGCCGGCACTACGTAAAAAGGGTGGCGCAACCAACGGGACAGTGCCTTGTCACCCTTGACGAGAACGCCGTGCCAAGCTACAACGTGCTTCGTGATGTAGCGTATGACAATATCGTGGTTACCGATGAGGATATCGCCGGCATAAACGCCGAAAAATACGACGCTCTTTACTTCGGCACTCTGATACAGCGTGAGCCGGTATCCAGAAAAGCCGTGCGGGACGTGGTAAACAATTGCGTGTTCGGGGACGTGATCTGCGACGTCAATCTCCGTCCGGATTGTTATGACAGGGATTCCGTAGCGTTCTGCCTGAGGACGGCGACCATACTCAAAGTAAGCATAGAGGAAGAACCGATACTCCGCTCCTTTGGCGGATATTCTCCGAGGGGCGAAAACGTCGGAGACATTGCGAGAGCCTTGTGCGCAGACTATGACAATCTCAAAATCGTGATCCTGACGCTTGGCAAAGACGGCTCTTATGCTTACGACGCAAGAAGCGGCAAGGACTACACGCAGTGCCCGATAGGAGACACCGTCGTGTCCACGGTGGGTGCCGGCGACAGCTTTGCCGCCGCATGGCTGACAAGCTATCTTGCCGGACAGCCGATCGAAACCTGTATGGAAAAAGCCGCCCGGCTCAGCGGCTTCGTGGTCGCCCATACGGAAGCCGTGCCGGAATACTGATACAGCCTGACTTAATCCTAAGAATTGAAAAAACCGAAGCTATCCGGCTTCGGTTTTTTGATAGACTTCCTGTATGCTCCTTTGCCCTTTTTCAATCAGCTCACATTTCACCGCAATCCATTTTCGGTAAAAAGTAATTGATGCAGACGTTTACTCACAGCGCTTCCATGTCAACGCCCTTGCAGAAGGATTCGTATCATCGGTAGCCCTGCCCTCTATAATATCGTCATAATGGGCTACTTTTTTCGTGATATAGTCGAAAACTTCCTGCGCCTCTCTGAGTTTTTGAGCGGCAACAATCAGCTGGTTCTTCATAATCTCCCGACGCTCATACAAGGTGTCGCCCTCTTGCAGACACAGATCGCCGTAACGCTTGATATCTTCAATTGACATACCACAGCCCCTCAGACACTTTATGCCCATAAGCCAATTTACCGACTCCTCATCGAATATGCGACGGTTTCCACTGTCCCGCTTTACCGGCAAAAGATTCAGATCTGTATAATAGCGAATGGTATGCTCGCTCATTCCCATGAGGTCGGCTATTTGTTTAACGGTATATTCCATAAATTTCTCCTGAATTTTGCTGAAACCTATTGACTTCGAGTAACTCGAACCTATTATACTATAAGTACCGCTGAAAATCAAGAGCAAAAAGGAGCAATCTTATGAAAAATATTAAGCTGAACAACGGCGTGGAAATGCCCATGATCGGATTTGGCACCTTTCAGATCACGGATCCGGAGCAATGCGAAAAAAGCGTGCTCACGGCAATCCATGCAGGCTATCGCCTTATTGATACCGCTGAAGCCTATGGAAATGAAAAATACGTAGGCAATGCCGTCAGGAAATGCGGTATTGCAAGGGACGAACTTTTTCTGACAACAAAGCTCAATTTCAATCACTTTGAAACCGAAACCGCAAGAGAAACCATAAACCGGTCTCTTGAAAACCTGCAAACAGATTATATCGACCTTGTCCTGCTGCACTGGGGGTTCGGCAACCGCTATTCCGCATGGCGTGTGCTGGAAGAATTTTATGGGCAAGGCAAAATCCGTGCAATAGGCGTATCCAATTTTGAACCGGATATGCTGATCGACCTTATCCACTTCAACAAAGTAACACCCGCTTTGAAACGCATCTGTACTGTCAGCGAAAAAACACTCATGCCTGGGAAAATAAATATGGAATTGCCCACCAGGCATATGCGCCGCTTGGTCAAGGAAAAGCAAACGATATGTTTGCGGAAAAAGCCGTTGTCCGGCTTGCCGAAAAATACGGTAAAACGCCGGCACAGATTTTACTGCGCTATCAGATAGAAAACGGCGTTATCGTTATCCCTAAATCGGTGCACGAAAGCAGAATAAAGGAAAACATCGATATTTTTGACTTCCCGCTTACAAAAGAAGAACTTGAAAGCCTTGCCGCACTTGATAAAAACGAACCGATGATCGGCAGACCCGAAGATCCGGATTTTACGGAATTCGCCATGACGTGGATAAAATAAAAATCTGCATCGTGTATTCCGTGTCCATATTTTACAGCCCCGCAAGGAATCGGTTCCGCTAAAAAAGCACTTGCATTGCAAGTGCTTTTTTCTGGCTTTGGGCATAATGATTGATACAAGGTGCATTCTGGCACTGGCAGGTGCGCTTTATAGCCTTTTTGTAATATCAAATCTATATATATTATCTCGTTTTTCAGACGCGATATTGATGTATTTCCCGATATTTTTTATAAATTCCTCCCACCCAATTAATGAGCAATAAGAATCATAATCCCTATCGAATATACCGGGATTTGGATTTTTCTTGTATTCTGCCGGATCGCTGAATTCATTTTCTTGAACCCGTTTAAAGAAGCAATAATGATTCGGAACATTCTCTCCAAGAAGAGAGTGAATTTGACCCAATATATAGTCCAAATTAGGGTCTTCAAAGCTGAACCCGATAAATAGGAATACTTTTGAAACTAAATCGCCTTTTAATGCTGTGCGGAACAGGGGGCGGTGATGCTCATAAAGCTCATAGTCCTCTTTAGTTAATACCGCCTTTGCAGGGTGATTAACATCTCCATGCATTTTATATACGATTGCATCTCTATCCCGCTTCATGTTTGAGAGTTGGTCAGATTCCGATTTGACATCAGGATTTCTGTTTGCTTCTCGAATACCTTTTTCCAACAACTCATCATAGTTCGTTGTCCAATATGTGAATATTGGTAATCGTGAAATAATCCGGATGTTTTCATTTATCTGAGCATCCACAGAAAAAGCATCAAGGATTGCTTGGTTTATTCCAGCTCGCGTTCTCCTTTGGTTTTTATAGAATTGAGCAACAGAAAGCATATCTGTTTCTTTATCAACATCTAATCCAATATCAGAAGCCAACGGGCGAAGCAAGCCTTTCCAATCTACAAAGCCAGAAGGTCGTGATAGTCCAGCGCCACCAAAAATGGCAGCATTACCTTCGCGTATAGCTTTCGCATATTCTCTGATCAACTCTTCTTTTCTAACAGCCATAATACTCACCCCTTGTTCCTTGCTATTCATCCAGTTTCAAGAAGCCCTGTTCAAAGGCTCCGGGGAACTGGAACTTCTTATCTACACCGCCGAAGACAACGACAATTAGACCTCCATCGATGCCCTTGACCTGACCGATGCCGAATGCCTTATGGGAAACGATGGTCCCGGCATGGACCTTTGAGGTGTCAACGTGCACGGTCGGTTTCTTTGCCACAGGCTGGGCAGTAGGTGTAGGCGGCACGTATGCCGGACGGTATGTCGGCATGGATACCGGCTTAGAGGGCTGGACGAGCGGCTCACGCTTGACGTTGCCGTATTTCGCCGGTTTCTCAGCTACCATCGGCAGATCGTCCTCGTCCTCATCATCCAAATCGTAGCTGCTGATATTCGTGAAGACGGGCCGCTCCGGAAGATCATCATCACGGGGAGCGTCCGCTGTCATGGAGGCGGCAAGCTGACCGGCCATCGCATCATAATCGGCACGAGAAATAACGGTACTGTACAGACCAACATTTTCGCCTGTGTGCTTATCAATACCGGTGTAAATCAGGCTGGCGTCTTCATACCGTTTGAATTTGTAAACGGCATCGTTCATCAGGGCCTCGTTGAATACGTTCAGCGATACGAGCAGTTCGAAATCCTTCACGTCCAGACCGGTGACCTTCTTGAACAGCTCCGGCTCCAATTGCGTGATGACGTCCTGCAGGCTGTATTCCCGGTAATCGGTCAAATACATGAAGACCGGCACACGGGTAGCGAATTTGATCAGCTTTTCCTGAATCATCTTTCGCTTGGACTTGTATTCCTTTTCGGCGTCCGTCAGCTCCTTCTTTTCCTTCGGCGTCAGCTTTTCGCCGTCACGCTTGGCCTTCTTGACGGCATTGGACTTGTTTATAATGGTTTCAATATCGGCGTTCAGGCTACGGAATCCTTCAATACGCATGAGAGCATCCATCGCCTCCTCGCTGGCAAGCAGACGGGCAAGCGTGTCGTTATCAACATTAACGAGCAATGCACTCTCCCAGCGTTTCGCAAGCAGCGTGGCGGATGTACCGGCCATAGCGATATCGAGGATTTCAGCCGCATTGACCTGACGCATGGCACTGCCGTCATACGCCAGCACCGGCAGGAAATTGATGAACTCACCGACCTTCTTTTCCGGATTGCTTTCGGCCACATTCAGTCGGCAGGAATAATCGGAAATCTGGCGGAGCGCACGGTCCAGCGCAAAGTCAAAGACGTAGCACTCCTGTTTTACAATCTCATGCTCACCGTTGTCCTTCGTGATCTCCCACGGACTCTGTACACGGAAGGCCGCTTGGAAATAGGTCTCCGGTGAGGAGAGGTTACGGAGCATGAAGATACCGGTCCACGGTCTGATGGTGACGCCTGTGGTCAGCTTGCCGCAGGAGAGCGTGATGGTCTTTGTCTCCAGCGGATCGCCCATAGAACGGCGCACAGGCTCCAGAGCGGCCACACCGATACCGGCCTGTGTTCCGGCACAGACGTTTACCTTGTAATCGTGGTAGAACGCATTTTGCTTTTGCGCCAGCAGATTGGCCATAGCGTAGCAGGAGGCCACGTTCGGCATGAACCACAGCGTATGTGACAGCACGTTCAGAAGACGTGTGTCGGAATACGGCATCGGTGGCTTTTGGGCTCCCAGCTTCAGCTCGTCCACAGAGGTCTCCAGATACGAGCCACGGATCAGATCCAGCCATTTCTGCACATAATCCTCATATTTGAAATGTGCATCCTTGCCGGTGCCTTCAGCGGAGAAGAACACGTTCAGGTCAAACTCATCAAACTCGCCCTGTTTGGCAATGCGCTGGATGCTCTCCGGGATCTTGTATGTAAGCATGACCATTCTCGGCAGAGCGGCGTATGGATTGACGCCTTCACCTTTCCATTCGGCCTTGGCCCTCTGTTCATCGGAATAGGTCCAGTTATAGATCTGCTCCTCGATAAACTCACCGGAATTCAGCGCACGGAACGGCGTGCCGGAGAGATAGAGGTAATAGGTCGTGGTGATCGGCAGCCACGTTTCATCGTAGGCGTTACCGGCATCGTATTTGGAAAGGTCCTCTTCGTAGGTATCCTCATCCTGCTCGAACAGTTTTTTTGCGCTGTCCTTCCATGCGCCGAAGTGGTATTCATCGAAAATGACGAGATCCCAGTTCGTGGTGTGGACCCATTCGTTATTGGCCTTGATGCCGCCGGTCTCCTTGTTTACACCGAGAAAATCCTGAAACGAGCCGAAGCAGACGATGGGCCGGGATTTATCCGCTTGTCTGTACTGCTGATCGTTTGTCAGACCGCCGGGGACGGTAGGCCGTGTGATGAATTGCCAGCCCTCAAAATCCATATGCGTCAGAAGGTCCTCACGCCATGCGGTCTGCACCGCCGGTTTGAAGGTGAGGATCAGCACACGCTTCATGCCCATTTTCTTTGCCAGCTGATATGCCGCGAAGGTCTTGCCAAAGCGCATCTTGGCGTTCCACAGGAATTTCGGCGTTCTGCCGCTGCCTTCCTCATAAGCCGATTTGAAATACTTCATGGTCATATCCACGGCGTATTCCTGCTCCGGACGCATAGCGAAGGTTTGTGTGCGCTCCTCGATATTTTCCGCACCGGTCTGAACGGCCACAACAGCGGCCTTCACGTCGTTCAGCGTGCATTTGAACCACTCGTTGCGGTCCTCACCGGCGTTCAGCTGCTGTTTGCCCTTTGCTTTCAGAACGGCGTGGACGTCATGGTCAGTGAAGCAGCTGCCGTCATTTTTCATGGCGGACCACTGGCCGAGAATGCGGTACGGCACGGCGGCGGTATGGACCTGTTCTTTTACACGGGCATCAACGTCACGCTCCGTATAGCCGACCTTGATATAGCCCTGATGGGAGGCCACACCTACGAATTCATAGGCATATATCGTAGGGTGCGATTCTGGCCGTTGAGGAAAGAATTCCATTTCTGCCATTACTCGTCACCTCCGTCCATCGGTTTTATCATCGAATCGATGAATTCCACTTCATCAGGGGTAATGCCAAATTCACCATATAATTCTTCATCGCCCCATTGTCTCGAAAAATCAACCATTGGAACGAAGGTGAAAGATGTTCTTGAAATATGAATAGAGGATACAGCTTGCAAGACCAAGAACCTAACAAATTTAGTTTTCAGATAAGCAAGGACATTATTTGCAATAACGGGATCGGTGTACTCACCAATCACGATATAAGAATTCGTACAAACCTCGTTTGGCTCCATTACACGCATTGAAGAGGTGAGAACACGGAATTTTCCATCTCGCCCCGGCTCTCCGGCGTGCTCTGCTCCGATTTGGCTAACCATTACCTTATATTTATCTAAATACTTGATGTTGCTCAAGATTTCGGATTTGTTGATGTATCCAACGCCTCTGCTGGTATAAAGGGTAATGTTGCATCTGGCCGTCGGTTTTGGCTCGCCTGTAACCTTGGTGGGAATGGCAAACGGACTTATTGGGCTCACCTCATCTTTAAGGAATGATGCTGCCTTTTCCCGAACTTTTCTTATAATATCAACAGCGGAGTTATATCTAACCACAACAGGAAACTCTGACAAACTACGAGATTCGGTTGTCGTTTTGTTCCCGTTAATGTTTGTAAACTCACAAAGGCCCGTTGTATCACGTTCCCGGAGAAAATAGCAAACACCACCGCTTATGCTGTTTTGCGGGAAACAATCCTTCGCATTTGTGTAGTCCACAAGATGTGTGATGTGCTCGTCTTCCATCATTGTTTGACGGAAATTGTCAAGGCCGAGGCCTCCTGCAAACCACCGAGAGGGAATGATCATGCAAAGAAAACGTGGGTTGAGTTTTTTTGCTTGTTCTACAAAAAGATTGTAAATCGGCTTTGCCTGTTTACTCACATTCGTTGTCTCGCCTGAAACAGTATTTAACTGATACGGCGGATTCCCAATTATCACATCAAATTTCATATTGAATATGCCCTCCGGTTTCGTGGTATGAATCATTTCATATGCGTGTGTTTCCAGATCATCAGCTCGGTCGTATTCTTTCTGGGAGGCCCCACAGAATACGCATTTCCCGTTCAGCCAACGGTGCTTGACGTTCTTGAAACGCACATTGCCGTCAATGTTGTCGAAATGGACCACGGAGTATTTGCCGTTCGCAAATTTGGAGCAATACAGGCTGCGCCGGGAAAGATGCGAGGTCAGCTCCGTAATGGCGATGCCGTAAAGCTGATGCTTGAAAATATGGTCTGTGCGCTCCTGCAGATCCGGATACAGCGGCTCAAGGCCCTTGAGGAGCCTTTTTGCAATTTCACGCAGAAACACACCACTCTTGCAGGCTGGGTCTATAAAGACGCTATCTTTGATACAAACAGAAAAAGCCTTCTCCGGCACATAAGTGCTGAAAAAGGCTTGAAATAAAGGGCTTTCGAGGTTCCGCTGTGTTTTGCAGCAGAGCTTCGGGAGCCCTTTTTCTGTATATTCGATTGTTTCTGGCTGGTTCTGTGGCCTGTGAAACTTACCCCTCAAAAACCTGCTGTCAGAGGAATAATTAAAAAGTGTGGAATAATTAAAAGGTTTATTCGGTCATAAAAAATTTACATTCAACTTCTAATTTAGTATTGACATACTAAATCTGTTGTGATACAATACTATCAGAAGATGAAAAAGGAGGTAATTTCCATGAGTAACAATACACCAACCGAAAACTCGCTGTTCAGCGCAGCTGATATGATTAGAAGTTATGGATTTGCGGACCCATCAAGTATGATCGACCTCCTCTACAGAGTTGTAAAAACCAAGCAGGTGTTGAAAGGCGACGACGACATCAACACTGTATATCGCACTATGCAGGATGTTTCCTCTTCGTTACCCCGCTTCCCCGGAGACGCCGAATTGTTCTACAACATCTTTAAGGTCCTTTCTACCATTGATGATCGCGGCATCCTTTCCTTTATTAATATAGCGAGTGATGGACGCGAGCTATACGCGCCAGATGTCCTGACGGAAAAATTCTCTGAGTATGTAGACGAACAAACAAAATCTATCCTTGTGGCCTAATGCGAACAGTACGGTCCGTCTCTGTTTGACTTGATTGAATCCAATCCCAAGATTGAGTTCACTCTCACAACCCGCCAAGAAATCAAGGCCGAACTGCTTTCTGTGGTTTATGGGCATCTCAAAAATGTCAAGCTAAATTCCGCTGATATTTACTCATACGGTTTTACTAACGAAAAGTACGACCTAATCTTCTGCATTCCCATTTTTGGCGGTGGTATGTTGGTAAATGGTGAAGACTTCATTAGCAGGGAGCCCGACTTGATTGCTGTTCAGAACCTTCTCTATCACATTAATATGGATGGCAATCTTGTGATGGTTCTTCCCGCTAAAATAACATTTGGTGGCGGCAGCACCGCTTCCCTTAGAGAATACATTGAGAGCAATTACAAGATAAAAGAAATCAGCGCTCTCCCTACGGGCCTTTTTACCCCGTACACATCAATTAGGACCTACCTCTTCGTATTCTCGACCGGCAGAACAGATGATGTTGTACTTAAACTTTATGAGGCTGAGAAGCCAATTCGTAAAACTTCGCCTTGCAAAAAACTTGTTGTAAAGAACGAGCTACTCCTGTTCAGCGATGAATTTGCCGAGCTTAATGGCTGGAACATAGATATGGCCTTTTCCGAAGAAGATGAAGATATCCAAGCTTTTTCTTCTTCACCGGTAAAAAAACTGCCGCTAAAAGATGCCGCTACTGTTTTCCGCGGAAAAGCCGTAAACGCGAAGTCCGATTCCGGAAATGTTGCAGTCATCAACATATCAAACATAACGGACACGGGAATTGATTATAAGAGTCTCGACATGATTGAAGAGGAAGAACGCAAAGTATCGCGCTATATACTTGAAGATGGAGATGTACTTGTAACTGCCAGAGGCACAACAGTAAAAATTGCAGTTTTTGAAAAGCAGCCCATGATATGCATTCCTTCCGCAAACATAAATGTCATCAGGCCAAAAGACATGCTTAGAGGCGCTTACCTTAAACTCTTCCTCGAATCTCCTGTAGGAATAAAAATGCTGCAGAGCCTACAAAGAGGTACAGTTGTAGTAAACATTAACTACAAGGATATCATCGAGTTAGAGGTCCCTGTCCTTCCAATTGAGGCCCAAGATGCTCTGATCAAAGAATACAATGAAGGACTGAAATTCTACAAAGACACCATAGCCGCAGCCGAAGAGGGCTGGCGAGGCGTTCAGCAAAACATTCAATCAAAACTGTTCTAAAGTCCGTTTAATGGGACAGATTATTTGATACGATATAATTGACAAACTATGGAGGAAAACATTATGCCTACTAATTTTAATGAAGATAATACCATTGAGCAGATGATTATTTCCACCTTAAAAAACAATGGATGGAAATACATCCCCGCAGAGGATGCTCATGTACGGTAAGGAAGCAAGCAACCGAAAACAAGAGATAGACCGCCAGCACTACACTATTCCGAACCAAAGACCAAAAGATAAGCATTGTGGGAAAATCTAAACTTTTGGATTTTCCTACAATGCCAACTACGGCGGAATCCCTCCCACTCCTTATATCTTTCTGTATACATTGAATTTGTATTTAGTAAAATGCAGACAACACCACGGATCGGCTTTTGGTTGGACAATTCCAACCAAACACCACAGCAGACAGCAGAAAACATTCTGAACGCTAGGAAGCCGGTATGATTGTTACATATAAGGGGAAGAAAAATTTCTTTTAGGTACTTGCTTTCCTAAAACTGATGTGATACAATGATTTAATCCAGAAAAGGAGTAAAAAATATGCGGCAAGGTATTCTTAAATAAAACTATAATCAAATAGTGGGAACAAAGGATTATGATAGCTCCTTTTGTAGGGGCTTAGTTTTTTGTACCCAATTTAAGAATACTTTTGCCTTATCAATTTTGACATATCCCCAAAAACAGCAATCACAAACAGGTGTATGCTGTATATGTGTATGTCCGCAACTTATAATCCCCAGTGGTAAAAGTATTTTACTGCTGGGGATTTTTATGCCCTTTGGGGCTGTAAAGGGAGGACAATCACATGAAAATAATCAATATTGGAATTCTTGCCCATGTAGACGCTGGAAAGACGACCTTGACGGAGAGCCTGCTATATGCCAGCGGAGCCATTTCAGAACCGGGGAGCGTCGAAAAAGGGACAACGAGGACGGACACCATGTTTTTGGAGCGGCAGCGTGGGATTACCATTCAAGCGGCAGTCACTTCCTTCCA
>ENA-ORMN01002497-ORMN01002497.1-human-gut-metagenome-genome-assembly--contig:-NODE-2497-length-15830-cov-2.960444_pt1 | contig 15830 bp, 11 predicted proteins | sample MGYA00242102_ERZ508993 | MGnify/ENA primary metagenome ERZ508993 (study PRJEB26280, sample SAMEA2338770) | human gut metagenome | biome: human gut; feature: human-associated habitat; material: faeces... | reverse complement strand
TGGGAGGCCCGCCTCTTTTTGCATTATAAAAAAGGAGCGTAAGAATTATGACCACTACTATCAACAACACCACCACTACCAACAACAATGTAACCATGAACGCACCTGCCTCAGCAACTAGCGCGGTCGTCAACACAACCATCAACGCACCTGCCTCAGCAACTAGCGCGGTCGTCAACACAACCATCAACACAGCTGCCGTGACACCAAACTTAAAGGACCCCGACCTTGTGGATTTCACACTGGATGGGGCAGAAGTACAGTACAAGGCTGGCGAGTACGACAAGCTGCTTGCACAGTGCAAGCAGGACGCAGCAAATACTAAATGGCTTGAGGAGGGGATTCGTGACATTCGTTTTGAAGCGAGTCATGATGAACCTCTTTGTGCGGATGAATACGCCAAGCAGATGAAAGTGAGCGAGGAAGCGGTCCTTGATACGCAGCAGAACGCAGGGCTGAATCTGACCACCTGTATCGGCAAGAAGCCGGTAGGGGACAGTGCAGTCCGCAGCATTTGTGACAGAGGCATGATTGGCATGAACTGCTACGAACTGCTTCGCAAAGAACGCCGCGAGAGCTTGAAAGAGGTCTTGAACCTTATCCTGGCAGAACGGAAAGGTGCGGTACAGGTTAAGTACAGTTACGACAAGGTTCGTGCTGTGCATTCTGCCCGCTATGCAGCTATCGGAAACGATAAGCTCCTGAAAATCATGGACGATTATATGGACCAGAACTGGCCTGACCGTGAATTCGAAGGCGGCTATTTGTCTCACGAACTTATGAAAGTGGTCATCGACCTTGGAGCCTACAAGCAGCAGTTCTTTCGCAAACTTCCTTCTGGATTTTCTGCGGGGTATACTCCGGCAGTCATGATGATTAGCTCGGATGTTGCTGCATCTGCTGTACGCCTGATTCCGTGCTTGAATATGGGCAGCGGCATTGTGGCACCCATGGCTAAAGATGTGGCAATTCCGCATATCGGTGAAGACATTGCAGCACGAGTTACGAATGCTTTTGTGGCTTTGCTTGCGTATTTTGACGATGCAGCTACCGACCTGGATAAGCTGCGTAATGTTCCAATTCGCAACAGTAAAGCAGCGCTTGTTCGCGTTTTGAAAAGCGGTGGTATGCCGAAGCAGGAAGCACTGGAAGCTCTCGAAGGTTTTGACGCTTTGTATGGCGATATGCCTGTAACTGCTTTGGATATCTACTTGGCAGTATGCGATGCATACGCTGGTGTGGTTCGCAATCACACTCAGGATGCTAAGAAGATTTTCGCTGCCGCTGACTGCGTTGCACGCTGCGCTCGTACTCGCTGGAGCGATGTGGATATGCCTGGTAAGGAGGAGCTGTAATGGTAAAACCTAAAAATGTATTTATCCTGCTGGTTATAGCCGTACTTGTGTATGGCTTGTGCCGCTGACTTTGAAAGGAGAAACAACCAATGGCAAGCTATGATGGCACCAACAAATCCAGTGCGGGATGTGCGCAACATCTCCCGTACTGGGAAATCAATACTCCCTACACCAGGGAACTCTACAATGAGGCAATGGCCGAGGCAAGCCCGGAAGCAGTTAAATTCTGTAACCCGGACGGCTATAATGGCCCTGAAATCGAGGTCGATGCAAGCACCTTGACGGAGGACCAGTGGCAGGCACGGCGTGCAGACCATTTGGGCGGTTCTGACATTTCCGCTATCTTTGGCGCAAACAAATTCAAGACGAATCTTGATTTGTTCTACGCCAAGACTGGAAAGCAGCCGATTGTCCCGGAAGAAGAAACTTCTCAATCCCGGTTGAATAAGCTGTGGGGTCATATCTCGGAGGAGTATGTAGACGCTTGGCTGTCGGAACGGTATCCGTACAACGATATCATCACCGATACCAACATCTATTCCATGCCGGGAAAGCCTTATATCACGGCCAACATTGACCGTATGATGCGCAAGCCGGACGGCTCGTATTGCTTGGTGGAAATCAAAACTACGAGCTCGTTCAACAAGGCTGAGTGGGAGAATGGCAATATTCCTATTCCGTACATCTATCAGGTTCGCACTTATATGGCGATTCTTGGCGTTTGGGAATGCGTTGTGGTCTGCATGTTTGACCGCGATACGCTTATCGCAAATACCATCAAACGTGACCTTGATGAGGAGATGCGCATTATCCAGGGATGTGACGACTTCTGGCAAAACCATGTTGTCCCGCGTATCCCGCCCGAACCTCTTGGTGATACCAAAGCCCTCATGGATACCCTGCATCGTTATACCGGCGATGCCAACAAGTCTGCGCCCGGCATTTTGTTGGGCTCTGAATACGCAGAACTCTGTAAAGAGTATACGGACGCTTATGCTAAGTATAAGGCTGCCAGCGATGTAGCCAAAGGGTACGAAGCCCAGTACAAAAAGCTGGCAGTGCCTTTTGCGATGGCTATGGGCGTCAGTACGCAGGGGACTGTTACAGGACCGGACGGAGTTAAATGGATTGTCAAGCTCACCCCCAAGATGAGCAACGCATCCATTGACCGGCAGAAACTCGAAGCATTGTACCCCGATGCTTTCAAAGCCTGTGACATTCCCAGACGTGAAACGAGCCGGACATTAACGATAAAGGTGGCAAAGAAATGAAACTGCGAGAAAACGATGGACGTACGGTCGAGTTCAAGCTGGTTGACCGTAATACCAACATTGACTTTGCAGAGGATTGGCTGAATGCCGGGGCCCTGCAGCGTGACGCTGATGGAGCGTATCTTGTTGACGACATCGATTATATTCGCGATTACGCAAAAGATGCAATCAAGGGATGCAATCCAGATGTAGAAGGCAAGTTGAATGCAAATTTATTTTGCTTTTAATTCGCTTTTTGCTTGACAGTGTATGCGACCGGAGTAAAATGGTAATTAGTTAATAGATATCATCTTACTTCCACAGCGGCAGCTTGAAAAGTTGTCCTCCGGAACCAAATCCGGTCATGGTTCATTTTTCATAATTCGCTTAGAAGCGGACTTCCTGTTTTCAGGAAGCCCGCTTTTTTGTTTTGAATTCCCAGTGCATTGCACTGTTTTTAATAGATGTCCGAACAGCTACACATATGTGTTAGTCTGTACAACAAATCACAACCCAAACAAGAAAGGACAATCATGAAAATGAAAAACTTCAAAATCAACTCCGAAAACATAACCAACATCGCTGCACGAATTGTCGTTGCAGTAGGCATCATCGTTCTGGTGGTTGTTGCGTTCAAACTCGCAGCATTTCTCCTGACCAAAATCCTGTTCCCTTTGCTGGGCGGTGTGATTCAGATACTCTTCGAGGCAACTAGCTGGATTATCCCGCTGTTCCTCATCAGCCGCACCAAGACTTTCCAGAAGGCTTATAACGCAGCTCGTGGAAAGCACGAGGAGAAGGAGAACAAAAACAAATAACAGCACAGCCTTTGTCCGGCACGGCTCATCTGCTTAAAGCGGGTGGGCCGTTTTTTGTTGCAAAATATGAGGATGGCAAAAAAAAATGAATGTGTACAAAAGTATGGGCTTGAAACAGGTGACATCGGAACAGGAACCTCATGTGCAGAAAGACCCAAATGGAGAGCAGCGGTGATTCATATGCTTTTTGCTGCTTGCACATCTGTGCGGGTTAGGTACAATTATAAATGTAGCATGGATACCATCTCATTTAACTTATCATTAACACTCATGCGCTCGGTTGCTACACCGGGCGCTTTTTTGATATACAAAGGAGGATTTTTTGATTATGTCATTTTATTATAAACCAGAATGGTGCTTATATGCTGCCAGCGAAGTAGAACGAAATCAGGCTGCAAAGAAGCGCTTTGTTGATGAATATGAAAGCAATGTTTGCTACCGTAAGGAAGCCAAAAACCTACTCAATGATAAAATAATGGGCTTAACGGAAGTCGTACCTTCTCGTCGTGCCGATACGGTGAAGGTGGTTGCCGTTATGAGTTATTTACTATTCAATGAAAGCAAGCCAAAATGGACAAAACTTGTACAGCTGTTGGGGCGCGATTTTTCCTATATGCCTCGAATGGTAAGTGCAATGTACGCAGGTACGAAGGCAGCATACGATTTCACAGATGAAATCAACAAACCGGAGAACGTGGCAAAGAGATATCTGTTTTTCTTGTACGGATATGCCAGCCCGGAAAGCCAGCTTCCCCAAAACAAAGATGTCTATGATATCTGGACCCGAAATTTGGCAAATTCAGAAGGCGAAGACAGCGCCATCCAAAGAGAATTTTTTGCGAAACTTGGCACAGGCGTACAGAAAACAATTAGTGACCTTCAGAACAAAGTGATTGCCGATATGAACAAAGCAACTATTGATGTGAAAGTAAACGATAACTTAACAATCCAAAAGACAGAATTCAGTGATTCGAATTACTCCATCATGTGTGATGGCTATGCTATCTGTGAAGATGCTATGTGTCAGGCAGGCGTTGGCTTCAAACCAGTAGCAAACAGACCTCTAACAAAACAAGAGTTCCGTAATATGCAGGCAAATCTCGCGGAGGATGTTCAGTTTGTCTGCAAAGAGGACGATGACAGCTTTTGCTTTGGCATGCTGGAAGCCCTTGTTATGGATGGACTTATCACCATTGATGATAAGAACAACATGCTGATTTCCCAGAAAGTATCGCAGCAGGCGCTTAATCTTATCAATCTTTATAACTTTATGCTTCCTGTTTACGCGTCAGTCTACAATTTGGCGAATGCTTACGCCGATGAAATTCGTAGAGCTGTTTCGCGTGAGCTGTTTGGACAGGATGAGGGTGCTTCGGATGAAATGTTCGTTAAGCAGATTGACACTCTGAACAAAAAGCTGGTAGACGCAGAGGCTTGTGTAGAGCGAGCTGAAAACAAGGCAGCTGATGCAGACAAGCTGCTGCAGCAGAGTAAGAAGCGCGAAAACGCTCTGACATCCAAGCTGGAAACGGCGTATGCGGAGATTGACGAACTGATGCAGCTGGTTCCGGAAGAGACAGAGGATGATTTGTCAGATGAGCAGGAGGCTCTTGAGGAAGAAACCTTGCAGCCTGACGATGAACCCGATGTCGATTATGGAAAAAAGCTGGATGAACTACTTCAGAAATATTCGGTTGCTGTCGTTGGCGGCAATCAAAACCTGATGAAGCGATTCCAAGTTCTTCATCCCGATGCCATCTATGTGAGCAAAGATATGGTGGCGGCCTGCGACCAGATGATTCACGCTGCAGACCTTGTGCTCTGCAAGGTGGATTCCATGTCTCATGCACTTTACAATAAATGCAAAGTGACATGCCATCGTTATGATATTCAGATGAACTATCTGCCGAATGTCACATCCTGCACGCGCCTTGAAAAATGTATGTGCGAGATGATTGAGGCACTCTCTGCTTGACGGATTGTGCGGCACGGATAAAATAATAAATGTACGATGGATAACATTGAACGGTTTCATACGTTTGGGACCCGTCGCACAATTTACATTCTGCTGATATAGGCAGCCATCCTTTACCGGGTGGCTGCCTATTTTTATCGGCATATCAAATAGAAAGGAGTTTATCAATGAGTAAAAACAAGAACCAAAACAAAAATCAGACAAGTTACGAAGAGCAAAACCGACAGCTTGTCGATGCTCTCTATGAGCAAAAACTTGTAAAGCCAACATGCAGCGACTGCGATGACTATTTTGGTGCGATGGTTTCCATCTTGGCAAAACGCGGATTCGAGCAGGAAGCTTTCGAGCGAGAGCTTCACAAATGCGAAGGGAAAATGAAGAAAAGCCTTGAGGATAGTGGCAACCCATATTTCTTGTGGCTTGTGCATAATTGTCAGGCGTGTTGGCTATCTACGCCGGTTGATGTTGCAACGCCTGGAAGCGAGGATTACGATACATGGTCTTACTATATGTACAGTAATGACGTAAAGGCGTATCTTATCACGGTAAACGAAAAAGTCGAAAAAGTGGCATATCCGAAATGTTTGGAGGTGCTGCGAGAAAAATAAAGGGGTAAGTAAAATTGGATAACACTACTATCACGCTAAACAAGTGCAACGTAAAGCGTGTACTGAAGGCCGTACCAACAAGCACAAATTACGCCTGCTGTATTTTTACAACTTGTGTAAAAGGGCAAGAGGATATGTTTCCTCCTGAGGTGCGCAGATACGGCGGGATGACGGCAGAATTCAAAGCCACATCTCAGCACATTCCCGTTGAGCTGTTGAAGAAAATTTCATTTCGCCTGGAAGGACATTGGGCACCGGATTCTAAAGAGGAAAACGAGAAAATCTTCGTTGCAGAAAAAGCAACCGAGATTTTGCCAGAAACCGAAAGCGAGGTTTGCAAGTTCCTGATGCGGAATTGCAGCAGTTTAGGAAAGGCGATGGCAAGCCATATCGTTGAACGTTTTGGAATGAACACATTGGATGTTTGTGCTCATCATTGCAAACAGCTGTTTGATATTCCAAGAATTGATGACAAGGTCATTGCAAAGCTCAACGATGCCTGTTTGTCTGCTTTGGTCCTTGCAGATGTTCTGAAACTTCTGCAAGGCGTGGATATTTCACCGTCCGCTATCAACACATTGGTTGAGACGTACGGAAATGAAACGATTCACGTTCTGGAAAATAATCCTTATAAGCCAGTCCCGATTTTGGGCTTTGCGGTGATGGACCACATTGCTCTTGCAATGGGAGAGCCGGTAGATTCAGAGCGCCGCATGACCTGCGCGACAATCGAAGCATTACATATTGCCTGTCAAAAGACGGGAAGTATGTGTGCGGAAGAGAGTGCTATCTTAGCTCGAATGGCTGCGTTCACTCCACAGGTGAGTGCAGAACGTCAAAAAGAATCGCTTGATGATGTTGCCAAGGTATATGCGATTGTCAAGCAGGGCAAATACTACTACGATAAAGACGATTTCCTGGCAGAGCGTAAAATGTCAGCTAAAATCGTTGAACTTGCCAGTGCTGAGCCGATAAAAGAGCGAGAAATCGAGGACGCTTTCATCAAATGGCAGAAAGAGAATGCAATCATTCTCTCTCCACGACAGGCTGAAGCCGTTCGAAACCTAAAGTACCGTATCTCTATCGTCACTGGTGGCCCCGGTACAGGCAAGACCACTTGTCTGCGGGCTATCATGGATGTGTACCATATGGTATGGCCGGAGGAACATATTCTATTGATGGCTCCAACGGGCTTGGCCGCCAAGCGTATGGCGGAAAGCACCGGTATGAACTCATCCACGATTCATAAGGCTTGTGGCTTGGTTCCGGCAAATAATCCGAGCGGATTCACAGCGCAAGGAGACTGCACCATCTGCGGTTTCATCGGTATTGATGAAATGAGTATGGTGGGGGAACACCTATTCGCTTATGCAATCGACGCTGTTTTGAGCAGCCCATCCACCAGAATTGTGCTGCTTGGCGATACGGACCAGCTGGCTCCGGTAGCTCGCGGTGATGTTCTGCGCGATTTGATTAAGTGCGGCGTTATTAAAACCGTTCGCCTTGATGTCAACTATCGGCAGGGGAGTACCTCGACGATTACAGATGCTTCCATCAAGATTCGTGAGAATCGCGCTTATACCGGAAATACCCGGAATCTTATGTTTGATGATGAATTTCGCTTTGTTCCGGTTGCTGAAAAGGATAAGGAAAAAGAAGCGAATGAAATCATGAATCATATCGTTGAGGAGTATCTGAATGGCGTATCCAAATACGGTATGGAAGGGACGATTGTTCTGACTCCTACGCATTATGATAAAGGCACGCCGAGCGGATATCTTTGCAAGAACCGTGTCAACGCTGCAATTCAGGCGATTGTGAACCCTAAAACGGATGATAAGCTCTGTGTTGAAATCGGCAAGCAACTGTTTATGGTTGGCGACCGAATCATTCAGCGAAAAAACACCGAGCAGGTCATTAACGGTGACTTGGGAACGATTCAATCAATTGCCCAGTTGGAAAGCGATGTTGCCGTTGAAATCTATTTTGATTCGAAAGGAGAAACCTTAGTTTATAATAATGAAGATATGAAAGATATTGAGCTTGCGTATGCCATTACCGTGCATAGCTCTCAGGGATGCGAATTTCCTTGCTGCATTATTCCGGTGAGTATGACATACGGAGTGATGTTGACAAAGCCTTTGTACTATACCGGTATTACGCGAGCCAAAAAGAAATTGGTGATGATTGGCGATGAGGAAGCACTGAAATATGCGCTTCAGAATTTTCGTAAGCAAACCCGCAAATCCTTGCTCGGTCCGCGCATCATCACGAAACTAAAAAAAGCCAAAACATAAAATTAGTTATAGCGGGAGTTCCTCATGACAGGAGCTCCCGCTTTTTCGTTTTGTGTGAATAATGCTTCAAATAAACGAATGTATGATTGTTGCACGCCTTTGCGAGGTGCAGATAATAGATATTGTAGAGTTAAAGGGCTGAGCAATCAACCTGTAAAGACTCTACTACGATGATTATCGAAGGAAGGAGGTAGTTCGAAATGAATATGAAAAACAGCTTGCAGAAACGCACCCCGGTGCAGAACCTCCAGATGGCTGTAGGTACTGCTTGTGCAATGGGTACTGCTACCATGCTGAGCACGGTTATGGCTTATGCAGATGTTAGCACTGCTATTGACAAAGTGTTCAACGTAGGCAGCCAGGTTAGCAACTCTATTGCTAAAGGCTTGACCAACGTCGTTGTTCCTATCAGCATCGCAGTATTCCTGTATCTGCTGGTGCGTATGCTGCTGGCCAGTGACCCGAAAGACGTTCAGACTTATAAGAAACGTCTTATCGTGGTTGCCATCATCGTCGTGGCTGCTGTTGCAGTGCCCGGCCTGATGAAGGTTGCTAATGAACTCGGTGGCCAGATTAACGGCGAGCTCGGCGGCTAGAACATTGGCAGCAATAACCTTGGCGACAATAACATTGGCGTCTAATATTCGCTTTGCGGCTAAAAGGCTCGTCCGAGTAATCGGGCGGGTCTTTTTTTATTGAAAGAAGGTGAGCAACATTAACTCTCTTATAAAATGTAAACCCGTAAAAGGAAAGAAAGCCGTTAAGCGTTCCATGGCCGCTGTTATTCTTGCATTTGCAATGACCGGATGCATTGCGCTTTCTGCGGTTTCTGACCTTGTCAGTAACTTCCTCAGTCTGGTTGTCATGGTCATCGCACGTATTATCTTGCAGTTTTGTGACCTTATTATGAATCCGCTGCTCGAAATTACGCAGATGACGACAGAAGAAGTTGCCCATTATATTCCTGGCTTTGCAATGAGTGGGAACGGCATTGGGGGCTATTTTTCACAAGCCATAATGGCAATTTCGACAACAATCGCCGGAGCACTGATTGCCGTTCGTATCATCTCGTATTTGATGGAAACTGCAGACGGCGCAAGGACCGAAAGCGTACCAAAACTGATTTGGAACGCTGTCTTTGGCATGGTTCTTACTCTTACAGGCAGTCACTTCCTTCAGTTGATGTTCGATGAAATCATTTCGCCTCTGACAACGGCGTTAAGTGAAGGCGTTACAGGTGGCGGATTGGGGAAGTTTTCGTTTGAAGACTCTGGCATGAAAATTATTGGCCAGACTGAATCTGGCGATGCGGCTGGAACAATAGTTGCATGGATGGGAGGTTTCTCGATTGTCGAAGGTGCTTCTCTGGTTGTCAGCGTTGTGTTTCTGTTTTTGATTTGGTGGAACCTGATTAAGTTGGTACTTGAATGTGCGGAACGATACATCATTTGCGTCTTCACTATTTTGCTTTCGCCTCTGGCATTTGCCACGGCAACTAACGAAAGAACAAAAGATACGGCAGTCAACTGGATGCAGATGTTCTGGTCACAATGTGTTTTGCTAATTCTGAACATTTGGGTCGTTGGTATTGCACGAACGGCATTGAACATCGGATTGGTCGGCGCATCTGTTGAAAGCGTCGTGAAATGGGGCCTTGTCACATACGCATACCTCAAAATCGCACAAAAGCTGGACGATATGCTTGCAAAAGCCGGATTCCGCATCACAAGCACAACAGGTCTTGACCCGATGAGTGAAGCGGCTGGCGCTTTCCGAATTATTGCGGGTGCCGCGCATGATGCTCTTGATTTGGCAGGCAGCGTTGCTGGCCACGGCCGTGCAGCTGCTGATGCCATTGGAAATGTTGTAGGCGGCGCGGGCAGTAATAGCAAGCCAATTGCTGCAGGCGTGGCAGCAGCTGCAGGTGCCAATGGCGCAGCAACTGGAGCTGCAAGCAATTTGGACAAATACGGCAAGGTCAGCTTTGGCGACAAAGAAAAGGCCGACCGCTTTGTACGTGGGACAAACGCTGAGCGTAGCGACATGTACAAAAACCCTGGCGAGACCTTCAACTCCAATTCGAATCGTCAGGCCATGGCAAACGCTCTGGATGAGCTTGGGTTTGATGGTGGCAAGGTGTCTCAGGGTACGGTTGAAGACCTGGCTCCCGATAACGCCATTAAAGGCGCTGTCAATGGTAAGGTCACTTACCGCGATGAGAATGGCAAGATTACAGGCGTTTCCGGATTCCGTTATTCGAGTGATGAATCTGGCACGATTGCAACCAAGACTTCCGACCTGGCTATCAGTCCGGATGGGCAAAGTGCAATCCTTACTACGGATAAAGGTAAGTTCCGTCTTGAAAACACCGGACGCACTGCGGCAAATGGCTCTCAGGAATGGACAGCTACCCGCATGACGGACGGGAAGGGGAGAAGCCTTGGCGACGTTATCCCAAATACAAAGAATTCTACATCTTTCAGCGTTCCCGCTGGTCAGCTGAACAAGTATGGCGCAGATGGCGCGGCCGCAATTGCCGCAAGGTCCGCGATGGAAAGCAAAAACCTGGATTACCTTACTCGTGTTACTGATTCCGCGCTTAATAAGCACGACCAGGAGCAGGCAGCCACTGTCACCCGAGACGCCAAACAGGCCGAGGCACAAAAGCAGTTTGATACTGCTAAAGAAAATTACGCCGGGCGGTTCCAGATGTCCAACGAGCAGCGTGCCGCAGAAATGCGCAACCCGGATTCTGCTGTTGATTACAATTCTCAGGAATCTTTGGCTGCTATGCAGGACACGCTTGCAAATGCTGACCCTGAGCTGGCAGAGCAGTTTGCTAAAGGTGCGAAAGTCACCGGTATTGACATGGCCATGGGCCGTGACGATATGCCTGATGGTGCTTTGACTGTTACGGTCAGCGATGGCAACACTACCGATACTTACATGGTATCGAACCCGAAGGGCAGCCTGACAGACGAAGAAGCCGCCCAGGTTATTGCATCTGGACAGTTGCCGAAGGGTACTGCTGAAGGCACTGGTGCCTCTGAAAACGTTACTGGCGATGCCGGTAACGCGACCATGGTTGATGGTGATGCAACCGCTAAGGAAACTGATGCAACCGCACCCGACGAAAATGGCCAGATTGCATACAACTCTTTGGCTGACGATGATTCCGGACAGGAAGTTACTGGTGCCGAGGTTGGCGATACGGTTGGCATGACACCGGAGGCTTTCGAGGCCACACATACGCCCGTGGCCGCAATGGATGAACCAGAACCTGAAGTCACTTCTTTCTGGGGACGTGTTGCATCGGTGTTCTCTGGCCGCCATGGCAACAGCGAAAGTTCTGAACCTGGCGTTGTGAATCCCGATACCGTAGCACAGGGTGGAACTACAGACTATGTGCCTACTGGCAGCGGCGTACCGACACCGCAGAAGGCTACGGCAACTACTACTGCTACAGGAGTAGCTGGCTCTGCAAATGCCGCTAATACTGCAAACGGTACGACAATCAATGCTAATAGCAGCGCTGGTGCTACGGCTTCTCGCCCCGTTGGTGCAAACAACGTAAATGTGGTTAATCCCGATGCTGTTGCAAACGGTTCTGGCTCTACAAGGGCTGCTTCTACACCGGCAGGCGCACCTACCGCGAATGGTACGGCTACAAGCAAACCGATTGACGCTGCAAATGTAACCGTTACGGGAGCATCTGCATCTGGCAACGCATCTGGTACAAGTACGAACGTGCCGCAAGCAAAGTCTGGCAATGGCACGCCTACAAACGCAACCGTTGAGGATTCCGCAACGCCTCTGGTACACGAGGGCAATACACCTATCAGCGGTGGTGGTACTGCCACAAACAAGGGCGCTGCTCCTGAACAGGGAATTAGCACCGTTCCTGCTGGCAGCAATGGAGCTGCTCCCGCGACTACACCCACGCCTGAAACTGCACCTACAGCAAAGGGTCAGGGCAATGTCCCGTCTGCAAATGTCAATACTGTTGGTGAAGACAATACTGCTCCTGCTGGCACTGCCGGTACTACAGCAACGAAGGCAACCGCACCTGTACTCAGCAATGCTGGTACATTGCCCACTGAACCTACCACTTCTGGCAGTGAAACTGCTGTCGCTCCTGGCACTCAGGCACAGAATGTATCCGCTAAACCAGCTCCGGGTTCTGAGCCTCAGAGCGAGAGCGAAATCTCTGCTGGTGGCAACGGCGCGGCTGGAGAAGGTAATACAGTCGTTATTGCTTCTCCCGCTCAGGGTGGTAATGTACCTCAGACTAAGGATGCAGCTCCTTCTGGACATGTCGAAATGGAAACCTCTGCTGACAGCAGCGTAACTTCTACCGTTACTCAGTCTGCTGGTGAAGACAGCGTTACCAATAGCAGCGCGGCTCAAACCGAGACTGTTGTGGATGGCACTGGTACTTTCAGTGAAAGCTCCGTTGGGTCTGCGATGCAGTCTGCTACCGACAAGACCGTCACCGAAGAAGGCCCTGCACCTACAACTACACCGGTAAGCCCCGACAGCAGCGATTTCGCAGCAAATGATTCTACCGTTTCCGTCGAGTCTCCCGCTGGTAGTGCTCCCAGCGAAGAATTTGCTGGTCCTGCAGAGCAGACTACGAGTTACGGTTCTGCTGATGCGGAATTCGGCGGCTCGAATACGCCTTCCGACATCGGCGTCGTCAATGAAAACGCTGGGTCTACTGATTCCGAGACTCAGTTCGCGAATGACAGCTCTGCTGCGGTTCAGACTCATACACCCGCTAGTCAGGCTGACAATGCTGCCACAAATGACAATGTGTCTGATGACGCTTCTGTCGATTACGCTGAACCTCCTGCTAACGCAGATAACGCTTCTGGCGGCAGTGCTGCGCCTGTTGTACAACATACGGACAATGAACCGGCTGTCGGAGAATCCGATGATTCGGATACATCTTCTGGCTATGTCGGCGGCACTGAGGATGTTGGCTCTGCTGATGTGGATGCTTCGCCCATGGATGGTGACTCTGCTACAGTGGAAACTCAGGCACCTGCAAGTTACGCTGATAGAACGGTCGATACTGATGACGAAGCGGCAGGCAATGCTGGCCCTGACTATGCTGAACCTCCTGCTGACGCTGGCGGCGCTTCCAATGATGTTGCTGCACCCTCTGCACAACGCACTGACAGCGACGATGTTTCCGGTGAAGGCAATACGGGCTTCGCTGGAGGTAATGGCGGTGGCGACAATTACAGCTCCGATGAAGAAACTGCACCCACTGCCCAAGGCGTAAAGGCTCCCGCCGATGAAGATGATTCTGGTATCGGTGAACCCCCTGCAAAGGGAGAAAGCTCTTCCAACGTTGGTGCTGTTGCTGGTCATGCGGTACCTTCTGCTGACGGTGATGGCGATGATTTCGACGATAACGATGTCGGCTCTGCCTCGTTTGGCGGCAGCAACGGTAGCTCTCACGACGAGAATCCCGGCTCCGATGCTTCTTCGGGCAGCGGAGAGGAAACTTCCAATGACGATGCTACTGCTCCCACAGTTCAGCATCAGAATGTTGGCAATAATTCTCACAACGATGGCAGTTCGTCCGACGATAACGGCGGTACTACCGTAAGCGCACCTTCCACACCTGCGCCTGAAATTCAAGGTGGTGGTGCAGTGAGCTCCGAAAGTGCTGGCTCCGACAATGATGGCTCTGCTGGTCAGACCGCGCCAGCCGCCTCTGTTACTGAAAATACTGCTCCTGCAAAGGCAACTTCCAAGGCGACGGCAGAAGCATCCAGAGCGGAAGATAATCCCGCCCCTGCCGCACAAAACTTCAATCATGGCGGTGTTGGCGAAGATTCTGGTGACTCTGGTGATGCCGATGGCTCCGCAGCTCGTAAACAGCCTGCCGAAAAACCTCCTGTGGATGGAACTCAGTTCTATGCTGATACATCTCGCAGTAATTCCTTTACCGAAGCCGGTACATTCAGCGACAATGCCGGTGTATCCAGTGCCGAACCCAATACATCTGGAGCTTCTAATGGACCTGAAATCAGGCCCTTGAGTCATTTGTCTATCAAAGCATTCAATGATACGAATGGCTTTGTTGAGAGTGATGGCATTGGTCGTATTCAGGTCACCCGCGTTAGTGTAGACGCTGATACGGGCATTACACAGTGGCGTATCATGCAAAAGCTCGATGCTGATGGCAACGTTCCTGAGACCCCGGATGTGATGAATATCGAACGGAGTGCTAAGTACAACAAGCAGACCCGCCGGTATGAGCCCGAAACGTTTGAAAGCATTGCCCGCCAGCTTGGCAAGGTGGATGACTACGAGAGTGTTGGACCTGACACGGATGAGTCTTACAAACGGCGTAATCGAAACTCCAGTCAGGATAGAACCCAATCTGCTGCTCGTTCTAATTCCCAGCCTCAGCAGAAAAACGCTTATGAAGGAAAATCGTTCCGTGAAAGCAACTTTCGAAATGAGCGGAACAACAGGTTCCAGCAAATGATGCAAGGGAATAAGAATCGCAACGGTTCGAAAAACAAAAAGGATAAGCCGTCCAAGTAATTCTTAGACGATACCCTTTTCCCGACTTTCGAAAGAAAGCCGGGTGTCTCACGAAAAAGCCAGCACCTCCACGGGGTGTGAGATGGAAATGTGCAGAATCTTCTACACAGCTGAGACTGGCTTGATTAAGGAAGGAGTGGTGTAAATTGAGTAATTTAACCGATGAAGCGGTCAATGACGCAAAACAGGGAGCTAAAGCAGTTTCTTCAACAGTACATGCTGTAAAACAAGGCGTTAAGGATGCTAAGGTCATTGGTAAAGCGGCGGGACAAGCAGCAGCAGGCGATTTTGCCGGTGCTGCTGCCACCATGGTTTCGCATCCAGAGACACTGATTAAAGTTATCGCAGTAGTTATTGTTATTGCGCTTATTCCGGTTCTTTTGCTGCTTTTTGGATTTATGTTTATTACTCAAATTCCAGGCACAATTGCAGAAACAACAATGAGTGCTTTAGGAGAATCGGTTGATGAAGTTGTACTTGACTGGGAGGATTTCAAGGCTCAGCTATCCAATGGCATTGATGACTTTTTGACCTGGATTACAACAGGGGAAAAAGGCGATGCATCGCAAGCGTATCAGGATGATATTGCGATTGCTTCGGATGAAATTTTCCAATCCTACATGGGAACATCAAATGTTATTGTTGCGGTTCTGAATAATTACTTCAGAGATGCGTACGACAAATATTCGGAAGACATGAGGTCAAAAGCCCAGGAAGAGGTTGATAAAGCCAAAGACGCTGCTATTGCGAATGGCGTTACGATGGATAATATTTCTTACACCATTCACAAAGAATTGTACGATGGTAAAAATTATCTTAACTGGACATTCTACATTATGGCCGGAGATAGTTATGCGGCACGTACGGAGGATGGGCTCCATTTCCGGGTCCCTAAGATGGTGAAAGCAGCCCAAGAGCTTGTCGGAGACAAAGTCTGGAAAACGGAAGCCACAACAACTACAA
>ENA-ORMN01002495-ORMN01002495.1-human-gut-metagenome-genome-assembly--contig:-NODE-2495-length-15837-cov-3.193005_pt1 | contig 15837 bp, 18 predicted proteins | sample MGYA00242102_ERZ508993 | MGnify/ENA primary metagenome ERZ508993 (study PRJEB26280, sample SAMEA2338770) | human gut metagenome | biome: human gut; feature: human-associated habitat; material: faeces... | reverse complement strand
AACTGCCGATTTTATCTCCGGCCGTTTCATCATCCCCGTTCAAACCTTCCGGTTCGGAAAAATCTCCCGGCGGCAGCATTTGTCTTTGCGGCTGCGGTTTTTGTCCGAGAAAACTTTTTAAATTAGCCCCCATGTTGCCGATACCGCCGTTAAAAGCGCCGATGGCATAGAGGATAAAGCCCGCCAGCATCACATTCCGCTTTCCGAACTTCTTGGCCAGCGGCCATACGGCAAAGATACCGCTGCCCATGGGAATGCCGCCGATGACAGAGATCATCGTCTGCGTCACGCCGTCATTGTAAGTGCCGAGAACATAGTGCAGAAATAGACCAGACTCAAATTCTTAATGGACGTGCCCAATGTATAGATCAGGAAATAGGCATAGATGATCAGCATGTACTTATCCGTGAAAATCGCACGGAGCTGCCGTGCAAACGGTACCGTCTTTTCTGCGCCTGCATTCCGTTCTTCAAGGGTAACGCGCTCCTTGGTGAAGTAGTATCCAGCAGTGTCAGCGGCAGCGCCAGAATTCAAGTGCATTTACCTGTACTGTAGAATATCTTTGAGGTGAATCGTAATGTCGGAATATGCAGAAATCCTCGGAGATGTTGTCAAGGCTAAACGTTTAGAGCTGAACCTAACCCAGAGCGAAGTCGCAGAAAAAGTTGATGTTGATGTCCACACCATACTAAACATCGAGAATCATAAGGGAAATCCCAAATGGGAAGTTCTCTACCCCCTCATCCGCGCCCTAAAGATTGATACCACTACGCTATTTTACCCAGAGCTCAATAAGGAACGTGATGATCTCACACGTTTCTACTTATTACTGGGGCAGTGTACCAGTACCGAAGTCCAGACACTCTACTCTATCTGCGAGACTGTACTGGCTACTTTACGGAACAATTCCTACATCAGGATCGAAAACAAATAAACAAAAACGGAGCCTGCTCCTATCACACGTTAGGAAGCAGGCTCTGCGCTTACGCGTCTGGCTCGTTGCTAATCGTCATTTTCAGCTTTACAACGTTTACTCTCGTTTCTTTCTTACACTTTGAGCAGAACAACGGAAATTTCAACAACACGGTGTCTTCGTACACCTTTGTCTTCGTCCGCTGCTTGCAGTTTGGGCAAGGTACCCATATGGATTTACCAAACAAATTGCACTCCTCCCTAGCAGTTCTACCAATAACTATAACAAATTCACTTTGTCGCAGTGATATTCTTCATATATTGCATACGATATGACAAATAAATAATGCACAGCATCATTCGTGAACCACAGTATGCTATTTATGAAAAACTTCGCAATCCACTAAAAGCAATGCTATTATAACATTATTCTCTAGTGTGATATGAGCTGGCTCTTATACCACAAATACAGCATTTCATGCTAAAGAGAAACAATGCATATCGCATGATCACCAAGGCACCAAGAACATGCTGCAATATTGTATGCATTGTTTAGTTTGTCAGAAAGGTTGGTGATATACAACATATTTCTCACTCGTAATCTCAAAAACTAATTAAGGAGGGCAAAAATGAAAGCACTCAGAAGCATTATTGCAATTGTCGCTGCGCTCTCCATCTTACTGTCGATGAGTATTGCCTTTGCAGACACGGGTACCTATGATTTCACGCTCGTTATGAACAGAGGCACTCAGCAGACCTCCCTTGTCAGAAAGACTACTTCATCCTCTACTGCCGCAGAGATCAAATTGCTTAAGGGCACAATCGACGAATGCGGTGGAGATATGTTCGGTTGTCGCGTAAGAACCTCTACTGGTGAAGCCGCCAGCGCATATCATTGCTTTGAGCACTATGAAACAAAGTCTTTCCCCTACTATTCGGGAAAAGGCGTACAGTATAATTACTACCGCTTTGTTGGTCAAGTCGATTCAGATAGTTCTGCCAACGATATGCGCGTTTCTGGTGAATGGACTCCGTAACTTGTACTCTTTCCGTAGGGGCGGGAACATTTGTCCCGCCCTTTTGACTTAAGGGGGGATATACATGAGAAAGAGAGTAATTACACTCCTTGTCATAATTGCAATCATGCTTACGGGGTGTAATAAGAACACTTCTATCCAAACTAATGATGTAAGCATTAACATTACTTCCAGCAATGGCACTATAGAGATGTCCCCATGTGAGAGAGTGTATATTGAAGCACCCATTCCGGAGATAGAGGATGTACAGGTATATTCGAGCACTTTGAGAGTATACACAATAGATGTAATCCAAACAATTTTATGCAAAAAGAATAGTGCCATACTTTCCACCACGGAGCTTGGAAATAACACGCATCTATATGTGCTTGACTCTGGTGAAACCGTTTTCATAATGCCTGGTATGATTGCATATGACAATATGGAATCTCAAGCACAAATGAATCTCATTGGTCTCAATGCCTTATGCCTAGAAAATCTTGATAATAAAGAGTCTAGAGAATGGTATGAAAATCATCTTTCTTTGATTGCATCAAAACTGGCACTACCGAATATGCATATAGACAACATACAGAAAACAGATATAGAAGCCTTAGAAAAAACCCAAGCAGAGCGTATAGAAAACGATCCTGGATATCGGAAAAATGTGGAAAATGGTGATTTCCCATATATAGATCATTGGTCTTCTACAGATGAACGTATAGTCGTAACCTTCTCTTTTTGTATTGAAAATACCCCAATCCTTACCAAGCCATTCGAAATGCTTGATACTACATTTGTAAATGAGCTAAGTGGGACAGCATATTACAGAAACAAAGAATTAGTCGCTCTGCAGATTGGTGCAGGTATTCCTTCAGAAATAATATCAACCACTTCGCAGTCAATAACCCCATCTCTTGATGATGTCATAAACACACTCCGTAACAAGTACACTGAAATCATTTTTAGCAACGATATTGTCTTTAATAGTATTGAACTTATCTATATGCCCATTCCAAATAAACTGAATTCATTTGAGATTACTTATGTACCAGTATGGCAGTGCAAAGCAACCCAGAAGTATTCCGATGACGATTGGGAACTGGAGAAGGTCATATATATTGATGCGATCACAGGGAAGGAAATACGATGACATTCATACATCTATTACGAGTGTATTTGCAGAGAAAAGTGACACTCAAAATCCTAATTTGCTCAACATTATGTTGTTTTCTGTATCTATTGGATTGTTGGCCCGATTTTATTCAAACAATAAGATGCAATATTCCAGGAGTAGATGTTTACTATTTCACGAATTACACCACGCGTTATGGGGCATATAGGAAATTTACATATGTATTGTGCGCTTATCCATTTGCTGCAAATTTCTGTTCCGAGTGGATAAGCCGAAACACATATTATTTATGCTCAAGATCTAGCAAAAAACAATACGTCTTATCAAACTTCATATTTTGTGCCCTAGTTGGAGGCTTAGTTGCAGGACTAGCACAAATACTATTCATATCATTAACATCATTCTTTGCACCGTTTTGGGATGGATATAGCACATCAAATCCCTTCACACGCAATGTTTACTATGATTTACTTGTAAATGGTCATATCTATGGATACTATACCTGTTCTGTATATCACTCCTTTCTAGCGGGTGCATTATGGTCTACAGTTGGCATGTCAATATCTATTTGGTTCACCTCAAGTTCCGTAGCTGTCGTCTCTCCTTTTCTGATTTACTATATCTACACGCAGATTTGCACACTTGCTCATATCGCGCGATCCTATAGACTCGATTACATGCTATCAATACTCGCAGACACAAACTCACTGGTTTTGGGACTTCTATTTCCACTTGGGATCGTCGTATTGTGCATCTTCTTTCAAGTTTTAGTTTTCTATCATAGGCTCATATGGAGGCTCAATCATGAATCACATAACTAGACAAATCAATCTGCTAAAACATCATCTATATCTATTTACATCAAATATACGCACCTATTTAGTATGCACTTTACTTTATTTGCTAATAAGGGAATTGCTTTCACCGATTATTGGTTTTTCTCAGTATGTTCAGCACAAACCGACCCCATTTGCATATGTATTCATTTGTAATGATAGCATTGGTGCGCTAATGCTTACACTGGGAGCTATAGCGTTATTCTCCTCCACTCCTTTCTTCTCGAAAATGCATGGTTACTTATTATTCCGAACAAGTCACAAAGCTTGGAACCTCTCTCTTGTGATCTATATCTTTATAGTGTCTAGCGTATATGTCTTATTTTGTGTTATTTCATCTATAGCTTCGTTTATCGGGTCTAGTGGGATAACCTTCTCAACCAATTGGGGAAAGGTATGGCAAACACTTGCACAAACAAATGCTCGATACGACTTCGAGATAAAGATAGGTATTTCTGAATACATTACTGCCAAATACACACCATTAAGAGCAATGGTAATAACCATGTTCTTGCAATACTTTTTTGTTTCCTTCATTGGGATGATATCATATATAGGGAATTCTATACATTTGAACTTAGGCACAATACTATCAGTAGCTGTTTCACTATTAGATATCACAATAACGAATCTATTCCCTTACCTGTGGTATCACATATCGCCTTTATCATTATCACGTTTAGATGTATTAGTGGGTAACTCAGTCAATAAAGCACCATCCCTAATGTACGCTGTACTATTTCTTCCTATTTTATGTCTAGCTTTATCGCTATATATTGTCTATAGTAAGACGAATATGCAAAGGTAAGGTGATAGCTATGGTTACAATATCAAACGTCACGAAAAAATACGGTTCGGCATGTGTCCTAAACAACATATCAGTAGAATTCAAATCCGGAATGATTTATGGTCTTGTTGGTCGCAATGGTTCCGGAAAAACTATGCTCCTGAAAGCTATGGCCGGACTCATTACTATCGATTCAGGAACCATAATAATTCACGGGCAGAGAATTGGTACAGATACTGACCATCCCGAAAACACCGGCATAATTATCGAAGAACCTGGTTTCCTTGGTCAATACTCCGGCTATGCCAATCTCAAGATGTTAGCATCAATCAACAATAAAATAGACAAAAAAACCATACATGAATACCTTCAACTTGTTGGTCTAGAACCTGTTGCTCACAAACACGTAAGTAAGTATTCTTTAGGAATGCGGCAACGCCTCGGAATCGCCCAAGCACTCATGGAAGATCCTAAACTAGTTTTACTCGATGAACCAATGAATGGTTTAGACGATGCAGGCGTAGAAGATATCAGAAATATTCTTAAAACATTTAGGCAAAAAGGTGCAACAATAATTATTGCTACCCATAGCAAAGACGATATACACTCATTATGTGACAGTATATATAGAATGGATAAAGGCACATTAAAAAATTATACACTTCACTAAGACCAACACTAAGTACATATATTCTTCCCCAAGAGCACAGAATTTCGAGCGTCTGTATAATGGATAGGCTTTCCATTCAAAAAAGTCGTGGTTCCTGTAATCAGATTGTAGTGAACTACGACTTAATTCCACTTGACCAAGGCAGCAACGCGTCACTATAGAAACAGCGTATACTCAATATATGCATACTTAAAGATAAGTGCTTCATCCTCTGTCCATCAAGCTTCGCAACAGTTCAAGTCTTAGTAACTACTCCGCTTCTATGTTAATTCTCTTCTTTATGTTTCTTTTGCTACTTAATCATCAACTCTTTTCTTACTGCTGCAAGCGAATCCTGTACTTTCATTATTCTTCGTTGTGTTGCTTCACCTTTGCTCGAATAACCAGTCCACGAAATCGCTGGAAGCTCCTTTTGTGATGAAGACTTAGGTGCCAAGTGCTTAACGGAAAGAGTGGTTTTTTTAGTTCTATTTGTCATCATTTCTCATCCTTTCTTACTGCGTGTTCAGTTTATGAACATATTTTGTGCCGACTTCACTAAATCGGTCAATTTCATAATACAGTTTTAGTAAAGAAACGTACTGCTCAAGAACATCATCAACCAACTGCTGAACTTCATTACGAGTTTCTCCTAAACCATTTTCTACATCACAATCAATCTGTAAAAGAAACATGACTCCTCGATTACAGACTGTTGAAGGCAAACCAATATACGGATGAATTCTCCACTCACGACTGCTGCTATTGGCATGAAACTTGAACTCTTTCCGAATCTCGGCTTGGGTCATAAGAATTCTCGGTGTAGTATCATCCCCTGCAAAAATCTTCGTATGCAACTCAATGTCATTAAGAATATGTTTTCGTGCAGGGATAATATATTCTTCTTGATAAGAAAGCGGTTCTTGTTTACTGGCATTTGCATAAGCAATCATTTTACAATAGCGTTTCTGTCGCCTTCTATTACCTTCTGGTTCAAAGCATTGATAGATAGTGATCCAGTGATTTTTTAAGCTATATTGATCTCGCAATAGACTATAGATCTCTTCACAGACTGCAAAAGCCATAATCTGAAATCCATAAATATAGCGAATATCTTCAAGTGGTTTATTCCACCCATAGTGCTTTATTCCTCTTGCAACACGATAGATACCGTTTGAAGCAGTTCCATTTACAACAAATGTACTACTTCTTGCTTTCTTGCAAAATGCATGGTAAGTCTCCATCTTACTCAACTTACATTCCAATCTGTTGATCTCTGCGTCCGTCTCTTCCTTTTTATATGCTTCATAGGATTTGCAGAAAGCAGAGCCGATAAGTAATAAAAGTAGTGCAACACAAAGTATCCACAGAATAGATCCAAATTGTGAAAACGCAGTCACTAGTCCTATTGCTAAATTGAGAGCACCTATGAGGACTTCGCCAAGCCAATGCCGGCATAACTTGACCACAAAAAGGACTAAGTGAGAAAATGCTGTGTCTTTAGCGAGAACGTTCCCCCCAATTCACAATATGTTGCATATCAGCTAAGTTCCTTTCAGCATATTTATATATTTACGAGGGATGTTTTACATGCAGTGAATACATATTGATGACTTTCTGCTTATATCAGGGAGCACTCCGACTTTGGGAATGTTGTCCCCAATAATCACATATCCTCCCGGACGCAATGCGCTGTGCGACGATGCACAAAAGCGCCCAGAGAATGAGGAGTACACGGATGCGATTCTGGAAACCCATGATGAACAATGCAATGCCGGACCAAATGATACAGTATAGATCCTGTATGAACAGTACAGTCCATTCGCTCTTTTGCAAGACGTGGTTTCGTTTCCACCGTACTTCCAAGCCGAGGCGAATCATTGCAACCAGAAGGGGGACGACTACACGCAAGGCTACCTCCTTGCCGGTCCAAATGAACTCTGAACTGCCCACATTCCAGAAGCTTGGGGGCATAGCAACCCAAAAAGCTATTGCGATGATCATGATCCATGACATCAACATTCCAGCGATCATCACACCCCATTGTGCGATATGATTCTCCTCTGGTTTACAGTTATTGTAATAGGCGATGCAGCCAATCACGCGCGGAACACACAATCCCCCAGCAATCAAAAGGCCTCCGCACACATCCCAGGCATTATGATAAGCAAAGCAACACAGCAGGATCAGAAACGGCAATGCAAAAAACGCATTTTCAATGTTTAGGAAACGCGTGCTGTTCTGCGTGTACCAACCTCGTTTCGCACAAAGAACCGAAAAGCATACAGCCAGCACTACCGCGACGGCCAGCCAAACAGTTCCCTGAAGCCTCCATTGTTCCACAGAGACATCTCCTGGTTTCTGGTAGATCTGATGCTCTAAAATTACACATATTATCCCTACTCGAAGGACTACTTCTGCGCCACAAATACCGAATGTCCTCAGTGGCTCGTTGCCCCATAGGTTCATGGATCCGATATGTTTCATGATCATTTCACCTCTCTGATCGCTTTAGTACGCATTCTTGCCCCTGCTCCACTGCTATTAACCGACTTAGAAATTCTTGAGGGCACTTTATTCTTCTGGACATATCGATTCGCTGACGCCGGCAGTATCTTCTTGGATGCCGCCGCCAACACTTTCTGATCTTTCGTGGGCGATTTTGAAAGAATCCGGGTTGTCACTTGAGAGCAGTTATTATCCCATAGGTTATAGTCTCCGCCAGCTGTTTTCGCCAACTCCAACGAGATAGTATAATCTCCTTCCAAATATATTGCATCCGTAAAGTTGCGATCTATATAGGTATTATTAATGCTCTCCAGATCACGCGAGTCCGAGTATTCTACGCAATATGTATACGAAGGTACATTTCCAAATGGTTGTTTATACCACGGTACATCCGGCCCCCAATAGAAATACCACCAATCTCCAGTTTCATCCTCAATGAGCGCGCCAATATGGCCACCCCTCGCATCTTCCCAAGGTTCCTCATACAGCAGGATCGCATCGCAGCCTGTGTCGTCTACCATAATGACCGGACGGTTCCGACAATACGCTAACATGTTAACTCCATTGGGCTGATTCATTCCGTCAAAGATGCTGTCTGCACAAATGAACTTACCAATGTTCGGATTGTAGTACCTGCATTGCAGAGCATACAGCCCTGTCTCTGCATCATAGCGGTAGCCACGATACCGATACGGATTTTTCACGCCCACCGTACCAGCCAGGATACCGGTTGTGGTCAACGGTTTTCACCAAGCACCTTAGGGATGCTCTACCACAACCTTATCACTCGCGCCGTACGTGCTAATAACAGCTCTTTCCGTGACGCTGTAGACAAGTGTACAACTCTATATCCGTTTACAGCGTTTGACGTCCTGCTCGGCGGCATGCCTTATTTGTGTTTTCCAATCGTCATCATCGTCGGACGAAAATCCGCACGCACATGCTCGATTTCATATGGTTCTTCGGCTAGCCAAGCTGCTTCGTCCGGAAGTATATCATCATAATAATGAATGCAATGATATCCTGAAAAGTACCCCTCCTCATCATGGGTGAATATGAACTTTTTCTTCGTCCATGGATATTTCGTTGCCGGAACCCGGTACAGCTCCTCGGGATGTTCAGCATAATCTGCGTTTAGTAACTCAATTTTATACATTATATCCAAGTAACCATTTTCATCATAGTGGTAATCTTCCAAAGCAAATTCACTGGGCTCTTCGCCAATGAGATAAAGGTATTTATATTGTACAATTTGTCGTTTATCATTAAAGCAACATTCAACATATCTCCTAACTTCATCTGGCAAAAAACTATGATAAGTAATTCCTGTCACGCATCCATTCTTATGTATCAAATATTCATTTTCATATGCCTTTTTCGTGCACTTTCTCTTTATGAAAATAAGGTCATCATCACCATTGATGCCGTATTGGTACCAATATTTGCTATCAAAAACATTGTTTTTGATCAATCTTCCCCGGAGCTCATTTCCAACGACCAGGGGTTCAATAAAATCCGGATCATAATACCCCCACAATCTTGTACTGTTTGTCCCGGCATGCCATTTTTTCACATTCGGCAGACACGCAGCAGCCACCTCATTCTGTTTTCCAAAGTACGAATATGCTTTATCCCGAAGCCCCAGAAAAATTGTGGTAACGTCATTTTGGCTAAACCCGCCTTCAAAAAACGGACACGGAATCAATGAGTTAACCGACATGGTACTCCCCTCCTTGGCGAATGATTCTGTATAATTGTTTTAATTGTACGTAATGTATTCGTCACTGTCTTTTCTTCAGTGCCTGTTACTTTCCCTCTAACATAAGATGATGCAAACATAATCGTTACTGCAGTATGGTAGGTCGTTGTATGGATAACTTGGTGGTATCGTTTATCGATATTAACAAGGTTATCCCGAGAATTCGTATCTATACCGACTGAATTAATAATAGCCCTACTGACCGCTGCACGAGGATCGCTTTTTGCAACAATATGATGCCTGTCTCCTTCCCCGTTCTTATTTCGCACCTCCTCTTTTGCGCTGGCTTTTGCACAAGCAATATCAAGTTCTGCCTCCAGATAGGTCTGTGCCCGCTGCTCTGCCAAAGTAGTTGTGTATACAATTGCAGATTCAACGACAGTTTTGATGACAGGCGCATACGTCTTAACCTCTTGACAAATCTGATAAATCGCTACGCCCAGAACGACTGCTACTACAATAGCCTCAACTGCAGCCAAACTTACACCAATTGCAACTGCTGCCGTGGCCGCAAAATTACCATCTGCGTCGCTATAACCAACTGGCGAATTTTTGCAATACGCAAACAGATTGCATTGAAACAGACCGTTTTGCTCATGGAATGCGCCATCGGCATTGAGAAACCTTCCGATTTGTGGATCATAATAGCGACTACCAAGATAATAGAACTGTGTATCCGCATCGTAATAGTAGCTCCGGTAGCGATACGGGTTCTTCTCCCCCACTGTGCTGGCTAAGGATCCGGTTGTAGTTAACGGTTTCCCCCAGGCGTCGTAGGTATACTCGACAACGACATTCCCATTTGCGTCGTACAGCCCAATGACGTCCCGCTGGCCGTTGTACAGGTAGTAGTACTCCGTGCCGTTCAGGTTCATGGACAGCAGCGTGCCGTTGGTGTCGTAGCGGTAGTGGATGGTGTCCGTACCGTTTGTTTCGTAGCGGTAGTGGATGGTGTCCGTACCGTTTGTTTCGTGCGTGACCCTGCCGTCTACGTAAGTATAGGTCGTGGTCGTGCCTTTTACGGTCTTCGTGATGCGGTTGCCGTCCGCGTCGTAGGTGAAGGTCAGCGTGCTGCCCGGCTTGCTCATGCTCGCCAGCTGGCGGCCCTTCGACCAGGTATACGTCCACTCGCCGTCCGAGAGCAGGTTGCCGATCTCATCGTACTGGAAACTGCGGCCGTCGTAGCTGGTCAGCAGGTCGCCCCAGCCGCGGCTGTCCGCATAGCCATAGGTTATCGTATCCGGTGCCGTGCCAAGACTGCCTGTCGTATAGGCATATTCGCTTTTGCTGAGTATATTCCCTGCTGTGTCGTACGTCCAGGTCCAGGTCTTTCCGGCGGCCTGATTGTTTTCGCGGGTCAGCTGACCCAGGTTGTCGTAGGCATAGGTCGTCGTGCTGCCATTTGCCGTGACCGACGTGATATTTCCACGGTCATCATATGTGTACGCCGTTGTCTTGTCAAACTGCGTTCCCCGATTCCGCACCGTGGACAGCAGTGTCGTCGTGTGCGCGCTGTCCGGGTTGATGTACCCATAGGTTGTCGTCATGCGCGTGCTGCCGCTCACCGTATGCGTGCGCTGCGTCTGGCGGCCAAGCGCGTCAAACGTATTGGCAAACGCATTGTTTCCATAGGTAGTCTGAGTGAGGATGTCGTCCGCGTTGTAGGCAAAGTTGATTTCCCAGTTCGTGCCGTTCAATGTTTCGGTAATAGACGCTACGTTGTCGCGCTGGTCATACGTCCACTCATAGGTATGATCCAGCGCATTGCTGCCCATGCCCTTTTCCTCGATGCGGCACAGCCGGTCGGCGAAGTCATACAGCTGCTTGGTCTGTACCTGCGCGATGTTGTCCTTGCGCAGCGTGGCGCTGCCCATATTGTCATACAGGTATTCCACGCCGGGGTTCGTCTCCCCGTCGTAGCGCACCGCAAGGATGCGGTCCAAATCATCGTATTCATAGGCAACGCTGTTGCCATTTCCATAGCTCAGCTGCGTGAGAAGGAAACTCTTCCCCGCTACATCATATGTATAACCGACAAGTGTATGCTCTCCGGCCTTAACGCTCTGTTTCATGCCAATGTATTGCATCTTCATATTATCTGTCTATCTGATCATATACACTTAATATCACAAACGACGGATACAGATACATAAACTATCACAGCATTCTTAATGTCGATAATTAAGGCTCCACGCTAATCTTGGTTTCTCCAAATTGTCTTTCAGAAAGGCGAATAGCTAGAATATTATCCCTAATAAGGCAATTATACTTCTATCCCAATCAGGTAATCTTATCTTTATCGGAGTTGATCCAATGGTTGGCGATAGAATCCGCAAACTACGTACGCAGCAGAAGCTTTCTCAAAAAGAGTTAGCTCGGAAGCTCGATGTCAGTGTAGCAACATCAAGAACTGGGAAAACGATAGCTCAGATCCCTGTCTGGATAACATCAGGACACTTTCCAGCATCTTCAATGTGACAACTGATTATCTGCTTGGAAAGTCTGAGCAACAGCGTCTTTATCACGATGAATTAGAGGAGGGAGACATTATCCTATTGAATCCCATCATTCAATACATGGTCAATCAGAAGCATCGAGATATGCTCCCGTCTAAAAAGAAATAGTATACACCCGAAAACAAAGTGGCAGTTGTTGACTGGTCAACAACTGCCACTTTGTTTCTCACTTCGTCTTCTTCAGAGATTCAGGAACCTGCGTCTCATAAGTACCCTTGACGCTCGCCGCACCTGCGCCATTGATTGCATTTGTGTAGATAATGTCTGCGATAGCTTTCAGAATCCCTTTCATAGAAATACCTCCGTGTATTGATGTCTACATTTTACGACATTCTTCCTCATCTATCATGTATATTCATTATCTACATTCTAGAATTCACATAATGCAATTATGTAAGAGTTTTTCGTATACTTCTTATCTCTTTTTAACAAACAGAATTTCATCGTTAATCGCTATAGGCTTTTCCTGCTATATGATGTATAATCATAATGTAAAAACAAATAGGAATCTTTCATTAGGAGGTTTTTCCATGAACATTGCAATATGTGAAGATGAATTGATATATGCAACTGGCATGCAAATCGCGATACAAACTTGGGTTCAATCCCGAAACTATACAGACATACAGATATTTCTCTATTCTTCTGCCGAAGATTTATGGGATGATTGGGAACGGGGCAAAGTATTCGATGCATTATTCCTCGATATTGAATTCCAGCACATGTCCGGCTTTGAGCTCGCACAACGCATTCGTTGTGCAGACCCCAATATTCCCATCATTTTTGTCACAAACAGCAACCGTTATCTTATTCAGGGGTATGAAGTTTCCGCATACCGCTATCTGCTGAAACCCATACGTCAGGAGGAGATCAGCGCCTGTCTTGATTACTGTTATCAATTCACACAAACTATGCTTCACGATGGCTTCACAATCATGCGGAAAGGGCTCACCGTTCGGCTGCCTTATCGCGATGTGCTTTACATAATGTCCGGTGTACATTCTATATACATCTATACTCGCTTAGCACAAACCTATCACATTCCTCTTAAGGGTACTTTTGAGCACTATGCATCGACCTTTCCCCAGGCGTACTTTCTCCGCTGTCATCGGGGTTATATCGTAAACATCATGCACGCTTGCCAGTATACACAAAAGTTCATTAAACTCAATACAGGTGTTGAGATTCCCATTGGCAGGAATTTTATGGAGGAAACACTGAATCGTCTGCAACAATACTTCTATTCAGAGGCACATGTATGAAAGAGAACTGGCTATGGTTATTGTTTGAAATTGCAATCAATATTTACCAAGGATTCCTTGTCACTTATTTCATCGATCATGTTCTGACCAAAAAGCGTAATTCAGTGTGGCCTTCGGTATTCTGCTGTACCACATTTGCTCTTTGTTGTACAACCTATCTGTTTTTTGATATGCCCATCGTTGATACCTGGCTTTTTCTTGTTCCTCTGTTGTATACTTTGTTGTTTTTCAAGGATTCTTTCGGCACCAAGCTCTTGTGGTGGGCAATACTGACCGCATTATTTAATGGCATCATTATGCTGTGTATATCCCTCTATTCCAGTGCATTCGGCTCTCATTCTGAATACTTGATAATGGGTACAGTGAGCAGAGCAGTATTCGTTCTCTCGACCAATGTCGTACTCACCGTCTCACTCTACATCATCACTCGCCTTCGCCGCATGACTCGCATCAACATCTGGTCACTCATTGTTTTCGCGCTCATCAATCTGTTATCCGAGGGTATATTAGATATTTTATTCTCCCTTCGTGCACAATCACTCCTCGACGATATGACTCTCTTTCTCGCCAGTTCAATGGCATTGATCATCTCGCTCCTCTCCATCAGCTTGTTTTCTACAATGTCAAAGTATGCGGAACGGGAATATGAAGCAAAGCGTGCAGAAGACCTGCGCATCATGGAAAAACAACGCGCAGAGGACTTGAATGCAACCTATACCTCACTGCACAGCATGCGACACGACTTAAAGAACCATTTGAGTATTGTCCGCAACCTAATTGAATCTGGTCATAAAACTGAAGGCATCAAATATTTGGAGGAGATCGATGCGCAGATCTTCTCAGTTTTTTCCTCCGGTTGCGTTGCTCTAGACTCCGCACTCACACTCAAGGAATTGAGAATGCGAAAAGAAAGGATCATATTCAACTGTAAACTTTGCTCGCTAGACGATATCCCCATCAGTGATTATGAACTATGTTCCATTATAACAAATTTGCTCGACAATGCCATTGAAGCAATCCAGCGCTTTGACACGCCGCCTAAAGATCCGCAAATTGATTTGTTCATCCGTCGTGTACGGAATATGCTCTACATCGAATGCCGGAATCCCGCAGATCCTAGCACCATACACAGGCAGGATGATACCTATCGTACCTCCAAGTCAGGTAGCAATCACGGGATCGGTATCAAAAACATTCAAGCCATCGTTTCCAAATCGCATGGCTTATCTTCTTTTGTCTGTAAGGATCAAGTTTTCACCGCCTTTATTTCACTCCCTTATAACACCGACTGACCATGGAGGAAACCAAACATGCAGCGGATTGCAAAGTACTTCACTGACTTCTTTGTCAACAAGGGGGTCATTTGTGAAGATGAACGGGCCATCTATGAGTATGGTTTCGACATAACACTTTACACCATACTTAGCACTCTTGGTCTCTTGCTCATAGGCCTTCTCTTTCACCAATTAGCGAATACTATAGTTCTTGTCTTTGTCTTCTATTCTTGTCAGTCTTCCGGAGGTGGATACCACGCTTCCACCCATCTTCGATGTTTTCTGACAATGTGTACAGGACTTCTTTTCGGGTTGGCCTTCCAGTATATCCCCTTTCCTGATTGGCTGTTCCTCGCAATCGGAGTATCTTCCATCCTACTTCTACTGATCTTCCCCTTAACTCTACACCCAAACAAATCTTACCTAAAAGCTGATAGCAATAGACTCATCCGCCGTTCTATGCTCACGACACTTTTCATTACTTGCCTCTGCTCTGTACTTCTTACCCTTAATTGGATTCCAGCTTCCATTGTATCCTCGGCTTTCCTGCTTTCTGCAGTCTCCCGCCTATACGCTATCCCTACAGCTGTATTGCTGAAATTAACGCAGCGATAATAACTACAAAATTCGCATTTGAACATCATTCTTCGATTTTCTGTATCAGTTTCATTCTTCTCCTCCTTTGGACATTATATACAATTTATGATTATCTGAAAATCAACCTTATTATGTTGATGGGTAGTTAACTGCATCCAACGCCGTCAACAAATACAGTATCTGGAACTACTCCCGCTCATTCATCCGTCACCAGCACCGTGCAGCCATCGGTGAGATCACCGCTCGCGCTGACGATGACAGGCGTCACAAGAGGCAGGTCAGTGAGCACCATCGCATTGTCGTCGTCCCAGTCCAGCAATACGGCAGTCTTCAGTTTTGCAATGAGTTCAGTGCCAAAAAAACCATTACGCTGTTCGAGCGCATAAAAGGTCACTTGACGGCTCTGCTCCCCACACACCGCGCTGCGCGGCAGCAGCACGCCCTCCGCGGTCAGCAGCTCCAGCTCCATCGTTGCATTCGCGCCATACAGCGCGCTGTCAAATGGCGTCGTCACCTGAAGACAGCCCTGCCCTCCGCGCATGATCAGTTCCGGCTCGCGCGCCTGCACCAGCGCGTTGCCGATGCG
>ENA-ORMN01002494-ORMN01002494.1-human-gut-metagenome-genome-assembly--contig:-NODE-2494-length-15849-cov-3.608775_pt1 | contig 15849 bp, 4 predicted proteins | sample MGYA00242102_ERZ508993 | MGnify/ENA primary metagenome ERZ508993 (study PRJEB26280, sample SAMEA2338770) | human gut metagenome | biome: human gut; feature: human-associated habitat; material: faeces... | reverse complement strand
TGTGATGGGATATACTGCAACATTTGTGCAGTTGGGAAGTATTATGATGTCATCACAACAAATCGTTGTGTTGATTGTGAAAATGGTTATCTCTGTCCCAGTAATAGTCTTTATAATGAATAAGTTATAGATCCTGGCATGACCGATAAGGACATGTACGATCATGCATGTCAGACACCTTTGAAGTATTGCAAGGCAGGAATTGAATATACTGTATTTATAAATATTCATTGTTCCTCCTAGTTGACCGATGGATACCTCATTCATACAACAGTGGATCTTCAAGGTCAAATAGTTAACAACGACCAAGTCTTATGTGGAATGGGATACTACTGCATAGAAAATGTGCGTTATGATTGCCCTGCAGGAACCTATGGATCAAGACTAAATCAAGCTTCCTCTTCCTGCAGCGGACAATGTCAAGCAGGATATTACTGTCCTGCCCGATCAACCAAAGCCACAGCCTATGTATGCGGATCGACTGATAAGTACTGTCCAGAAGGATCAGGTTCCCCGTCTATTGTTCAACAGGGCTTCTATTCGACCCCAGAAACGGCCGATGAGAGCATTCGTACAGGTCAAGCTATATGTCCTGTTGGATACTATTGTTCAAACGGTATCAGAAGCCCATGTCCAGCCGGTCGATATGGAAACAGCACCCAATTATCGTCTTCGATTTGTACAGCAATATGTCCAGAGGGATACTACTGTCCCGAAGGAACAGTTGATGGACGAGATCATCCATGTGGAAGTGTAGACAAATACTGTCCACTAGGAAGCAGAGAACCAACTGCTGTGAATAATGGATACTATTCAACACCACTAAATGTTGATGTTACAGTAAGAACGAATCAAGAATTATGTAATGCAGGATACTACTGTAGTGGAGGAGAGAGACATGACTGTGGTGGAGTACAATACTACTGTCCTGAAGGATCCAATTCGAGACAACAAGTAGTAAAAGGATACTACTCTACACCATTAACTACTCCAGAGTTGAACAGAGAGTCACAAGAAATATGTCCCGCAGGATACTACTGTAAAGACGGAGTGAAACATGAGTGCGGAAGTATTGATAAATATTGCCCTCAAGGTAGCACAGAACCAACATCAGTAAGCAAAGGATACTATTCAACACCGGAAAGTGATAGTGAGAGTATTAGAAGTCAACAAGAAATATGTATACAAGGATACTACTGCAATGAAGGAACAAAAAGAGAATGTGGAATAGGCAACTACTGTGAAGAAGGAGCTTCAAAACCACAAACTACACCAAGTGGCTACTATAATGGACCGGAAACAGAACCGCAAACAAGACGATATACCATAAACAAATGTCCATCTGGATTCTATTGTGATAATGGAATGAAGAATGAATGTGGATTGAATAAGTATTGTCCAATTGGATCATCATCTCCTAAAGAAGTACCTGAAGGATATATCGCTGGACCTGATTCATCTCCTATCAATCAGAAATCAGAATTGATGAATTGTACTGCTGGATATTATTGTAGTGGAGGATCAATGATTGATTGTGGAATTGGATTCTATTGTCCTGCTGGATCATCTGATCCTACTCCCATTTCATCTGGATACTATGTGATTCCAGAAGAAGAAGATCAAATTCATGGAACATCTCAAATGATTTGTCCATCTGGATTCTATTGTGATAATGGAATGAAGAATGAATGTGGATTGAATAAGTATTGTCCAATTGGATCATCATCTCCTAAAGAAGTACCTGAAGGATATATCGCTGGACCTGATTCATCTCCTATCAATCAGAAATCAGAATTGATGAATTGTACTGCTGGATATTATTGTAGTGGAGGATCAATGATTGATTGTGGAATTGGATTCTATTGTCCTGCTGGATCACCTATTCCTATTCCTGTTCCTAATGGTTATTATTCTGGACCTGATTCATCTCCTATTTCTAATCATTTTGTTATTTCTTTATGCCTTCCTGGTCATTATTGCATGAATGGTTCTCTTTATTCTTGTCCTGCTGGTTTCTTTGGTGATTCATATGGTTTATCTTCTATTTCTTGTTCAGGTGCTTGTCATCATGGTTTTATTTGTCCTTCTGGTTCTTCCTCTTCATTTTCTATTGATTGTGGTAATGCTACTGTTTATTGTCCTACTGGATCATCGTATCCACTTTTTGTTGATGATGGTTACTATTCGGGTCCTCTTTATGTTGATGAGAAGAATCGCTTCCAACAATGGATTTGTCCTATTGGTTCGTATTGTGTTAATGGATCGTTGTATTCTTGTCCTCCTGGTGTTTATGGTCTTGTTGAAGGCCTCTCCTCTTCCTCTTGTTCTGGTGTTTGTCCTCCTGGTTTCTATTGTCCTGAAGGATCTACAGATTATTCAAATCATCCTTGTGGTAGTGTTGATGTATATTGTCCTGAAGGAAGTGACTCTCCAATTCCGGTTCCTGATGGCTTCATTTCTGGGCCATTATCAGTTAATGTAACAAATCGTTATGAGATTGTTGCTTGTCCTCCTGGCCATTATTGTGTTTCTGGTAACATGGAAGAATGTCCTCCTGGAACCTATGGAAACATTACTGGCTTATCTTCATCAACATGTTCTGGATTATGCCCTCTTGGTTATTACTGTCCAACTGGTACTGTCTCTTTCGAGGATTATCCCTGCTCCAATGGTTATTATGGATCTGAGTTTGGTCTCTGGAATAACACATGTAGTGGTGTTTGTTCGCCTGGTTACTTCTGTCCTCCATCAAGTACGAATTCAACTTCGATTCGTTGTGGTGGTGCTCATGTGTATTGTCCTTCTGGTTCTGATCGTCCTCTTCCTGTTCCTTTTGGTTGGTGTTCTGGTCCTACTGACTCTGATCCTTCAACTCGAAGTGAAATCTTCTTTCCCGATTCTCATCATCTCTGTATGAATGGAACGTATCCTTTCTCTATATCATCAATTCTAGGTTATATGAACGAGTGTCTTTTATCGATGACAAGAATCAATCGCTTTGTTCTGATGGATACATCAATGTTCATCTCAACAATCACCTTACTGATTATGTAACTCTTATTCCATTCATCTCCTCTATTCCTGAGTCATCAGATTTGACTATATCAACTCCAATTATTAGATACATCTATGCCTCTAAATCGATTCTATTCGATTTGACTGCTAGTGCCACAATGGAAGTAGAGTTTCAGTTTGTATTTGACTTACAGCTTCTTCAATCGCATTCTCCTTTCCTATTCAATATCACTGCTCAGAATGAAGTATCTTCTCTTGTCTGTGAGGTTAGAGTCTATTATTTAGAATTGAATCATCCTCCTGTTATCGCTGATGCCACTTTTCAACTTCCTCTTTATGCTGAGAACAATACTGTCATAGGAACAGTATTTGCTCTTGATCCTGATGAGAATCAAGTATTATCATTCTCTATTCTTCGTTTGATTTCTATTGGAGAATCACTAGTAGAAGAATCCTCCACTCTAAGTAGTCTAGCTACCAATCCTCACTTCGTTATTGATCCTCTATATGGTACTCTCAGTTTCATCAATCCTGATCTATTCAATCAGTTTGTTGATAGGATTCTCCTTCATATTATGGTAATTGATAATGGTTCTCCTTCATTGAATGACACGTAATCATTGATCATTCATTTCATTCTAGAGCTATTGCCACTATTCTTCTGTCTCAACCTCAGCGTATTCCATTATGGACTCTTTCTGTGAAGAATTGCTCATTTGATGAACATCTTCCACCTCATTCTTGTGTTGATTCTGTTATTGAAGTATTGGATCCACGACTTGGTCCTATTCAATTCTTCTCTGGTGACTCTTCTCCCATTACATAATGCATAGACAATAGCCTCTTTATCATTGAGAATAATGGAACCCTTTGTACTCAACAGTCTTTGGATTATGAGTCTCAGAATTCTTATGAGATCCAAATCATTGCTCGATTACTCAATTCAACAGTTTCAACTCTTCTACCTCTTCATGTTTCAGTCCGAGACATATCCTTTACATAAGATAGATTGTATTCCTTCACTTCAGATGAATGAACCGCCTTTGATTCTCACAGAAGCTATCTCTCTTACTATGGACACAAATCCTTCTTCGTGGTCATTCTCTGTTATTATTGAGGATCTTGTCATGGTTTTTGAGTCTTTTCATACATAGGATAGGGGACAGAACCATACATTCTCAATGAGTATGATTGATTCGATTGGATACAATCCTTTCCATATCAGTCATTCTGGTATCATCACGCTTGTCTCTTCATTGATATCTGCTTCAGTATATCGAATGAATGTGACTGTCTGTGACATATCCTTTCATTTCTATCCAAGTATTCCCTTAACTCTTCACTCAGGAATTCCTATTCTATGTTCATCTCGTATTATTCCCATCACAGTTCTTTCTGTCTTTAGAAATCCACTCTGTTATCCTGAATACATCAGTGTATCTGAGCATTCACCTGTTAATACTTTCATTGGTGTCTATTCAGCTGAGGATCTTGATGGTAGTATTCTGCACTATTCTATCGAATCCAATGACTTTGTTGCAATCAATCCACTTTCTGGTTCTCTATTCTTAAAGGAAGATGTGGATTATGAGACTACAGTGAATGCAACGTATTCTTTCTGTTACCATATCATGTCTAGAATCATTCTCCCTGTCCATGTCGAGAAACTCATCAATAATACCTATTGTTGTGATTCTTTCATCCATCTTCAGATCCTGGATATTCCAGAGAAACCCATCTTTGATCCATCCAATAACTGGAGTCAATCAGAAAAGAAGAATGTGATTTCGGTTAGTGAACAAACAACAGAAGGAACAATCCTTGGTTCCAAACTTCGATACATTGATCCTGATGTCAATGATATGATTGTGTATTCCCTTTCATGTATCAACTCTCCTCTTCCTTGTCCATTTAACATTTCTCAGGATGGATTTGTGCGATTAGCTCATTCGGATTACTTTGATTATGAGATTCAACCGAAATGGATTCTTCGAATCGTTATTACTGATAGTTATGGTTTGTTCAGTGAGATGACTCTTATTGTGAATCTACTGGATGTCAATGAAGCACCATTCTTCTCTCAGAATACACTCTATCGTGTTGGAACTCTGCCTCTTGTATCTAATGAAGTCATTGGTCTGCCTATCACTGCTCAGGATCCAGAGAATGATATCTTGATATTCTCTATCAATAGTTCATTGTTCTCTATTGACAGTTTGGGCCAGATCCGGTTAGTAGATATCACAATCAATCCATGGATCATCTATAATACAACAGTCACTGTAACAGATCCTTATGGTCTCACAGATACCGCTTTTGTTATCATATCTTTCTATGGAGAGGAAGTGAGCTTTTCAGTCAAACACACTATGATTTCTCTTCTGGAATCCAATCCAGTTGGATCTGTTCTCCTTCCTCCTGTTACAGTCACTGGAATCTATTCATCTCCCCTTCATTTTGAACTTGTTTCTGGATCTGAAGGTGTTTTCACAGTCAATAGTACTTCTGGAATCATTTCACAACTTCATCCTCTTGACTATGAAACTCGATCTTCATTCTCTCTATCAGTCCTTGTGACTGATCAGTTTGACAGACAAGCATCAGGAATCATCACGATCATGGTTGAAGATGTAAACGAACAACCTGTGATTCAACAATCATCATGTTCTGCTTTACGAAGTATCTCTGAGAAGAGTCCAGTGAATACTTTCATTTCTCCTCCATTGATTGCAGTAGATCCAGATCTCAATGATTCAATCACATACTCCCTTGTAAAACTTCATGAAGAGGATCCAACACTTCCAATAACTGTTGATCCCATTCTTGGTACTCTTTTCGTTTCAAACAGCTCATTATTGGATCATGATGATCATGATCATTATGAAATGATGGCAGTTGTAACAGATTCTAAGGGACTTAATGATTCATGTTTGATTCATCTCGATGTAAGAAGAGAGAATCGCAAACCTTCCATAGAGTTTATTCAGAAGGATATCTATGTCTCTGAAGATGTTTTGTTGAATTCCATGCTTTCTATTCCTTCTCTGATTCGAGATGAGAATCAGGATCAACTCACCTTCTCGAGCTCTTGTATTGGTTCTCCACTTCATTGTCCTTTCAATTCTACAGGTTCTTCAATGGATTTGATAGTTATTGATCAACTGGATTATGAGAATACAACCACATATGTAGTCGAGATCTGTGTATCGGATGTGAAATTCCTTATGGAATGTGAGAATGTTACAGTTCATGTGGTGGATGTTGATGAACCTCCAGTTCTCTTTATTGCAAACACTACAGTTGTTATTAATGAAGATGATCCTATTGGTACTATTATTACTACTATCGTTGCTACAGATCCTGAAGGAGGTGATGTTCATTATTCCATCAGTGGAGATAACAGAGTCACAATTGATTCTGAATCTGGTGAACTGATGATAACAGGAAATCTCAACTCTGAAACAACTCCTCTTCTGAATGTAACCGTGACGGTAACAGATAATACAGGTCATTCATCTTCTCAACCTATCACAATCATCGTGAATGAGGTGAATCAAGCACCTGTATGTGGTTGTTTCTGGAATGCTCCTTTCATGGTATATGAGAATCTGACTGTTGGATCTCTGGTAACAGTTGTGAATGTGACCGATCGAGAAGTATTGGCTGGAAAACAAACACTCTCTTTGATGCTTCTGTCAGAAATGTCAACCTTCCAAGTTCAGAACGATGGTTCAATCTATCTTCTTTCTCCTCTCAACTATTGGAATCAGTCAGACTATACTCTTCAAATCAGAGTTGAAGATAATGGTATTCCTTCCATGTCTACTCTTTGTTCTGTTAGTATTCATGTCATGGATATCAATACAGCTCCAATCCTTCATATTCCATCATCTGTTATCCATATTGCAGAGAATCATACAGTTTTTGAGTTGATTCCTACTGGTCTGAGAATAGAAGATGAAGATTATGGTCAAACCAATTATTTCTTCGTTTTGAATAGCAGTGTATTTGGAGTGGATCCCATATCTGGAGAGTTGTATCATCGTGATCCTTTGGATTATGAAACTCAGAATCTCTATTCGATTACAATTGGAGCCAGAGATATCAGTGAATCTCCTCAGAGTACTTCCATCCAAGTAACAATCATTGTGGATGATGTTAATGAACCTCCTATTCTCTTATCCAATTCATTTGTAGTATCAGAAGCTGCTGCCATCCATAGTCTTATTGGTGTGATTCGATACTCCGATCCTGATCAAGGAGTAAATGGAGTGGTACGTTGTATTCAGAGGAACAATCAGGATATATTCATTCTAAACGAAAACACTTGCAGTGTTAAGTTAAAGCAGCAACTAGATTATGAACAGCAATCTGGATATCTTCTTTCTATTGTCCTTGTTGATGGAGGAGGTCTAATGACAAATGGTATCATTTCAATCACAGTCTTGGATGTGAATGAACCACCTGTTATCCTATGTCTAACTCCTACTGTTTCCATTACAAGTGAGACAGAGATAGGAAGTATTATTGGATCTCCATTCACAGTGATTGATCCAGAGAATGATCCTATTGTAGTAACAGTTGTCTCATCATCCATGAATATGTCTCTCATAGTCACTTCCACAGAATTGAATCAATATATGCTTCTTCTCAACTCCACAACACCACCTCAAGGAACTACGCAATTTACAATCACAGCAACAGATAGTCATGGTCTTAGTACTTCAGGAACAACCAATGTGTTTGTGGCTGCTCCTCAAGAAGAACCAATTCTAACTCCATTAGTCTGTTCAATACCTGAACATACTCCAATTCATTCTGTGATAGAGAATTGCTCTTTATCTCTTGTTAATCAGGAATCCTTTTCATCAGTTTTCTTCTCAAAGGTTTTCTCGGTTGCATCATCAGAGTTTGGTATTGTAATGAGTGACAACAAAACTGCCTTGATTAAGGTATTTGAAGATACAGATTATGAAACGATGAATCACTTTGTGATTCCTGTTGTTTTCACTGCAATGAGTATAGTCGATCAAAAGGAAGTAACGGGTAATGGATTTGTTGTTATTAATCTGTTGGATATCAATGAAGCTCCATTCTTTGTGTCAAATCCTCATGTAATTGAAGTTGATGAAGGATTACCTGTGAATTCAGTACTTTCACCTTGTTTCCAAGCTGTGGATCCAGATGAAAATGACAAAAACTATTCTCCTGTATTTGCTCTTGTCACTGTCAATGATTGGTTTGGAATTCAAGTCTCTACAGGATGTCTGTATTTGAAACAAGATGGTCTGGACTATGAGAATTCAACTCATCCCAAATCTCTTCTGCTTCGAATTATGTGTTCTGATCGTCATGGAGCTTCTTCTGAAACATTGGTTACAATAATGGTTCGAGATGTGAATGAACCACCATCCTTCCTTTCTGATGCTTTCTTCTTCTCCATCAACTCACCTGTCTCTCTTCATTCAATTATTGGTCCTTCATTGACTGTTTTTGATCCTGATGAGAATCCAGGTCTCACTTACCATATTCAACACCAATCTTGTGAGAATGCATTTGTAGTGAATCCTACAGCTCCTCTTCTATCAACAGGAAATGAATCAGTTCCAGAATTCACTCTCATGAGTTCTGCTAATCATACATGCATTGTACATCTCCAAGTGATTGATAAGGGTGGATTGACAGATTCAACGATTGTCTATGTGACAATAGTGAGTAATGTTGTTCTTCCGACCATCCCTTCTACAATCTTCTCAGTGAATGAGAATCCTGTTGTGAATCAGGTAATTGGTTCTCTCACTGCTCAATCAAACTGTGGTTCTGTGGATGAATTGAATATTGAATTCTTCATGATGGATTCTCCCTTCTCATCGTATGTGAGTATTCATAATGATCACTCGCTTCGAGTGTTGGATCCATCCATCTTTGATTTTGAGACACGTGAATCCATTAAACTCCTTATTACTGCTGTGGATCATGGTTGCTTCAATATTTCAACATCTATTCCAATTACAATTCTCATTACGGATGTCAATGAACCTCCAATTGTTCATAATATCACTTATCATGTGAATGAGGGAATGACCTATCCTCTTCAACTTTCTCCTCCTGTGACTGCTATCGATCCTGAAGGATCTCCTGTAGTGTTTTCAGTATTAACACTTCATCCACTTCTATCAATTGACAATAATGGTGTAATCACTCTCCAAGGGCACTTGATCCATTCTTCATCAACTACTCATCGATTCATCTTCTCCTTGAGTGCCACTGATAATGGAGTTCCACCTCTCTCATCGATCTTCACTGTGACAATTGAGTATGATCAATCTCAATCTCCTTGGCCATCCTTCACTCCCATATTTGTTGATGGCAAATCTCTTTCACTTCACATTCCTGAGAGTCAATCTGTAGGATCTCTTATAGGTTCACCCTTGAATGTCACTACTGGAAATGCTGTAGATCCAATCCTGTTTTTTTCTATCGAATCCTGTTCTCCCTTCTGTCCAGTAGTGATTCATTCAACACTTGGTCAGCTCAGTCTTTCTGCTGGATTGGACTTTGAGCAAGTTCCAATCTTCATGGTGAATGTAACTGTCACAAATGGTGTAGCAATGGATTGGATCCAAATCCAGTTGATTGTATTAGATGAAGAGGATTGTCAAATCAGTTCCATTCTTCCTCAAATGCTGAATATCACTGATACAACAGTTTCAGTAGAAGGATTGAATCTGAGTCCAATTGGAATCGATAGGATTAGTTCGGAACTATCTGGATCCTTAGTAACAGGGACACAATTCAATGTCAGTTATGTGATGAAAGGAATCATTCGAGATCAAACTGATTCTATCATGTCTGAAATCCTCTTAAGAGATTGTCAGATTCGTTCTTTTGGTCATTCCATTTCTTGTATCCTTCCTGCTTCTTTGGGTTATTCTATTCAATGGGTAATTGAATGGAAATCAACAATTGACAATTCAATTCTTCATCATTGTTCCTTCTTATCGAGATCTACAAGTCATTTCAAAGGTGTGAATGTGACTGAGATCAGTGGAGTGACTCAAATGTCAACAACAGGAGCGAGAGTGTGTTTCTCTGGAGAACACATGGGAACAGCATCTCTGTACAATGCAATTCCTCAGCGAAATGCTATTACTGCTTCAGCTACTCTTGTAGATGCTTCTAATACACTTCTGTCTTCTTGTTCCTACAGTACATCAAATGACATTTGTTGTAATATCAACAATGGATATGGATCGACTATCATTTGGGAACTCTGTTTGTATGGTCATTGCTCGAGTATCCAGAATGGAGAATTCCAAATTCCTTCAATCACATCTATCACTACATCAAAAGAACTGAACTCTCTGGGAGGCGATTCAATTGTATTTACTGGAATGAACTTTGGATCAAACATGAATGTAACACATGTCTATATGATGAAAGGAGGAGAAATGAAGGAGCTGAGAGATTGTCATTTCATCCAGACTCATCAGAAATTGGAGTGTCGAAGTATTGAAGGATCTGGTGACCAGTTGACGTTTGTTGTGAAAGTGGCAGATCAACAATCCAGTCCGTTTGTTTCCTCTCTATCGTATAGTATTCCAATCATTACTAGTATGTATGGACCAGGTACTCAGAATGCTCTCACTTCAGGAGGTCAAGTTATCTTTGTTGCTGGACAGAATCTGGGAATTGAAGAGAATTCATCGATTCTTCATTATGGTGATTCTAATGAGAAAACCTTCATCACATCTCCTTGTCATGTGTTATTACCTCACACACTTCTACGATGTGTCTCTGTTCCTGGATCAGGATATCAGAATCGTTGGTTATTGAGAGTTGGTGGTCAGTTCTCCAATGAGTATTATCAGTCCAAAAGCATTTATGGTTATCCAATTGTGATTTCAGTTGACAAGCTGAATACTCCTCTTCCTACCACTGGAGGATTAGTTCTAATGATTGATGGACTGAATTATGGAACCAACAATTCACAAGTAGTTGTAGAATATGTGAATGAGAAAGGAATCACTTACTCTCCATCATGCCAACTAACGATTAATCATACTCAACTGACTTGTACAACAGTTCCTGGATATGGAAACAGATTGTCGTGGAGTATTGAAGTGAATGGACTTCTCTCTGTTGATCTTTTTGTCATGTCCTATGCCAAACCATCAATCGACTCATTGACATGCAAGAATATGAATTGTGGAAGATTAACGGGAGGAGAAGTGGTAATTCTGACAGGAAGCAACTTGGGCCCTTCATCAAGTCCAGTTCAAGCCACTTACGGTTTCTCTGGACTTGAATTCACGGCTCGGAATTGTCACATCATATCCAATTCAGCGATTGAATGTACAACTGCTGCTGGTGTTGGTCAGAATCTAAAGTGGGTTGTATGGATTGGAGAACAGCAAGCAGAATGTGGAGCTTCTGTTGAATTCTCTTATTTCACAACAACCATTTCATACTCATTGAATACTCCTATTACTATCAAGAAGAGAGAGGAAGTGTTTGTTGATGTGTCGAATGACTTCACTTCATGTTATCTCTGTTCCTTTGAGATTTCTTTCAATGGTGTATCAACAGAAGCTGGAGTATTTAACTCTTCTCTTGTTTCAGCATATGCTCCAGTTGTATCTAGTCCTTTTGTGGTTGCTGTGCTTATGATTCATTACAAACAATTCAATGTAGAAACAACCAATTCCATCTCTATTCCATTGATGGCCCCTTCAATCAACTCTTATATGATTGCTAAGAGTGGAGTTGCCTATCTTCTCTCCTTATTTGGAGAGAACTTTGGCTTTGAGAAAGCTTATCTGACTGTGAGTATTGTATCTCAGAATTCGACAGAAATCAACTCTTGCTCGATTCAAACTGTCAACGATGACTTTGTGAGTTGTCTTACAACAATCGGCTCTGGAACAGTCTATGTCACTCGATCATCCAAACAAAGCAATCAATTGAAATACACCATACAAGAGATGATCTTTTCAGTGGATGATTATATTACAGAAATCGATGACTATCTTCAGTATCCTTCTCTCTTCCACACTGTTGGAGGCGATGTGTTTGAGGTTTTTGGTCACAACATCCCTTCTTCATGTACAGTATCATTTGGATCTGAACGTTGTCTGCTAAATCATATCAATTCCACACATATCAGTTGTCTTGTTCCTCCTGGAGAGGGAATTCACATTCCTGTTCGTATTCATTATCAACAGCAAATCCTTCTTCAAGTCTTTGCCAGTTACTATGCTCCTGTAATTTCCATTGTGAATCCTTCCACTCTTCAATATGATACCGAAGTGATAACACTTGAAGGAAGTGATTTTGGTTTGAATCCAGTGGTTGATATTCGTGGAATTGCTTCTGGTGCAATCAACTGTACTTCAATGTCTCATTCTCATTCATGGATTCAATGTGAACTGAGGAAGAGTGACCGCATTGGTTTAATTATTGCAGTGTCTGTGAATGGACAGATGAGTAATTCAGTTTCTATTCCAATAGCATCTCCTCGTATTGACACTATTTCAGTCTCAGATATCAATGGTTCCATTCTTGATGGAATACCTACAGGAGGTGAAGCTCGAGTTCATCTTCATGGAGAGAATCTTGATTCAGAGTCCACTCAGTGTCTGATGAATGGTATTCAATTGGTCATTCTTTTTCACAACAGTACAGATGTAATCTGTGTAACTGAAGAGTCATTCAATGATGAAGCTTCCTTCATGATCAATACAGGATTCTACACTACAAATACAGTCGTGTATCCTTATCTATCACCTGTAATCTTGACTATGACTCCTTCAATTGGAAGAACAAATGGAGGAGAAAGGATTCTTCTGATAGGAGAGAACTTTGGTTGTTCTATGAACAAACATGTCAGTTATATGCGTATTCTCTTTGGAACAGAAATGATTCCTCATTCATCGATTCTGTTCTGCAATCATACTCATATTCAGTTCATTCATCCTCCAGGTCAAGGATTAGCCATCCCAGTGACTATTGAACGCTTCAACCAAACATCTGCTTTCTCTTCAACTCCATTCTTTGACTACTTGGCTCCTCAGATCTCCTTCATTACTTCAGCATCAACATGGCCATCGAATCCTTCTGCATCCTTTGGTTCCGAATTACAGATTGAGCAATATGTGCTTACACTTCATGGAGACAACTTTGGTATAAAAGATACAGATGTGTTAGTCTCAGGAGAAGAATGTGCTCTCATTCAGCAGAATCATACGATGATTCGATGTATCTCACCACTCTTCTTTGGAGGATCTCATGATGTACAGATACTGGTTTCAACCCAAAAGAGTAATGTGGTGTCTGTTGAATTCCCTCTCATCCAAATCACTTCAGCTAATCCTCTCACAGTCGAATCAGTGGGTGCATCCATCCATTTCTATGGTCTTCATATTCCTCCAGCAACAAGAATTTCCATGTCCCTCTTAGTCGGATCTGTAAATGTGACAGATTGCCACATCTCCTTATCCTCCTTTTCAGCAGATCATTTCATTGAGTGTCATCTTCCTATTCTGCCCCGTGGTCAGTGGCCACTAACTCTGACTGTTGGCTCAATGAATGTACCTATCCCTCTACTCTATTCAATGCTCACAGTTGTTTGTCCATCCAATTATTATGCTTCTACTGGTGACTACTGTAGTTTGTGTCCATCAGATTCTCTCTGTCCAGCAAATTCCACAACACCTATTGCTCCTCCTGGTTCATGGGTAACCAGTAGTACCGATGGATCGAAGAAACCATCTGTTGATATATGTTTCAATCCTAAAGCCTGTCTAGGAGGCAATCAATGTCAGGAAGGTTACACTTCCAACAAGTGTTCTCAATGTAAGACTCATTACACTCGTTATGGTACTTGGACATGTAAGAAGTGTCCAATCGGTATCTCTAGAGTCTTCCCTCTCATTCTGTGGGTGATAGTATGTTTCATGCTCTTCTTGGCTAGTATTAGTCGTTATTCCACTCATTTCATCTGGTATGCTGTTCTCATTGATGTTTTCCAACTGTTGGGATTGTTGTCTATATTCCGAGATCAATTCTCTTCTCTTCTATCTCCTCTTCTTGATTTCTTCAGTATGTTTATTCTTGATATGGATATGTTCAAACTGGACTGTGTCTTTGTGTCTATGAATGAGTCAGTGGTGTGGATCATCTCTCTTACAACTCTTTTCCTCTGTTGTGTGATTACTGTGGTTGTTCAATGGATCACTCAGTATCGAAGAAAGAAGCATCTGACTTCAACAGACTTTGGTAACTCTATTACCCAACTCACCCAACTTCTTTATGTGTTGATTCTCCCCATTCTATTTCATTCTCTACAATCTCTCTCTTGTAATAACAAGTACTACATGGCCCATAAGTCAATTCAATTCTCTGGTTTGAAGGTTTGCTATTCTTATTCTGATTACTGGTGGATCCTTATTACTTCATCAATCATTCTCCTTCTTGTTTTTGGTTTCCTTACTCTTTCGGCTCATTTTGCTCAACAAGAGATTTCCTTCTTTGCATCCTTCCATGGAGTATTAACACAGACTCTGATCGATTCACTTGATGATTCACTCCGACCTTCCATGAGGTTCTTAGGTCATTTATTCAAGAATGAGTCTCTATGGTCCATCTTCATTGTATTTATCATCAAGATTGTGCTTGTAGTTATGCTTGTACTCTTCCGTGAGGAACCTCACATGCAATCAGTCTTGATTCTCTCAATGATTGTAGTTCTGGTCCTTTATCTCCTTCTCAGACCTCCATTCAAGATTCATCATCAGTATATCACTTCTGTATTCACTCGAACCACTCTTAATCCACTATCAGTATCCAAGGAAAAGGATTCGTGTTTTGTCAAGTCATTGATGTCAAGGAAACGGTTCCCTTTCGATGTAAACAATCTGCTTGTGATGGGTCTTCTCCTATTTGCTATACTCTTTGCCGATATCTCCCTCTCTCCTTCTGTTTATAGTTCCTTCACTCCCGTATCATCATCTTCATGGAGAGTGGTATGTGATATAGTGATTGTAGTTCTGTTATGTGTTTTTATGCTATGTGATATTGCCTCTGGGTGTGGTGAGATTCTTTCTAAGATCCGAAAGTCCCCTATTGCCTTCTTCGACATCATTCAAGCTGAAAAATCGGTTCTAGTAGATGAAACTGTAGTTGTGAATGCAGTACTACTCAATTCAGAAGAGAGAGTACTCAAAGATGATTATCTCAACCGTCTTCACTCATGCATAACTCACAACCTTCCAGTATCTGCAATACAAGCACAGGAGAACACTGTATCTCTTGATCATAATGTGAGAGATTTGTTCCGATTGTCATATGCCGAGATACTGTTGAATGGTGATGTCCAACACATACTACAGAACGAAGGAGACGAAGCAAATCTTGAGATGAGTCAAGAAGAAGTTAGCAGTAAAGACGAGGAAATGAATCCAGATATGCTGAACGAGATTATCACTGTATTCCAGAAACGATTAGAAGAAAAGGATAAGAGTCTGTAGGATAGCTAATGTAGAAATGTTTGTTAATATACGTGAAGATAAAAGAACAAACATACCAATTACAAAACTCCAAAATCGAATCCTTTAACTGATCAGCAACCAGTTTAAGAATCTCTGTTGTTGTCTTTCTCCGATTCTCTCGTTGTTTCCGAATCACAGGCCAGATTTCCCCATGGTGAGGATTAGCTTTGACACAATCCTGAAGGACTTCCTTCTGTTGACTTTCGGTTCCATTCTGAAGTTCAAATACATATAGAATGGCCCAAAAGTCACCAATATCAGGATTTTTCGTAACAGCCCTTTTCAT
>ENA-ORMN01002493-ORMN01002493.1-human-gut-metagenome-genome-assembly--contig:-NODE-2493-length-15852-cov-6.850098_pt1 | contig 15852 bp, 10 predicted proteins | sample MGYA00242102_ERZ508993 | MGnify/ENA primary metagenome ERZ508993 (study PRJEB26280, sample SAMEA2338770) | human gut metagenome | biome: human gut; feature: human-associated habitat; material: faeces... | reverse complement strand
GTCAAGGATTCCAACCTGCCCTCCGGCGGCAACGGCATTGATATCGGTGTGAATCTGAAAGATGATGATGATAACAAGGAAACCAACGTTGACCTGACGCTGGATAATACCAAAATCAATCTGACGGAAAATGCCACAGCGGGCATCAACGCACGGGATAATTCCGACGTGGATATCACCCTTAAAGGGGATAATACTATTGATGGTTCTGAAGCAATCGACAAAGTGACCGAAGGCGGAGGACACGATATCTCTAAGGATAACGTCAATATTGAGGGCATCCGTGTGGGCGGCGAAGGCGCAAGTGACAGCTCGGATGCCAGTGAGGGTGCAAATACCAAGCTGACCATCAGCGGCGGTGTAGAAAAGACCGAAACTGCGGAAACAGACACAGAAGAAACGGAAAGCTCTGCGGGCGGTTCGCTGACCATCAGTGATACCACAGGCGGTCTGGTAATGGCAGATGGCTCGGACGTGGAAATCACAGACGGGGCGAACGTGACCATTGAGGAGACAAAAACCTCTGGTTCTACGCAGGCTGGCCGTGGTGTGACCCAGCATGGTGATTTGACCATCTCCGGCGGCTCTTCCTTAACGATAGACGATGTGGAGGACAATGCAAAGAAAGCGTCGCATACCGGTATTGGCATTGCCAGCTGGGATGATATCACAGTCGAGGATGGCAGTACGCTGGAGATCAGTGATGCTACTACCGGTATTTACGGCCACCAAGGTTCGGATGCAAGGCTGACTGTGGAGGACAGCGCGCTGAATATTGCTGGCAGCAGCTTCGGCATTGACTATGAAGGTGCCGGAAAAGATAAAGAGGGAAATGTACTCAAATCTGCCGGGGATATCACGTTCGACAATGCAGAAGTTCGATCCATACATTAATATTGATCCGGGTACCATGAACCCTATTCAGCACGGAGAGGTGTTTGTAACAGACGATGGAGCTGAGACAGATCTTGACCTGGGACACTATGAGCGTTTTATTGATGAGAGCCTGACAAAGAACTCAAACGTCACCACAGGAAAGGTATACTGGTCAGTATTACAGAAGGAACGTCGTGGTGACTACGGCGGAGGAACAGTACAGGTTATCCCTCATATCACAAATGAGATAAAGAGCAGATTCTACAGAAATTTCACATCTGAGGATACCACAATCGCAATCATCGAGGTGGGCGGTACAGTCGGCGATATCGAGAGTCAGCCGTTCCTCGAGGCAATCAGACAGTTCCAGCATGAGGTGGGACACGACAATGCCATCCTGTGCCATGTGACACTGATTCCATACATCAAGGCGTCAGGAGAGCTCAAGACAAAGCCTACACAGGCTAGCGTAAAGGAGCTTCAGGGCATGGGAATCCAGCCGGATATCATTGTATGCCGTTCAGAGCATGAGCTTGACCAGAAGCTTAAGGACAAGATTGCGCTGTTTTGTAATGTACCGAATTCACACGTATTACAGAACCTTGATGTGGAGTATCTCTATGAGGCACCACTTGCCATGGAGCAGGAGAATCTTGCAAAGGTTGCATGCGAGTGCCTGAATCTTGACTGTCCTGAGCCGAATCTTGCAGACTGGAAGCAGATGGTTGAGGATCTCCGTCATCCTGATAAAGAGGTCAAGATCGCACTTGTCGGAAAATATACAGCACTTCACGATGCATACATTTCAGTTGTTGAGGCACTGAAGCATGGCGGTATTCCTGAGCATACCACAGTTGATATAAAGTGGGTTGACTCAGAGGAGCTTAATGATGACAATGCAGCAGAGGTATTCCAGGGTATTCAGGGAATTATCGTTCCGGGAGGCTTTGGAGATCGTGGTGTTGAGGGCATGATTGCAGCAGCTAAGTATGCCAGGGAAAACAATATCCCATATCTGGGACTCTGCCTTGGAATGCAGGTGGCAATCATCGAGTATGCGCGCCACGTATGTATGTTCCATGACGCACACAGTATAGAGCTTGATCCGAACACTACTCATCCGGTTATCGCACTTATGCCTGACCAGAACGGAATAGAGGATATCGGAGGTACACTTAGACTTGGCTCTTATCCATGTGTACTCGACAAGACATCAAAGGCATACCAGGTATATGGTACAGAGAATATAAGCGAGCGTCATCGTCACCGTTATGAGGTCAACAATGACTACAGAACAGCTCTCACAGAGCATGGCATGAAGCTTTGCGGTACATCACCTGATGGCAGAATCGTGGAGATGATTGAGATTCCGGAGCATCCGTGGTTTATCGCCACACAGGCACATCCTGAGCTTAAGTCACGTCCGAACCGTCCACATCCGCTTTTCCATGGCTTCATAGAGGCGGCAAACAAGGTGAGCAGATAATTTTTCGTTATATTTAATACAATATTTAGAAAGTGCGGTTGATTTTGACCGCACTTTTTCTTATAATAAAGTGAAGCTTCACACTTTATATATTGTGAGGAGACGGTTTCATATACAATATATTCCTTGGAAAATAAGAAGTCTGTAATGATATTTTTCGGGGGGATAGGGTTTCATGGAAATGACTATAAAAATTACAGGTCAAAATTGCCTTGAAGCTTGTAATAAATAAGAAAAGAACGGAGAAAATATGGATAATCAGGGACCTAATAACTATAATTACAACAATGGCCCGGGCAATAATGGGTCCGGTGGAAACGGAAATAACGGTGGTAACAGACCTGGTGGAAACGGTGGCAGAAACAACCGTGGCGGACAGGGAATCATGGCATTTATCCTGCTGACACTCGTGGCATTGTTTGTGTATGCACTTATATCAAACAGCATATCGCATGCCAGCACACAGGAAAAGTCATACAGTGATTTCATAAAACAGCTCGACAAGGGTAATGTCAAGAGTGTTGAGTTTGATTCCTACGAGATAGACTACAAGCTTGTGGATGACGGACACAAGGATTATGACATCACATATTACACAGGCCGTGTGGCTGATGATGAGCTTGTGCCAACACTCAAAAAAGCAAAGACCTCAGAGGGCAAGTCTATTGAGATAAAGGCAGCGATACCTGATAATACATCTACATGGATTTTTAATATATTAAGCTTTATAGTTCCGCTTATACTGCTGTGGGTGCTTTTAGCATTTGTTTCAAAGAAGATGGGCGGCAGCATGGGGATGGGAGTCGGCAAAACGACTGCCAAGGTATATGTGGAGAAGTCCACAGGCGTCAACTTCAAGGATGTTGCGGGACAGGATGAAGCCAAGGAATCTCTCCAGGAGGTTGTTGATTTCCTTCACAATCCTAAGAGATATACAGATATCGGAGCCAAGCTTCCTAAGGGAGCGCTTCTCGTGGGACCTCCGGGAACAGGTAAGACACTCCTTGCCAAGGCAGTAGCAGGAGAGGCAGGAGTACCGTTTTTCTCACTTGCAGGTTCAGACTTTGTGGAGATGTTTGTCGGAGTCGGAGCTTCGAGAGTGCGTGATTTGTTCAAGGAAGCACAAAAGATGGCACCATGTATTATCTTTATCGATGAGATAGATGCAATAGGAAAGAGCCGTGACAGCAGATACGGCGGTGGCAATGACGAGCGTGAGCAGACACTAAACCAGCTCCTTGCAGAGATGGATGGCTTTGATACATCAAAGGGATTACTTATATTAGCAGCAACTAACCGCCCTGAGGTGCTCGATAAGGCGCTTCTTCGTCCGGGACGTTTTGACAGAAGAATCATTGTTGACAAGCCTGACTTAAAGGGACGTCTGGAGACCTTAAAGGTACACTCAAAGGATGTCAAGATGGATGAGTCGGTAGACCTCGATGCACTGGCACTTGCCACAGCAGGACTTGTTGGCTCAGATCTTGCCAACATGATTAATGAGGCTGCCATCAATGCAGTCAAAAACGGCAGACAGCTTGTAAACCAGTCAGATCTCTTTGAGGCCTTCGAGCTTGTTGCAGTCGGCGGCAAGGAAAAGAAGGACCGTGTCATGAGCGATAAAGAGAGAAAAATCGTCTCATACCATGAGGTTGGACATGCACTTGTATCAGCTCTGCAGAAAAACACAGAGCCTGTGCAGAAAATCACAATCGTACCACGTACCATGGGAGCACTCGGATATACACTCCAGACACCTGAGGAGGAGAAATACCTTGAGACAAAGGACGAGCTTCTCGCCAAAATCACAACATATATGGCAGGACGTGCAGCAGAGGTGCTGGTATTTAACTCAGTCACAAGCGGAGCCGCAAATGATATAGAAAATGCCACAAAGATAGCCCGTGCCATGGTAACTATGTACGGAATGTCAGATAAATTTGGCATGATGTGCCTTGCAACAGTACAAAACCAGTACTTAGAGGGCGGAGCAGGATTAATCTGCGGAGAGAATACAGCATCGCAGATAGATGATGAGGTACTCTCAATCATCAACAGCAGCTACGCAGAGGCCATGAAGCTCCTCGATGAAAACAGAGAAATCCTCGACAGTATATCAGATTATCTCTACCAGAAGGAAACAATCACAGGTAAGGAATTCATGAAGATGTTCCGCGACATGAAGGGACTCCCTGACCCGGACGAAGAAAAAGATGGTGAAGAGAGCAAAGAGCAGGAAAATGCACAGAATGATGCACAGAAAGATACGACATCAGCAGCAGATCCACTCCTTCGTAATGCCACAGACCAACCTGCAGATACAAATGAATCTTCCGAATATACAGCGCCGGATGATAATACATTGAATAACTAGTACCTTATAGGTCAATTTTCGAACACAACGAGCAACCAAGCAATTTTCGCGCAGCGAAAGAGCGAAAAAAGAATTTCGCACAAAAAAAGCGCAGTAGAAAAGAGTTTCGCACACATAAACTGAAAAAAGCCGGAGGGTATACAGTGTGTTCAGAAGGAAAATATGAACTGCCGCGGGCTTCCGGGCAAGAAAAGGGACGAAAAAGCCTTGCAAACAAAGAAAACCAAACGGAGAGAAACCCCGCGGCTGACTTCATATTTTCCTGAGGAATACACTGTGTGCCATGCCGGCAACCACACAACCTGAAAGTGCGAAACTCCACAACAACCCAAAAGAGCGAATATGGAAAAAACATTTGATATCAAAGAAGAATTAAAAAAACTCCCGGATGCCCCGGGAGTTTATATTATGCACGACAAGGATGATGTAATCATATATATCGGCAAAGCCAAAAGCCTGACAAAGCGAGTACATCAGTACTTTCAGGCGAGCCACAATGAGGGCATCAAGAAAAAACAGATGGTAGAGCATATAGATCATTTTGAGTATATAGTTACCGACTCTGAACTTGAGGCCCTTGTTTTGGAGTGCAACCTGATAAAGGAGCATACACCAAAGTACAATACTATGCTTCGTGATGACAAGACATATCCGTACATCAAGGTGACACTGGGAGAGGACTATCCGAGGGTGCTGTTTTCGCGTCAGATGAAAAAGGACAAATCCCGTTACTTTGGTCCGTATACGAGTGCCTCTGCGGTGAAAAGCTCGATAGATCTGATAAACAAAATCTATAAGCTTCGCACCTGCAACCGCAGGCTGCCGCGTGATATAGGAGCAGACCGGCCGTGCCTCAACTATCATATACACCAGTGCAGTGCACCATGCCAGGGGTATGTGACGAAGGAAGAGTATGCCATATCTGTAAAGGGCGCGATAGATTTCTTAAACGGCGACTATGAGCAGACAATAAAGGCTCTTAGCGATAAAATGCTAAAGGCCTCAGAGAGCATGGAGTTTGAGAAGGCGGCTGAATACAGGGATTTGATAAACAGTGTGAAACAGGTAGCACAGAAGCAGAAGATAACAAATGCCGACGGCGAGGATAAGGATATCATAGCACTTGCAAATGACGATACTGATGCAGTGGTGCAGGTATTTTTCATAAGAAACGGAAAACTGATAGGCAGAGACCATTTCCATGTGAGGGTTGGAAGCGAGGAGGCTGCGGATGATGTGTTAAATAACTTTGTGAAGCAGTTTTATTCCGGAACACCTTTTATACCGCGCGAGGTCATGCTGCAGAGCGAGATAGAGGATATGGCTGTTTTGGAGCAGTGGCTCAGCGAAAAGCGAGGCAGGCGTGTAAATATAAAGGTACCGCAGAAGGGCATGAAGGAAAAGCTTGTTGAGCTTGCCTATAAGAACGCACTCTTAGTGCTCAGCCAGGATAAGGAGCGGATAAAGAGAGAAGAGGGGCGCACAATAGGAGCTGTAAAGGAAATCGAGGGACTTTTGGGCTTACATGGATTAAATCGTATGGAGGCCTATGATATTTCCAATATCAATGGCTTTGAGACCGTCGGCTCCATGATAGTGTATGAGAAGGGCAAGCCTAAAAAGAGCGATTACAGAAAGTTTAAGCTACGCACAGTTACGGGACCTGATGATTATGCGTCAATGCACGAGGTGCTCACACGCCGCTTTACACATGGCATGGAAGAACAGAAGCAGCTTGAAAAAGATGGTTCTCCACAGGAAATAGGTAGCTTCAACCGTTTTCCGGATATTATAATGATGGATGGTGGAAGAGGTCAGGTAAATATATGCCTTCAGGTGCTTTCTGAGCTGGGACTCGACATACCTGTGTGTGGCATGGTGAAGGATGATTTCCACCGCACAAGAGGTCTTTATTACAACAATGTGGAGATACCTATCGACCGCCACGGCGAAGGCTTCAAGCTCATCACGAGAATACAGGATGAGGCACACCGCTTTGCAATAGAGTTTCATAGGTCACTGCGCTCAAAGAGTCAGGTACATTCGGTGCTTGATGATATTGAAGGCATAGGGCCGGCACGCAGAAAGGCGCTTATGCGCCGTTACCAGTCGCTAGAGAAGATAAAGGAAGCAGATGTCGAAGACCTTATGCAGACAGAGACCATGAACGAGAAAGCGGCACAGGCAGTATATGCATTTTTCCACTCTGCCACGTAGATTTTGAAACTAATCTGTGGTATACTAAAAAACAAATATACATCAAGGGGGACCGCGAATGGATGCATTACACTCAGTATCAGTTGCAAAGGTAGCAGAATTGCTCGATCTCAACAATCTCACAAAAGAGATGAACCTAAAGGAGAGGGCGATAGAGTGCTCGGACGTCAACAGACCGGCGCTTCAGCTCTCAGGATATTTTGATCATTTTGAGGAGAGACGAATACAGATTATCGGAAATGTAGAGTATACTTATATAGAGAAGATGAGCGACAGCGAGAAAAAAGAGCGCTATAGCCGCTTCATGGAGTTTGATATACCATGTATCATCTTTTGCAGAGATTTACAGCCGGATGAGATATTTATGGAAGAGGCCAGAGAGCACGGTATTCCGGTGCTGTCAACAGGTCGTTCCACATCAAGCTTTATGGCTGAGCTCATCTATTGTCTTGGTGAGCAGCTCGCACCATGCATCACAGTGCACGGCGTGCTGGTAGATGTATACGGCGAGGGAGTAATGATCACAGGCGAGAGCGGTATCGGAAAGAGCGAGGCCGCACTCGAGCTCATCAGACGAGGCCATCGTCTTGTGACGGATGATGTGGTGGAAATCAGAAAGATCAACGAGCATACGCTCATGGGCACATCGCCTGAGATTACCAGACACTTTATAGAGCTTCGAGGCATCGGAATCATCGATGTCAAGACACTTTACGGAGTAGAGTGTGTAAAGGAAAAACAGCAGATAGACCTCGTAATCAAGCTCGAGGACTGGAAAAAGGAGGCAGATTACGACAGACTCGGCCTCGAGGAAGAATATGCCGAGTATCTCGGCAACAAGGTAGTGTGTCATTCACTGCCAATCAGACCGGGACGTAATCTGGCGGTCATCGTAGAGACAGCAGCAGTCAATCACAGACAGAAGAAGATGGGCTACAATGCAGCTCAGGAGCTGTATCGCCGCGTCCAGGCAAATCTTACAAAAAATTCGGAGGTATAATAAATCATGGCAATAGAAAAGAAAAACGCCTGGGAGAAATATCCCCAGGGACCTGAAAGAGAAAAATTATTTGCATTTGCAGAGGATTACAGAAGGTTTATATCCGGCTGCAAGACAGAGCGCGAGTGCACGGCAGCAGTTTATGCTGACGCCACAGGACACGGCTTTGTGGACCTTGATGAGCTCATCGAGACAGGAAAGAGCGTAAAGGCAGGAGATAAGATCATAGCAAACAATATGGGAAAGGGACTGGCACTGTTTATCGTGGGCAGTAAGCCTCTTGAGAAGGGTATGAATATCCTTGGAGCCCATATTGATTCACCTAGAATGGACTTAAAGCAGGTGCCTTTATACGAGGACACAGACATGGCACTTTTAGACACACATTATTATGGCGGCATCAAGAAATATCAGTGGGTTACACTGCCGCTTGCACTTCACGGAGTCATCTGTAAAAAGGATGGCAGCACAGTGACAGTCAATATCGGAGACAAGCCAAATGATCCTGTAGTGGGTGTGAGCGATCTGCTTATTCATCTGTCAGGCGAGCAGATGGGCAAGAAAGCTTCAGAGGTCATAAAGGGCGAGAGCCTTGATGTGCTTATCGGAAGCATACCGGGACCAGAAAAGGACGAGGACGACAAGGATATCAAGGAGAGAGTAAAGGCCAATATCCTCACAATACTTTCACAGGAGTACGGTGTGGACGAGGATGATTTCCTTTCAGCAGAGATAGAGGTGGTACCTGCCGGAGAGGCAAGAGACTACGGACTTGACAGAAGTATGATCATGGGTTACGGCCACGACGACAGAGTGTGCGCATATCCTTCATACAGAGCTATGCTTGAGATAGAGGGCGCACCGGAATATACAAGTGTATGCCTGCTCGTGGACAAAGAGGAAATCGGCTCAGTGGGAGCCAGCGGCATGCAGTCACGCTTTTTCGAAAACTGTGTGGCAGAGGTGATGAACCTGGCAGGAGACTATAGCGAGCTTGCAGTCAGACGTGCACTGAAAAACTCAAAGGTACTCTCATCAGACGTATCAGCAGCCTTTGACCCGAACTATCCATCGGTTATGGAAAAGAAGAACTCGGCATACTTCGGAAAGGGCCTTGTATTCAACAAATATACAGGCGCCAGAGGCAAATCAGGCTCAAACGATGCCAACGCAGAGTATGTTGCAAGGCTTAGAAATATCATGGATACAGCAGATGTTTCATTCCAGACAGCAGAGCTTGGAAAGGTAGACGAGGGAGGCGGTGGAACAATCGCATATATCCTCGCAAACTATGACATGAATGTTATTGACAGCGGTGTGCCGGTGCTCAACATGCATGCGCCATGGGAAATCATCAGCAAGGTCGATTTATATGAGGCATTCAGAGGCTACATTGCATTTTTGAAGGAAGCATAGGCTAAAGGAATATAAGATGAATCAGACATTTGTAAAAAGTGTAACAGAACAATTGCCGCAGCTTGGTCTCCTGCGGGATGAGCCGATGAAAAAACATACGACCTTCCGCATAGGAGGCCCGGCAGATTACTATGCAGAGCCTGATATGAGCCGGATTTCAAAGCTTATAGAGATTGCTAAGGCATGTGATATGCCGGTTACAGTGATAGGAAACGGAAGCAATCTGCTGGTAGGAGATAAGGGCATCAGAGGCCTTGTAATTGGTATTGGAAAAGGCATGTCCGAAATCGAGGTGACAGAAGCTGTGGCGCAGGATTTCACAGCACAAGACAACTGTCATATCATCACAGCGGGCGCCGGGGCTATCCTTGCGGCAGTGGCGGCAAAGGCAGCGGAGGCATCGCTTTCAGGTCTTGAGTTTGCATCGGGCATCCCGGGAAGTGTTGGCGGAGCGGTAGTCATGAACGCAGGAGCCTACGGCGGAGAGATAAAGGATGTCCTAATCGATGCCACAGTGCTCACAGCAGATGGCGAGCTAAAGACTGTCACAAGGGATGAGCTTGACTTATCCTACAGGCACAGTATAGTCCCGGAAAAGGGCTATATAGTGCTGTCAGCCAGATTCAGGCTCACACCAAAGCCAAAGGATGAGATAAAGTCATATATGGCAGAGCTTCGCGCAAAGAGAGTGGAGAAGCAGCCGCTTGAGTACCCAAGTGCAGGCAGCACCTTTAAGAGACCGGAGGGCTATTTTGCAGGGAAGCTTATCATGGATGCAGGTCTTCGAGGTTACAGCGTGGGAGATGCACAGGTGTCTCAGAAGCACTGCGGCTTTGTAGTCAATAAGGGCGAAGCCGCTGCAGCGGATGTCCTGACACTCATAAAGGATGTGCAGGAAACAGTTTTAAAGCAGTTTGGAGTAAAGCTCGAACCGGAAGTTAAGATGATTGGAGAATTCTAGTGAAATTTGTAATAGTGACGGGCATGTCAGGTGCCGGAAAAAGCACAGCAATGAAAATGATGGAGGATATGGGATATTTCTGTATAGACAATCTGCCTATACAGCTATTAGATAAGCTCATAGACCTTTCAAACACCTTCCACAGTGATGTGTCCAAGGTGGCAGTCGGCATAGATGTGCGAAACGGCTCAGGAATTGATGCGATTCCACAGACACTCGAGCAGCTAAGGCAGAAAAATTTTCCGTATGAGATACTTTTCCTCGATGCTGAGGATGAGGTGCTTGTAAAGCGATACAAGGAGACGAGGCGAAACCATCCTCTCGCAGGCAGTGAGCGCATCAATAAGGGAATCGTGCTTGAGAGGGAAAAGCTGCAGTATTTAAAGGACAATGCTGACTATATCATAGACACAAGCCAGCTTCTCACAAGGGAGCTTAAAATTGAGCTGGAAAAGATATTTGTGCAGAATGAGGATTACAAAAATCTGTTTATCACGATACTGTCCTTCGGCTTCAAGTATGGCATACCGTCAGACTCTGATATAGTCATGGATGTGAGGTTTCTGCCAAATCCCTACTATGTGGACGGACTACGCGCGAAAACCGGCAATGATAAGGAGATACAGGACTATGTCATGCAGTTTCCGGAGGCAAATGAGTTTATCGACAAGCTTGATGATATGATAAAGTTTCTCATTCCAAACTATATCTCTGAGGGTAAAAACCAGCTTGTTATATCTATAGGCTGCACCGGAGGCAAGCACCGCTCGGTAACGCTTGCAAACGAGCTGTACAAGAGGCTTAGCGGCTGTAATGACTATGGACTTAAGATAGAGCATCGCGACATAGGAAAGGATGCATTGAGAGGTAAATAACATGTCATTTTCCAGTGATGTAAAGGAAGAGCTGGCAAAGCAGGTATCAAAGAGCAGGCACTGTCAGCTCGCTGAGCTTGCAGGCATCATAGAGCTTTCGGGCCGTATCAATGAAAAAACAAAGGGACTTGAGCTCGACACCGAAAACCTGCTGCTTTTAAATAAATATGCCACACTTATGAAGCGCGCCTTTGGCACAGATACCACAAAGGCGCTGGATGAGCAGGATACCGGAAAAATACTTGCAGCGCTTAAAATCACGGCACAGCCTGTCAACAGACAGACCGCAGACGGACTGCTTCTTATGCAGATATGCTGCAAGAGAGCCTTTATCAGGGGAGCCTTCATGGCAGCAGGCTCGATAAGCGACCCCAACAAAGCGTACCATTTTGAGATAGTGTGTCATACGAAAGAGCAGGCAAAGCAGCTTCAGGAGCTCTTGTGCGGCTTTGATACGGATGCCAAGATAGTAGAGCGCAAGGGGCACTATGTAGTGTACATAAAGGAGGGCGCCCACATCGTGGACAGTCTCAACATCATGGAGGCGTATGTGTCACTCATGAAGCTGGAAAATGTGCGCATATTAAAGGAAATGCGCAACAGTGTAAACCGTAAAGTAAACTGCGAAACCGCAAACATCAGCAAGACTGTGAATGCGGCAGTAAAGCAGATAGAGGATATCAGACTGATACAGAAAATGAGAGGACTCGATGATTTACCGGCGCAGCTTCGGGAGATGGCGCTGCTTCGGCTTGAATATCCGGATGCACCGCTAAAGGAGCTCGGAGGATATCTGGATCCGCCAATGGGCAAATCGGGAGTCAACCACAGGCTTAGAAAATTATCGGCGATTGCGGAGGAACTGAGATAGATGAAGAAAAAGCTTTTATTTGTATTTAATCCCAAATCAGGCAAGGGACTCATAAAGGAGCACCTGGTAAATATCGTGGACATCATGACAAAGGCCGGATACAAAATCACCATTTATCCTACACAGTGTCAGGGAGATGCCATAAAAAAGGTCAGGAAAAATGCTGAGAAGTATGACCTTGTAGTGTGTAGCGGCGGAGACGGCACACTCGACGAGGTAGTGACCGGCATGGAGCAAAGCGAGGTAAATGTACCGATAGGATACATCCCTGCGGGCAGCACCAATGACTTTGCAAACTCTCTCGGCATACCCAAAAATATGGAGGAGGCCGCAAGAGTTGCCGTAAACGGTACTCCATTCCCGTGTGATGTGGGAGGTTTCAACGGAGATACCTTCGTATATGTTGCAGCCTTTGGCCTTTTTACAGAGGTATCCTACCAGACCTCGCAGCAGATGAAAAATATACTGGGACATGCCGCATATATTTTAGAGGGTGCAAAGCACCTGATGGATATCACCTCGTACAGGATGAAGGTGAGCCATGACGGTGAGATAATAGAGGATGAGTTTATATATGGAATGGTGACCAACTCCCTTTCGGTAGGAGGCTTCAAGGGCATATCAGGTCCTGACGTACTGCTTGATGACGGCCTTTTTGAGGTGACACTCATCAAGAATCCAAAAAACCCAATCGAGCTCAACAAGATACTTGCGGGACTGGCAAACCGTGAAAATGACAATGAGCTCATCTACTCCTTCAAGACCAGAGAGCTGCATGTGGAGAGTGAGGAGGAGGTACCGTGGACACTCGACGGAGAGTTTGGCGGCAGCCACACGGATCTGACCATCACTAATCTGAACAAACAGATTACCATTATGTGCTGATAAATACAAAATCGGGCATAAAATAGTAATAGTACACAATTTTTTGTCTGATTGTGTTAAAAATTTAACTTTATTTTTATAAGGTTATGTAATATAATAACATTAGCTTTTAATTAACAGGAGGAAAAAATATGTTAGTATCTGCAACAGAAATGCTTAAGAAAGCAAAAGAAGGACATTACGCAGTAGGTCAGTTCAACATCAACAACCTTGAGTGGACAAAATCAGTACTTTTAACAGCAGAGGAGCTTAAGAGCCCTGTAATCCTTGGTGTATCTGAGGGTGCCGGAAAGTACATGACAGGCTTCGGTACAGTAGCAGCAATGGTTAAGGCTATGCATGACGAGCTCGGTATCACAGTACCTGTAGCACTTCACCTTGATCACGGCACATACGAAGGATGCTACAAGTGCATCAAGGCCGGCTTCACATCAATCATGTTCGACGGATCTCATTATCCAATCGATGAGAACGTTGCAAAGACAAAAGAGTTAGTAGCAGTTGCTCATGCAATGGGAATGTCTATCGAGGCTGAAGTTGGTTCAATCGGTGGCGAGGAAGACGGAGTTGTTGGAATGGGCGAGTGCGCTGATCCTGACGAGTGCAAGAGAGTTGCTGATCTTGGTGTAGATATGCTTGCAGCAGGAATCGGAAACATCCACGGAAAATATCCTGCAAACTGGCAGGGACTCAGCTTTGAGACTCTTGACGCTATCCAGCAGAAGACTGGTGTTATGCCATTAGTACTTCACGGTGGTACAGGAATCCCGGCTGACATGATTAAGAAAGCAATCGACCTTGGAGTATCTAAGATCAACGTTAACACAGAGTGCCAGCTTTCATTCGCAGATGCAACACGTAAATACATCGAGGCCGGAAAAGATCTTGAGGGCAAGGGATTTGACCCTCGTAAGCTTCTTGCTCCAGGTGCTGAGGCAATCAAGGCAACAGTTAAGGAGAAGATGGAGCTTTTCGGATCAGTTGGAAAGGCTGAATAATATTATTGCAATTTAGTATTTTTGCACATACTACTTTACAAAATATTTATATCTTGTAGTAAAATTTTATAAAACTTAACTTTTTTAACATAAACGCTTGATTTTTGATACTCAAAGGAGTATCTTAATTTCAGAAATAATGTTAAGCGAAATGAACGAGGGCGTTCCACCATAGATGGAGTGCCCTCTTTTTTAATAAACTAAGAAGTCCGGCATAAAACAAGAATATTCGAGTTTATATGTTGTGCAGCTGTTTAAACATTATTTGAAAATAACAATTCACTCAAGGGGATTGATGAACAGAAAGGATGTAAGATATGAGCGAACAGGAATATTTCAACGTAGCAGACATCTTTGGAGAGAACGTATTTAACGATGCAGTTATGCAGGAGCGTCTTCCAAAGAAGGTTTACAAGAAGCTCCATGAGGTTATGGACGAAGGAAAGGAGCTTGATCTCGAGACTGCTGATGTTATCGCACACGAGATGAAGGAATGGGCCATTGAGAAGGGTGCAACACACTATACACATTGGTTCCAGCCACTTACAGGCGTTACTGCTGAGAAGCATGATTCATTTATCACTTCTCCAATGCCAAACGGAAAAGTACTTATGAGCTTTTCAGGAAAAGAGTTAATAAAGGGTGAGCCGGATGCTTCATCTTTCCCATCAGGTGGTCTTCGTGCTACATTTGAGGCAAGAGGATATACAGCCTGGGATTGTACATCACCTGCATTTGTCAGACAGGATGCAGCAGGCGCAACACTTTGCATTCCAACAGCCTTCTGTTCATACACAGGCGAGGCTCTTGATCAGAAGACACCTCTTCTTAGATCAATGGAAGCAATCAATGATCAGGCACTGAGACTTCTTAGATTATTCGGAAATACAACATCAAAGAAGGTTACTCCTTCAGTCGGACCTGAGCAGGAGTACTTCATTGTAGACCGTGAGAAGTATTTACAGAGAAAGGATCTCATCTTCACAGGACGTACACTTTTCGGAGCTATGCCTCCAAAGGGACAGGAGATGGATGATCATTATTTCGGAGCTATCCGTGAGAGAATCGCAGCTTACATGAGAGATGTAAACAAGGAGCTCTGGAAGCTTGGTGTTTCAGCCAAGACACAGCACAACGAGGTAGCACCTGCACAGCACGAGCTTGCACCTATCTATGCTGAGTGCAACGTAGCTGTTGACCACAACCAGCTCATCATGGAGACACTCAAGAAGGTGGCAGGCCGTCACGGACTCCAGTGCTTACTTCATGAGAAGCCATTCGCAGGAGTTAACGGTTCAGGAAAGCATGACAACTGGTCAATCACAACAGATGATGGTATCAACATGCTTGAGCCTGGCAAGACACCACATGACAATGTACAGTTCTTACTTGTACTCACATGTATGTTAAAGGCAATCGACGAGCATGCAGCACTTCTTCGTGCGGCAGCAGCAGATGTAGGAAACGATCACAGACTTGGAGCCAACGAGGCACCACCTGCAATCCTTTCTATCTACCTTGGAGACCAGCTCGGAGACGTATTGAACCAGCTTATCGCAACAGGTACAGCTACACACAGCTTAAAGGGTGAGAAGCTTGAGACAGGTGTTAAGACAATTCCTGATTTCATGAAGGATGCTACAGACCGTAACCGTACATCACCATTCGCATTCACAGGAAACAAGTTTGAGTTCCGTATGGTTGGTTCACAGGATTCTGTTGCACAGGCCAACATCGTGCTCAACACAATCGTGGCTGAGGCATTTTCAGACGCTTGTGATATACTTGAGAAGGCAGACAACTTTGACCTCGCTGTACATGATCTCATCAAGGATTACGCAGTAGAGCACCAGAGAATCGTATTCAACGGAAACGGATACTCAGATGAGTGGG
>ENA-ORMN01002482-ORMN01002482.1-human-gut-metagenome-genome-assembly--contig:-NODE-2482-length-15895-cov-7.614078_pt1 | contig 15895 bp, 8 predicted proteins | sample MGYA00242102_ERZ508993 | MGnify/ENA primary metagenome ERZ508993 (study PRJEB26280, sample SAMEA2338770) | human gut metagenome | biome: human gut; feature: human-associated habitat; material: faeces... | reverse complement strand
TCCCGGGGCATTACTGGGAACCGGGTCTTTCGGAATTCCGCCCGGCCGACGAACCGGGCATGTTCTGGCAAGAGCTGGCCGACAGCCTGCGCCGGTCGCACCCCGGGGCCCTGCTCGTCACGGGCGCCAACACCCTGCGTTATTATGCCGCCGGGGTACAACCCCGCACGGCACGCCGGGACGGGTTGGGCGAAGGTTACTACGACGTATTCAACACGGCGGTAGGGCTCGACTCCGCAGGCCGCATGCAACTGCACCACAAAGGCAAACTGGTGATCGGCGTGGAAAACACCCCGACGGTCGTTTTCGACATCCTGCAATTCCTGGTAATCGACCTGGGCGGCGTCGTGGGACAGATCGGCATGGGGCAGCACGGCACGGCCTTCGAACACCGGGGCGTGAAAACCGGCCCGGCAATCTGCTACGAAGGACTTTACGGCGATTTCTTCGGCGATTTCGTGCGCCGCGGGGCACAGTTCATGGCCATCATCTCCAACGACGGCTGGTGGGGCGACACGCCCGGCTACAAACACCTCTTCACGATCTCGCGCCTGCGCGCCATCGAACACCGCCGTGCCATCGCCCGGTCGGCCAACACCGGCATGTCGGGCTTCATATCGGCCCGCGGCGACATAGGCCAGACGCTCGGCTGGGAAAAACGGGGCGTGCTCACAGCGGCCGTGCCCCTCAACTCCCAACTCACCTTCTACACCCGATACGGCGACTACCTGGGACGCATCTCCGAATACCTGATGCTGCTCTGTGTGCTCTACTACATCGCCTACCGGGCCAAGAAAAAGAATCACCTCGTAAAATAAAACCCGAAACCCGATATGAATTACACCCAGACCCTCGAATTCCTCTTCCAGTCGCTGCCGGCCTTCGAAACCAAAGGCGCAACGGCCTACAAGCCGGGATTGGAGCGCATCACCGCATTCTGCCGCCACATCGGCAACCCCCAGCGCAATTTCTTCACGATCCACGTGGCGGGCACGAACGGCAAAGGTTCCGTATCGCATATCATCGCCTCGGTATTGCAGCAGGCCGGCTACCGCACGGGGCTTTTCACCTCGCCCCACCTGCAGGATTTCCGCGAACGCATCCGCGTCGACGGCGAGATGATTCCCAAACAGAAGGTCGTGAACTTCGTGGACAAACACCACGACAAGATGGTCGAGCTGGAACTGTCGTTCTTCGAAATGACCGCGGCACTGGCTTTCGACTACTTCGCACAGAGCGACGTCGAGGTCGCGGTGATCGAAACGGGACTCGGAGGGCGACTGGACGCCACGAATATCATCGTACCGGTCGTAAGCGTCATCACCAACATCGGGCTGGAGCATACGGCGCTGCTGGGCGACACGCTCCAGAAGATCGCAGCCGAAAAAGCCGGGATCATCAAGAAGAGCATCCCGGTCGTGATCGGCGAGGGCGACCTGCGCTACAACGACGTGTTCGAGCAGGTCGCTGCGGCCAACAAATCGAAAGTCATCTATGCCGAAAAGGTATTCTCGTGCCAAGAGTGCGGTTGCAGGGAAGGGCGGCAGCACTTCTGCATGCACCGCGTGCGCGACGACCGCAATTTCGAGGTAGACCTCGACCTTACGGGCAATTACCAACGCCATAATATCCTGACAGCCGCGGCGACGGTCGATTTCCTGCACGAGGAAACCCCGCTGACGATCTCCCGCCGTGCCTTCCTCGAAGGGACGCGCGATGCGGCGGCCATCACCTCGCTGGCGGGACGCTGGCAGAAGCTGGGTGAAAATCCGCTCGTCGTCTGCGACACGGGGCACAATCCCCACGGCATCGCCTACGTGGCCGAACAGCTCAAAGCGACGCCCCACAAGGAGCTTTACTGCGTGATCGGGTTCGTCCGCGACAAAGATCTGGCACACATCCTGCCCCTGCTGCCGCGCGACGCGCACTACATCTTCACGCAGGCACAGACCGAAAGGGCATTGCCCGCCGCCGAACTGACAGCCAAGGCTGCGATCTACGGGCTCAGGGGGGAAACCATCCCCGAAGTGCCGGCCGCCGTGGCACATGCCCGGGAACTTGCCGCTGCGGACGATATGGTCTTCATCGGCGGCAGCACCTATGTCGTCGCCGAAGCGCTCTGATACATACGATATTCAGAACCCGTATAAAGTCCGTCCGAGTGTCTCGGACGGACTTTCTTTTGTCATCCTGAATAAAACTATAAAAAATAGTTTTATGTGAAGATTTTTTAGTTATATTTGCAGAAAACCAATCGCATGAAACGAATCCTTCCGCTCCTGGCGGCCATGATTGCATTGACAACCGTACTCCCCGGCAAGGCGCAAACCGGCAAATATTACATCGACGGACGGGAAACAACCCGTGAAGAACTGTTGAAACTTCCCGCGGGCGCAATCGAATCCATGGCGAATTCGGTGGAAAACGGATTGCCCGTAGTGCGTATAAAATTAAAACCCGAAGGCGGGGAACAGGCTCCGGCCACCGGGCAACAGGAAAAAAACGCTGCGACCCCGCATGAAAAAGCGATGCAGCTGGTACGTGGAATCTACGAACAGCACACCCTGCTCAAGGAGGGCGACCTGGCGGCCGATTTCCGGGCTGCGAAATATGCCGGAGGGGATCTCACGCTTACAGCTCTGCGTGGCAAAGTCGTGCTGCTGAACTTCTGGGCTACCTGGTGCGGCCCCTGCCTGCGGGAACTGGCGCCGGAAGCCCTGCCGAAAATCATTCTCGAACGGTTTGCCGCAGACAGCGAATTCGTATTCCTGCCGGTCGCCTATACCGATTCGAAAGAGAGCCTCGACAAGTTTTTCGCAGGCGACGAACAGCATAATTACGCTTATCTGCGCGACCTGACGGCAATGGATCCGGATAAACGGGTATTCGGCCTTTATGCGGAGCAGGGCGTCCCGCGCTCCTTCGTAATCGACCGCAACGGCCGCATCGTCCTCGGGTCGCTGGGTGCGGCACAGGAGGAGCTGGAACGCATGGCCGCGGCTATCGAAAAAGAACTTTCCAGATAACGGATAAAAACAGCCCGGCCGTAAAGGCGTAGGATTATAATGATGTAATGACTTGATTATTCAGGTCATTACATCTTTGTATAGGGATAATAGATAACGACAAGGCAACGGTTTGTTTTCAGCCTATTCCGATCAAAGTAAATTAAAATTCATAGATTATATCTGAAGTTCAAGAAGAAATAAAACTGAAAGATTATCACCACAATGAATCTCAAAACACGACAATGGTCAAACCTTGTATTATTTTACTTTTTTGTTCATTTTAATTTTTAATATAGTCCGTTTCCTGTTTTCCTTAAAACTTATTATCTTTAATGCATGCTTTTCCGATTCCCGCATTCGTCATGGTTGCCGGCCTGCCGCCGGTTGTTGCTGTTGCTACCCGCTTTGGCGCTGGCAGCGGGACTTTCGGCGCGGTCGCTGGTCAAGGCGGACGTGCAGCTGGCGAACAACGCCGTGTTGGCGATGTATCAGGACGAGGATGCCAATATGTGGATCGGAACCTACGACGGACTGCACCTCTACAACGGCAAGAACACCTTTGTTTTCCGCATGGAGCTGGACAACGAATTTTCGCTGTGCAGCAATATCGTGCTGGAGATAGCCCCGGCCGAAAAGGGCTACCTATGGGTAGCCACTTCGCTGGGGATCAATAAATTTTCCCTGCGCGAGCGACGCGTCGTCGAAAGCTATATGCAGTACGTCGACGTGGAGAATATCGCTTCGGACAGCGAGGGAAACACCGTGCTTTTCTCGGGTGAGGATTTTATCACCTGCTACCGCCCAGGGCGCGCCTTTTTCGAGGACGTGTATATTCCGGGCGTCCGCGCTGCGGAGATTGTCACCGTCTGGTCGGAGGCACCCCGGGTGTTCTGCACCTTGGGGCGGGACGGAGAGTTGGTGCGTTACCGGCTCAACGACGGCGAAGGGAAAAGTCTCGTGCGGGTATCCGGGCGCCAGCTCTCCGCGCGTCCGGTGCGCAAGGCGTTCTTCAATGGCGGCAGGCTCCATTTCGTCGACACCTCGGGCGGGCTGTGGCGGTATACGTACAAGGACGAATCGCTGGTGCTGCTATCCGACCTTTCGCAGCTGGGCGAAACGGGCTTTACCGTGTCGACGGTCTGTTCGTTCGAGGACGAGGTTTATGTGGGCTTCCTGGCCGGGGCCCTGGGCCGTGTTCCCGAGAAAGGAGGCCGCTGCGAGCTGATCGCCTCGGACTACCGCGTTTTCTGCCTGTGGGCCGACTGCAACCAGGATATCCTTTGGGTCGGAACCGACGGCTACGGGGTTCATATGTACTGCGACAAGGAGGAGCTGTTCACGACGCTGCTCATGGAGGACATGCCGCAAAAGGTGCTCAAACCCGTGCGGGCCATCCATACCGACGACAGGGGAAACCTGTGGATAGGCACCAAGGGCGACGGCGTAATCCGCATCCGCGATTATGAAAGCTATGCCGGCGGGAATATTCCCGTCGACCACCTGACCCGTTTCGACCGCGGCAAGGGACTTACGAGCAACGAAGTTTTCAGTTTTTGCAGCAGCCCGGCCCGGAATGTCATATGGCTCGGAACCTCGGGCCCGGGCCTTACCTATTATTCATACGGGGACGACCGGATGCGGACGCTACCCCTGCAGCCGGGAATGCCGGAGATACGCGGCGTCCACCAGATGTGCGAGGTGAACGACTCGACGCTCTACCTCGCCTGCGATACGGATGCGCTGGTCGAACTGACAATCGGAAAGGGCGACAGGCCCGTCGTGACGGCGATGCGCCGTTACCGGTTCCGGCTGGAGCGCCGCGACTGCAATGAGTTTTATGCCCTGATACGCGAAAGCGACTCGACGCTGCTGCTGGGCATGCGCGGCGGTTACGGGCTGATACGCTTCGACATGCGGACGAAGAAGTACGTATTTGTTGATATGCACCGCCTGCAAAGCCGGGCCCTGGGCGATTTGCTCTGCCTGTGCAAGAGCCGCGAGTCGGGACTCTACTGCGGCGCCAGTTCGGGGCTGATACTGCTTACGCCCGAGGGTGACATCCGGCAGTTCAACCGCCGCAACGGCATCGTCAACGACATGATACACGGCGTGCTGGAGGATGCGCACGGCTGCATCTGGTTGAGCACGAACAAGGGCCTCGCGCAGTACAGCCCCGGCCATGACTTTTTCCACAACTACTCCTCCTCAGATTTGCGCGTCATCGAGTTCTGCGATGACGCTTACTGGAAATGTCCCTATACCGACCGGCTTTTTTTCGGCGGCGTGAACGGCGTGGTGTGGATAGACCCCGCGGCCGAGCCACCCTCTAACTACAAACCCCGGCTGCGCTTCATGGATCTCGAACTGCCGGACGGAACACTCGTGCCGCTGTCGGATTATACGGGCGACGGACACGACCCCCTCCCGGTGCGTATTGCGCCCCGTACGACCGGCTTCGCCGTCTCTTTCGTGGCTGTCGACTACCTGAATGGCGATAACTACGAGTATTCCTACATGCTGGAGGGCTATTCCGACGAGTGGGTGGAATTACAGAAAAACAACCGCGTCGCCTTTATGAATATTCCCGCGGGCAGTTACCTGCTGCACGTGCGCTACAAGAGCAACGTCATGGATCGTGCCACGCAGGTCTACACGCTGCCCCTGACGGTGCTGCCGCCGTGGTACCGCACGACGGCAGCCCTCGTGTGCTATATCCTGCTCGCGGTGGGGCTCGTATGGCTGTTTGCCGCCTTGCTGCGCAGGCATTACCGCAGGCAGCAACAGCGTGTCGTAGCCCGGCTGGAGGAGGAACAGCGCGAGAAGCTCTATGAGGCGCGGCTCAATTTCTTCGTCAACATTTCGCATGAACTCTGTACGCCGCTGACGCTTATCAACGGCATGAACGAGCGTATCGCACAACTGAGCGCGGAGAATCCGCAGCTGCACAAGTATACGGATGTGATGCACGAGAATGTCAAAGGCCTGAACGACCTGATTCAGGAGATACTGGATTTCCGGAAAATCGAGGAGGAGGGATTCGGCCGCGTCCATATCCATAGCGTCGATATCGCCGCGATGCTCTGCGTGCAGGTACGCTCGTTCGCCGACGCTGCGGAGCGCAACGGCATCGAACTGTTGTTGGAGGTACCGCCGGAGCTGACGTGGAACACCGATGCCGCATTCCTGAAGAAAGTGGTCTTCAACCTCATGTCCAATGCGATGAAATACACGCCTCAGCGGGGATGTATCCGCATTTCGGCGGCGGCAGCTGGGAACGGGCTGGAGCTGAAAGTCCGGAACACGGGGCGGGGAATAGCCCCCGAGCAGTTGATACATGTCTTCGACCGTTACCGTATCCTGGACAGTATGGATCGCAATATGTACACCGACTCCACGTCGCGCAACGGGCTGGGGCTCTTCATCTGCCGCGGGCTGGTGCAGGCGCTCGGCGGGGAGATTTCGGTGGATAGCGAGGTCGGCCGGTATGCCGAATTCACGGTGCGCTTGCCATACCGGGAGGTGGCGGACGGGGATGTCGGTGCGGAGGCGGTGCAGAAGCCGGCCGGTGTCGCTCCGACCCTGCCGCGCGGAGGTGAAAAACCCCTCGTGCTGGTCGTGGACGACAACAAGGACATCGTATGGCTGATCGAATCGGCGCTTTCCGGGCAGTTCCGCGTCAGCACGTGCCACGATGTGGCCGAGGCGCTCGCACGCCTGGGCGAGATGACGCCCGACCTGATTATCACCGACATCGTCATGGCGGGCGCGAGCGGACTGGAGTTGGTGAATGCCGTGCGCAGCGATAAATTCCTGCGCGGTATCCCGGTCGTCGTCGTTTCGGCGAAGATTACCGAGAGCGAGCAGGTCGAAGGGCTGGTGTCGGGAGCTGACGCCTACCTGACCAAACCGTTCTCCGTGCCCGTGCTCTGCGCCACGGTCGAACGGCTGATAGCCAGCCGCCGGATGCTGAAGGATTATTACAATACGCCCGAGAGCGTCTATACGGTCGTCGAGGGACAGAAGATGCATCAGACCGACAAACTTTTCATGGACACCGTCGTGGACACCATACAGGAGCATATCGAGAGCGAGAACCTGCGCATGGAACTGATTGCTGAACGCCTCGGACTGACGGCCCGCAATTTCTACCGGAAGTTCAAGAAGATTTCGGGACGCACGCCGAGCGAATTCATCAAGGAGTACCGTTTCGAGTATGCGGCCCGCCTGCTGACGACCACCCACCTCACCATTCAGGAGATCATGTACCGCGTGGGGATTTCGAACAAGTCCTATTTCTACCGCGAATTCCAGAAGAAATACGGGCTCAAACCCAAGGAATACCGTACGAAGCAGTAGTTTGCACCGGGAGCGGAAAAGTATCCTGATTCGCATAAAAGAGGTGGTGATTTACCTTGTGCGAATCAGGATACTTTTTTTGTCCGCGATGCATCCCTTTCCCCGGGGCTGTTTGCTAAATTTGTATAAACCTCAAACCGAACCAACTGACTTCCCATGACTTTGAAATAGTCTATTCTCTCAAAACTGCGGGCGGCGTTTCAGGGCCCGAAATTACCGCTCCCGCATGATTTACGAAACTATTGTTCTACGGAAACCATTTTATCAACCTAAACCAAAAATTAATGAAATTACACTTTTACTCTGTTTGTATGGTTCTGCTCTCCCTGTTGCCGGGATTGACCGTGTCGGCGCAGGAGCAGAAGACGACCGCCGCGCGTACGGTGATTGTCGTTGACCAGGCGGGGCCGGTAATCGGTGCGAGTGTCGTGATCAAGGGAACCGTATCGGGCGCCTCGACCGATGTCAATGGCGTTACAACTATCGCTTGTCCGGACGACGCCGTTCTCTCCGTATCGTATGTAGGTTACAGTACGCAGGAGGTAGCCGTCGCTTCGCGCACGACGATCGAAGTCAGACTCGAAGAGGACGCCCAGCGGCTCGATGAGGTCGTGGTCGTAGGTTACAACACCGTACGCCGCGCCCAAACCACGGGAGCCCTTTCGCAAGTGAAGGGCGAGAAGCTCGAATTTCAGTCGTCGCCGACGCTCGAAAACCGATTGCAAGGCCAGACGCCCGGTGTGATGATCTCCAGCGGTTCGGGACAACCGGGAAGCAACGATCTGTCGATCCGCATCCGCGGTACAGGATCGATCAACGGTAGCAACACTCCTCTTTATATTATGGACGGCGTGATGGTGCAATCGGCCGATTTCGCGGCGCTCAACTCCAACGACATCGCCGACATCCAGGTGCTGAAAGACGCTTCGGCCACGGCGATTTACGGTTCGCGCGGCGCCAACGGCGTGATTGTCATCACGACCAAAAGCGGACGCAGCGGACGCACGAACATCAACTACCGCAACCAGTTCGGTTTCTCGTTCCTGGTGGATTACATCGATATGATGAACAGCGAGCAGAACCTCCAGTACCAGCTGCAGTGCGTGATGTCGGAACCCAACAGCAACTTCTATCCGATGATGCAGTACCTCAAGCGCGAAATGGACGGCACGGCCTCGGAGGCCGACCTCGCGCGTCTGGCCAAGGCCCGCGCCACCGACACGGACTGGATGGATCTGATGACCCAGACGGGTTTCCTGCAGGAGCATAGCGTTTCGGTTTCGGGCGGCAGCGACAAGACCCGGTTCTTCATCTCGGGCTCTTACCTGACGCAGCAGGGGATTCTCAAGAAGTCGAGCCTCGACCGTTATTCGACGCGTTTCAATATCGACCACAAGGCGACCAAGTGGCTCGACCTGGGACTGAAGGCCACGGTCGGTTACAGCAAGACCAACTTCGCAGACCCCGAAGCCGGTGCCGGACGCCAGAACTGGGGCAACCCGTGGTTTACTACGCTGCTGGCCTATCCCTACGAGTCGCCCGACGACTGGTACAACGTCGACAACCCGACGCTCATCACCAAATATTACGACCGCGAAACGGGCCGCCTGAAAACCGTCGCTTCGGTGTATGCGAAAGCTTCCATCACAGACTGGCTCTCCGTAAAGACCAATTTCGGACTGGATTTCATGTACAACCGCAACGTGTCGACGCTGCACCGCGACCATCCCAATGCGCAGCAGAACCACGGTTACTACGGCCAGACCTCGTCGGAGCTATTCCGCTACACGTGGACCAATACCATCAACGTCAACAAGGATTTCGCCAACGGACATTCGCTCAACGCCGTCGCCGGTATGGAGATGTTCCAGGGCAAATGGTACACGTCGAACTTCACGGGCTACGACCTGAATTCCGACATGATGCAGTCGCCGGCCGGTATCGGCGACAAGTCGGGTTCGTCGCTTTTCCCGCCCTCGATCGGCGGCGGCCGCACGATGAGCAACCTCATGTCGTTCTTCGCGCAGGCCAGCTATTCGATCGCCAACAAGTACAACTTTTCGGCCTCGCTTCGCCACGACACCTCGTCGAAATTCTACGAGGACAACGCCAGCGCCACGTTCTGGTCGGTCGGCGCCAGCTGGCTCATCTCGTCGGAGTCGTGGTTCGACAACGCGAAGTGGCTCAACCAGCTGAAATTGCGCGCCAGCTACGGTACGACGGGTAACCAGGACGGCGTGAGCGACTTCGGAACGTTCGACGGCTACTACAACTCGTCCTACAACGGCGAATCGGGTTATAGCCACGGCCAGCTCGGCAACAGCGAACTACGCTGGGAAACCTCGGCCCAGACCAATGTCGGACTGGACGTGTCGGTGCTGGATTCGCGCGTGAACGTCACCTTCGACTTCTATAATATCAAGACCAAAGACCTCTACATGTCGAAGAACATCTCGATGACCAGCGGTTTCAGCTCGATTTTGGCCAATGCGGGCTCCATCGTCAACCGCGGTGTCGAGCTCGGCGTCAACACCACGCCCGTCAAGACGCAGAACTTCCAGTGGGATCTCGGGTTCAACTACACCTACAACAAGAGCGAGATTACCGATCTGGGTACCTGGTCGAACAAGGAGGGGCGCTACAAAAACGGCAACACGCTCTATGAACTGGGCCGCCCGCTCGGTACGTGGATCATGCCTTACTACGCAGGCGTCAGCCCCGCTAACGGCATGCCCGTCTTCTACGACAACTACGGACAGCTCACGACCGACATCAACCAGGCGTATATGGCCGACCATCTGGGAACGTATGAAGTGCCTGTCTTCGGCGGCATCACGACCCGGCTGCGCTACAAGGGCGTGCAGCTCGACGCACAGTTCACCTATGCCTACCACTATACGGTGATGAACTGCCAGCGCTGGTATATGGACAACCACAAGTTCAACGGCAACAAGCCCGTGCGCATGCTCCGCATGTGGATGAAAGAGGGCGATGTGACCGACGTGCCGGCTTTCCGCGACGGCATTCAGCCCTCGCCGATGGCCTCGCAGTTCCTCGAGGATGCCTCCTACCTGCGCCTGAAGACCCTGCGCCTGTCGTGGACGCTGCCCGACCGCTGGATGCGGAAGACCCGCTTCATCCGCAACCTGACGCTCTATGCACAGGGCGAGAACCTCGTGACATGGACGGGATATACGGGTGCCGACCCCGAGGTCAACGGGGCACAGGACGTCATGTCCTATCCGAAGCCCCGTACCATCACGTTCGGTGTGGATATGAATTTCTAATCCTAAAATGAACCAGACAATGAAAAAAATACAATCGATATGCATCGTGGCGCTGCTGGCGGCTTTTGCGCTCACGTCATGTAACTATACCGACCTCGATCCCACGGACATGGTCGGCCCCGACAAGGCGTTCGGCAACGTGCAGAACGTCCATAAGGCCGTGGTCGGCATCTACGGCAAGGCCAGCCTGCGCTCGAAACTTGCCGTTACGGAATATATCGCCGACGACTGCGTGCAGGGCGGCGATTCGGGTGGCGCAGGAACCGACCTTGCCGGCTGGGTCTACACCGCCACGTCGGGCGACGTCAGCGGCTTGTGGGCGCATTACTACGGTATCATCAACCAGGCCAACCGCGTGCTTAACTACGGCCCGAAAGTGAAGCCGCTCAACGCCGAGGAGGAAACCTCGCTGCAGGTGTCGCTCGGCACGGCTTACTTCTTCCGCGCCTATGCGCATTTCGAGCTACTCTGCTTCTTCTCCGATTTTTCGAACGACGATGCGCTGGGCATCCCGTACGTCAGCCATTACCACGTGGTGGGCAATCCCCCGCGCGACAAGGTCGGCGCATGCTACGAGCAGATTATGACCGACCTCACCCGCGCGTACGACATGCTGACGGTAGCGGCTCCCGACCTGGCGGCCGACAACAAGGCGACCAACTCGACGGCATACATTTCGCAGGCCGCGGTCGATGCGCTCCGTGCGCGGGTTTCGCTCTACCACAAAAAGTACACCCACGCCTACATCTATGCCAGCAACGCCCTGCGTGCCGTAGGCATCGCCAAGCTTGGCGAGGTGCAGAACCTCTGGCTGGACAAGTCGAACGCCGGTACGATTTTCAAGCTGTCGCGTCCCGCAGGCTCGTCGACGATCGGGACGCTCTTCGTGGGCCGCGACTATTCGAGCGTTTTCCGCCCGAGCAACGAACTGCGCGCCCAGTTTTCCGAAAAAGACGTCCGCGGGCCGGTTTTCTTCGAATACGGCCGTGACCGCGCTGGGGCGCCCGTGTGGATGGTCACCAAGTGGTTCGGCGACGCGTCGGATATCGGCCGTCTCGATGAGAAAATGTTCCGTGCCGAGGAGATGCAGCTCATTGCCATCGAGGCGCTGATGATGCGTGAGAACCCCGACCTGGCTGAGGCCAACCGCCTGCTCAACGAACTGCGCGCCGAACGTATCGAGGGCTACACGGCGCAGACCTATCCGGGGCTGCTGGCCGAGATTATCAAGGAGCGCCGCTGCGAGCTGGTATGGGAGGGGCACCGCCTGTTCGACGCGCGCCGCCTGAAAGTGACCATGACGCGCGAGGGCAAGACGATTTCCGCCGACGACTACCGCCTGACGCTGCCGATTCCGCAGGCCGAAATCGACGCCAACTCGGGCATCTCGGAGAGCGACCAGAATTACGGATATTAACGGACTTTAAAACCTGAAAATGATGAAAAAGATAACATATATGCTTTTAGCGGGGGCGCTCCTCTGCTCCTGTGCCGATGAAAAGCCGCATTTCCTGCCGGCCCCGGGCGGCACCGTGGAGATCGGCGGCATCGGCGCCACGCCGTCGTCCGACGCGGCGGCGCTCCTTGACGACGACCTTACGACCTACTTCGAGGACGAAGTCGGCGCGGAGAACAGCGTCGAGGCGGTCGTGGATTGCAGCGCCGGGCGGATCGTGGCCTACACGCTCGTATCGTCGGGCGTGGTGGAGCAGGGCGACAACGGCGTCGAAGCGCTGTACGACCCCGTGTCATGGAAGGTCTACGGGTCGGACGACGGCGCGTCGTGGAACGAGGTGGACAGCCGTTCGGAGGTCGCGTTCATCGCCCGTTTCCAGAAACATATCTATTACCTGGCGGCGCCGGCCGACTATGCCAAATACAAATTCGTGTTCAAGGCCAACGGCGGCGACAAGCTGGCTCTTTCGGACATCCTTTTCCACACGGAAGACCCGTATGCCGCGTGGAAGAACTTCGAGTCGCCCGAAATCCTGTTCATCGACCTGGCCGAGGACAAGGGCTCCAAACTCTACGACGTGCTGGTGCAGGACAAGATCGCCTACCTGAAGTGGCATGCGCTGGAGATTTGCACCTACCTCTACTTCAACGACCGGGACGAGCGTTTCCCGGTGAACACCATCGAGTATTTCCTCGAACCGATGCCCGGCGAGGTGTCGTACAAAGGAGGCTCGTCGCCCAAAATCAACATCCATTACTCGACCGACTGGATTCAGAAATCGGCCAACGAGTCGCTGCTCAAGTTGAGCCTCGAAACGCGCGGCGTGCTTTTCCACGAGATGGTACACGCTTTCCAGCTCGAACCGCAGGGCATTCCGGCTTACAGTCAGGGCAACATGTCGTGGGCGGCAATCGAAGGTCTGGCCGACGCGGTGCGCACGGTGGCGGGCTACCACGACTATGCCACCCGCAATACCAACGGCAGCCTGATGTCGGGCTACCAGACGACGGGCTTCTTCTGCTACTGGCTGACACAGACGCAGGACAAGGACGCCATCCGCAATATCAACGCGTCGATGCGCACGATCAATCCGTGGAGCTGGGACGCGGCGCTCAAATACGCGCTCGGCGAGGATGCCAATGAGCAGACGCTTTGGGCGCTCTACAAGGCCGATAAAACCAATTACCAAAAACGCTAAATCTGAATGACATCCATGAAAAAGATAACGATATTTCTGGCGGCCTTGCTGCTCGTCTTCGCTGCGGGATGCCGTGAGGATGCTTCCCTCGACGGACTCGAGTCCCAGACTAAGGAGGAGGGTACCTCGGCCGGCGAGAATGCCGAGTCGATAGCCGTGAAAGAGGCGCTGACCTACGAAAGCGCGCTGGAATACAATTGGGTGGCAGAATATGCCCCCGCTGCTGGAAAAAGCTATACGATTCTGTTCAACTTCCTGTCCGACAGTTCGGTGGCGACCGATTCGCCCGTTTCGGAAAACGAGAAAAACCTGGCGCTTTTCAGCGTTTCGGCGCTCAAGGAGGGCGGCGTGATTATCAAGTTCGACGGGCCCACGATGCTCAACGACGAAATCGTCGATTCGGAATTCCGCGAAAGGCAGCTCATCGTCGAGTCGAAGACCGAGACGACCATCAACTGCGTAGGCGCCTCGTCGGGCAAGCCAGTCGTGTTGACCAAAGCCACGTCGGAAGACGTACTCAAGCTGGGCGAGAAGTTGGTATGGCTGGCCCTGTCGAAGAAAAACGCCATGCAGGGTGTCCTGCGCGACAGCGAGAACAAGTTCCTGGCCCGCTATGCCGTCGACAAAAAATCACGCAGCATGGAGTTCACCTGGATCGACGCTGCGAACAAGGACGCCAAACACGAGTCGGCAGGCTTCGAGCTGGAGGTGACCGACGCGCAGTACGGCATCCAGTGGCCGGCCGTCACGATTAACGGTGTGGGGTACAGTTCGCTCACCTACACGATTGCCGGCGAAAGCCTCGCCTTCAACGTGGCGGACGCGAAAATCACCGCCGTAACCGAGGCGCATCCCGGTTTCGTGGACAAGGCTTCCAAGCAGTATAACCTCGGTGGCAAGCTCGAGTGCGGCACGGCCCACCCGACGCTCTGGTCGGCGCTGGTTTCGGACAAGTTCCGCAGCATCCTCTTCTATCCCTATGCGGACGACATTCCGCTGCGCGTGGAAGTTTATGTGGGCGACGGCACGACGGGCAACTATCTCTTCGTGAACGACTATACGACCGATCCCAAGACCGCGCGCTTCGACAGCGACGCCGACTGGATTCGCTTCTACGCCAGCGTGCAGGGCGACTTCCTGAAGATTGCGACCGGTTCCGAGATTGCATCGTACCCCATCAGCCAGGCGGCCGCCGACCTGAAACCGTTCACCGATTTCTATTTCCATGCCGACGGCCTGTACGTAATCGAGGAGAGCGATTCGCGCGGTAAAGGCTTTTACCTGATTTCCAAGACGGGCAACCTCTGGGTGAAGGTGCGCGACGGCCTCTACTCCGAAGGCGGGGGCGAGGAGCCGGGCGGCGAGAACTTCCTGCCGCAGCTCGTGGCGCAGGGCATGAAACCCTACGGTACGTTCTTCGACAACGACAACAAGAATTTCAAACTGCATTACTCCCTCAATGCAGAGGCAGGTACGGCCGACCTGATTTGGATAGAGGATTCCGAGGCGGTCTACACCGACGGCAATTACCGTGAGATGGCGCGCAACAAGGCGCAGTACAAGACCGTGGCCGTCGATGCGACCGAGGCGGGCGTCATCACCTTCCGGGAGCCGCTCACCGTGGGCAGCGTCACCTACAAGGGCCTTACGTGGACGGGCCCCTACACGCCGAACGTGGACGGGCTTTCCTGCACGATCCGCACGCCGCTGCAGAGCGAGGCTCATCCGCTGGAGTATTTCTTCACCTATCCGGTCAACAAGTACGAGGGCGGCACGCCGGTATTCATTCCTTATTCGCGGCTCTGCCTGCCGACGGCTGAGGACGATATTCCGGGCATGACGGGCACGGAACGCTATATCTTCTATCCCTACACGCAGCCGGGAGGCGGCACGCCCGCCGGGCCTTGCGCCATCGAGGTTTTCGCGGTGGGCAAGGGACAGCGCATCGACATCAAGTCGTTCCGCAACGGGTTCGAAAATCATCCCGTATCCATCGCCGTCAGCGCCTACAAAGTCGAAGACGACCGTATGATTTTCACCAAAGGCGACGTGACGGGCGCATTCGTGGATGCCGACGGCAACGAGATGAGCAGCGAGGAGTCGCAGAAACTCGTCAAACCACTCGAGCGGCTGCTCTTCGGCGAGCGGGGATTCCACGTCTACAAGGCAGAAAGCGTTTCCTACGACGGCAACAAACACTATTTCTATCTGGTGAGCCCCGATCCTTCCTATCCTTACTGGATTAAGATACGCGAGGCTTAATAGCCTGCTGCGGACGGAGGTGTTCCGGCTTTGACCGGGGCATCTCCCGTCCTGCGGCACAACAAACCGAAATGACAGTTATGAAGAATTACCTGATTGCCCTGATTGCGGCCTGCCCGGTCGTTGCGGCCGCTGCGCAAACGCGCCCGGCGACGGACTACATCGACCCGATGATAGGCACCCGCAGCATGGGGCACGTTTTCCCCGGGGCCTGCGTGCCGCACGGCATCGTGCAGTTGAGCCCCGACACGGAGATGGTGCCGCACAACATCGACGGCAAGTACCAGCCCGAGGCCTACCGCTACTGCGCCTGCCAGCCGTGATAGGC
>ENA-ORMN01002472-ORMN01002472.1-human-gut-metagenome-genome-assembly--contig:-NODE-2472-length-15923-cov-3.565604_pt1 | contig 15923 bp, 13 predicted proteins | sample MGYA00242102_ERZ508993 | MGnify/ENA primary metagenome ERZ508993 (study PRJEB26280, sample SAMEA2338770) | human gut metagenome | biome: human gut; feature: human-associated habitat; material: faeces... | reverse complement strand
TCAACGGCAGCGCCTCCGCGGTCGGCGCTGGCGGCCACACGCTCAAGGACGGCGACTCCGTCGTCTGGTGCTACTCGAAGTACGGTGACCCCGCGCCCGCCAATCAGATTTCCGTTAGCTGTACCGTTATCGGCCAGGACGCCTCGGGTGCTCAGCAGACATGGGCGCAGCCCACGACAGCTTTGGTGGAAGAGGGCGCGACCGCTGCGGATCTTTCCGAGCAGGCCTTTAAAAAAGCCGGCATTGGTGCCAAAACGGGGAAAGGCGCGTACGGCTGGTATCTCGAGTCGCTGACTTCACCGTTCAACAAGACCGTGAAGCTTTCGAGCGAGAAAGTTAACGAAAACACTTGGAAATTCTGGCAGTTCTTCGTTAACGGTCAGGCGGCCAATGTCGGTGCGGGCAATTACACACTCAAGGCCGGGGACAAGGTTACCTGGGTCTATGGCTTTGATGGAACCATGCCCGGCCAGGTTTCCGTTTCAATGGAGATCATCGGCAAGAAGGACGAGAAGGCGCATCGCTGGACCGATCCCTCGACGCAGGTGTTTGTCGAGGGCACGTCGATTAAGGATGCCTCTGCTGCTTACTTCGATGCCCTTGGCATAAAGTCAAAAATGTACGACCAATTTGGTTATTGGGGCGTCCATAGTCTCGTATCTCCGCTTGATGGCACCGAGCTGTCGGGTGCATGGTCGTTCTTTGTCAACGGCGTTCCCGGGCCCCAGCTCGATAGCGATTACGTGCTCAAGTCGGGCGACAAAATCGTCTGGGCTTACGCCCCTGGCGACACCGTTCCTAATCCCGATGAAGTCGTAGTCGATCCGAGCGCTTCGCGCCCGACCGATTGGAAAGCCGACTGGAGTGGCAATTCCAATGCTGTGGTCAAGAACGTGTCCACGCCTACGGGCGCGCTGGCAAGCTCTTGGACATTCGATTGGAAGGCCTACTCGGGTGCCACGTATCCCAATGCGAGCGAGCCTATTGTCGTGAACGGCAACGTTTACCTTGCCGTGAACAAGCGTTTGCTTAAGATCGATGCCGAGTCGGGCAAGGTGCTTGCCGAGTCGAACCTTAAGACTGCGATTGGCTACACCACGCGTCCGATTTATACGAAAGGCTTGGTCATCGTCCCGCTCGACGGCGGTGCGGTTCAGGCGTTGACGGCCGATACGCTTACGACGGTTTGGCTGACCGATTCCATCGGCAACCTTACCCAGTCGAACTCTCAGTTGACGGTCGACGGCAACTATCTGTACGTCGGCACCGTTGATGTCGACTTTGGAACGAGTACGTACAATAACGGTCATCTGACGCGTATTAATATCCTGACCGGCGCTGTTTCTTGGCAGCATGTTAATGCTGATGAGGGCTACTACTGGACGAGCGCTAAAGTGGGCGACGGCTATATTCTGGTTCCGACGAGTGCAGGTACCGTTGAGATGCTGAGCAAGTCGACGGGTGATGTGCTCGGCAGCGTTTCGGTTGGTGCTATCGTCAACTCCGGCTGCGTGCTGTCCAAAGACGGCAAGCATGCCTATGTGATCTCGCGCGACGGCAAGCTCCACGTGCTGGCGCTGTCGGACGCAAACACAAGGGCCTCTTCGCGCATTTCCGAAGAACGCGTTATCGATCTTGGTCTTACGGGTTGTGCCTGCATGCCCACGCTGTATGGCAATAAGCTGATTGTCGGTGGCGAGGTTTCTGGCGGTTCTGCGCTGGCGATTGTCGACCTTGATAATGACTTTACTACGACGTTGGTTTCGTCTGCCGATGGCTCCGTGCTTCCTGCCGGTGGCATCAAGGGCGCACCGCTCGTGAGTGTCCAGGCGGATGGCACGTACGTTTATTTCACTGTCAACTATGGTGCGACTTCCGACTATGTGAACTACACCTCGGGCGGTGGCGTGTATCGCTACAAGATGGGTGACGCACAGGCGACCGGTGCGTTTAGCGCAGCGGGACACAACAATTACTGTGACTCGCCGATTGCCTGCGATGCCAAGGGCAACCTCTACTACATCAACGATTCCGGCACGCTTTTCAAGCTGAGTGGTGGCGTTAAGGTCTCGTTTGAGACTGGCGAGGGTTCTAAGGTCGACTTCCAGACTACGGCCGATGGCAAGCTGGTCAAGCCGGCCGATCCGACGCGCGATGGCTACACTTTCGGCGGTTGGTATACCGATGAGGCTTGCACGCAGGCGTACGACTTCAGTACGCCGGTGACGGCCGACCTGACGTTGTATGCCAAGTGGACCAAGAATGCCGTTAACCCTGGCGGTAATGGCGGCGCTGGTTCGAATGGCGGCGGCGGTTCTGGTACCGGTACTGGTTCCGGCGCTGGCGCGGGCTCTGGCTCCGGCTCGAAGGGCGGCGCTATTGCCCCGGGCCAGAAGCCGGTGACCAAGACGACGGTGTCGACCAAGACCGAGACCAAGGACAACAAGTCCGACAAGAAGTCTGACAAGAAGTCTGATAACAAGTCTGACAAGAAGGACGGCAAGTCCGACAAGAAGTCCGATTCCAAGTCCGATACGGGTGCTGTTTCCACGACCACTGCTAAGAAGTCCTCTAGTGCTTCCGAGCAGGAGACTGGCACCAATCCGCTCGCCATCGTTGGCATCGCCGCCGGCGTGATTGGCCTCGCGCTCATCGCCGTCTTCGTGCTGACCAAGCGCGGCAAGGGTGACGGTAATGCCCGATAAGCCCAAGGAGACCAGCGGGCAACAGCCCGACTCCTCGTTTATCCAGCTCGATGATCCAAAGCAAAAGGGCGCCGCTTCGGCGGCGTCCACCTCTCGTCGCAAGGCGCTCCTCGGCGTTCTGACTGCTGCATGCACCATTCTGATCGTCGTCTCGCTGGGTTTCGTCCATCCTTCCACAAGCGGTGCCTGGTCCATCGACTGGATCATTCAGACCGTGACGGGGGAGAGCGTCGTCACCAAGGACACCAAGGCGTCTGGCTCGACTACGACTTCGGGCGAGGCCAGTTCCAAGGATTCCAAGTCATCGAATGACGCAAAAGATGAGTCCAAGGGTTCGAACGACGACAAGGACGATTCCGAGTCTTCAAACAAGGAATCGGACAAAAACTCGGATAGCAAGAAGTCCGAGGACCGGGGCGGCAAGAAGTCTGGCGATAAATCCGCTGCCCAAAATACGGGAGCCAGTGATACTTCCAATGCGTCTGGTGGTGCTTCTTCGGGCGGTGGCCAGTCGTCTGATGGAGCCTCATCCTCTAATGGTGGAAACGCCTCCTCGGGCAGCCAAAGCGGCTCACAGGAGTCCAACTACGTTACGGTGACGGTTTCGGTCACATCGAGCGCTGTGGGCAATCCCGTGTCCTCTGGCGGCACCTTTACCTTTAACGAAGGCGCCACCGTTTACGATGCCCTGTGCGCGCTGGGCCTTTCTGTCAACGCACACGGCTCATCGTACGGCACGTATGTTTCTGCGATTGGTGGTTTGGCCGAGAAACAGTACGGCGGCACGAGCGGCTGGATGTACTCCGTCAACGGCGCAACGCCCATGACGGCCTGCAGCAACTACGTTCTCTCCAACGGTGACAACGTGGTCTGGTATTACGTGACGGGCTAGGAGCCTCGACATATCGCACCAAGCGGGCGGTTCGGACAAACATTCGAGCCGCCCGCTTTTACAGCGAATGGGACGGGGTCGCCGGGTCTCTCGGCAAACAAAAAACCGGTTGGAACGGGAATTCCAACCGGTTATACATTCAAGCAAATAGTGAATCGACTACGACCGTGCGCCCTCGAGGAAGAAGCGGCGGCTGAAGTAGTTGTACCAGGTGACGAGGAACGTGGCGATGGCCTTCATGGCCTGGTAGCCGATGCTCAAAAACGTGACGCCCACAAACATGTACAGGTCGTTGAGGCCCAGGCCGATCACCGACAGGATGGTGAAGATCGTGAACTCGCGCTTGCGGCTCATGCCTTCGCGGTGGTCGAACACGTACTTCATGCTGAGCCAGTAGTTGACCACGACGGACGTGATAAACGAAACCGTGGTGCTCATCAAAAAGTCGAGGTGGAACAGCTCGACGAGCGCAATGAGCATGCCCCAGTCGATGCCAAAGGAGATAAGACCCACGACAGCAAACTTGAGGAACTGCTTGGTATGAGGTTGTGCCAGCGCCTTGCGCACGTAATCACATCCAATGCGTTGATGAATCGAGCAGAGGATACTTTAGAGCTTTTACAAGGGAAACGTAAGGTCTTTGCCAAGAACTATATGAACTCGCCAAATTTTCAAGAGCTAATCCGCAAACGTTGAAAATTTGCCCGTAAACGAGCGACACCCACGGACGATACTGCGCTGAGTGCGCGTCGTCCGTGGGCGCCGTAATGCTGCAGGGGTTTCGAGCTATTTTGTCTCGTCGCCCTCCAGGAAGATTTTTCGGGTCACAAAGTTGTAGACCATGACAAGCGCGGTGGCGCAGATCTTGGCGATATTGGCCTCGAGTCCCAGGCCGGCGTTGAGCGCCAGCACGATGCCGTCGTTGAGCACCAAACCGATCACGGACAGCACGACAAAGATGATGAACTCGCGGCGGCGGCTCATGCCTTCCTTGTGCGCAAACACGTACTTCATGCTTGCGAGGTAGTTAAAGATGAGTGAGATGATAAAGCCGCTGGTGTTGGCGATTAGGATGTTGAGGCCCAGACCGTAGTGGAGCAGATTCATAATGCCAAAGTCGATAACCGTGGCAATGACACCGACGACGCCAAATTTCATGATCTGCGCAAGGAGCTTTTGCATGGTACCTGCCTTAAGCTGGCGCCGAAGCGCCGCGGGGATGACAAACTCAGCAAGTTTAGCCAATCCCCGCGGGTGGTGCTAGGCGCGCTCCTCGATAGCACCGTTTCTATATGCATCGAGCAGCTGGCGCAGGTCCTGGATTTGGCTGCGGATCTTGGCGCCAGTATCGGTGTCGCTCACCATGCGGCGACGGTCCGCTTGGTCAAAACGGTTGGTCTCGCTTTCGATGTCCACGTTGCGCGTGAGTGCCTCGGCAACCGTCGTAAAGGCCCGGTGCGACTTGAGGCGGCAGCCGCGCGAGCTCGAGATAAGCGTATAGCCGGCGATGCCCGTCTTGGGATGGTAAGCGCGGCAGAAGCCGCCATCGATGACCAGCAGCTTGCCCTCGGCGCGGATGGGCTGCTCGCCCTTGGTGGTTTTAACGGGCGTGTGGCCGTTGATGATGTGGCCGGTCGGCGAGCATGCCATGGGCGCGACGCCAAACTCGCGCATGATATCATCGCAGACCGAGGGCGACTTGGTAAGCGTAAAGTACGGGTCCATCGGCTCGACCCAGGTGCTCTTATCGGCGATATAGGCGCGCTCAAAGGTACGCACCAGGCGTCCGCTGGCGGGTGAATTGAAGCCAATCCACAGGTACCACATCCAGTCGAGGGCATCGCGGTCGCCCACGCGCCACGCGCGGCGGGCGATGTGGTCGCAAAAATCGAGATAATCACGGCCAGCGTGCCAGGTGCCCAGGCAGTTCATGCTGCTAAAGGTGCCGTCCTCGTTGAGCGGCACGCAGCCATGGAAGAGCAGGTTGCCGTTGGCGACCTTGTACATCGAGCCGTGGGAATAGAGGAAATCGATATGGCGATGCAGGTGATCGGCGGTGACAAACTCGGACACGAGCTTGTCGATGATGTGCTGCTCCTGAGACGTGAGCGTATAGGGGTCCGCCGGGTCGACGGTGGGGAAGTCGTTGGTCGTGAGCGGCCACACGCTGCCGTCGGCGAGCGTGACCGTGCCGGTGTCGTGGTCGATCTTGTCGAGTAACAGGCGGTCGGTCATATCGAACTCGGGGTGGCGCTGGATAATCTGGCCCTCGAGCTTAAAGAGCAGCACGTTGATGGCCTTGATCAGCGGGGTGATGGACTCACCGGCGGTGTAGGTGGCATCGGCAAAGGCGACAAGCTCACGCAGCGAGATGCCGTAGTCGTTCTCCAGGATCTCGTAGTTGTCGTAGCGTAGGTTGTTGCGCAACACCGTGGCGATGCAGGCGGGCTCACCGGTCGCAGCGCCCATCCACAGCAGGTCGTGGTTGCCCCACTGGATGTCGAGCGAATGGTAGGTGAGCAGACGGTCCATAATCTTGGCCGCGCCGCCGCCGCGGTCGAAGATGTCGCCCACCAGGTGCAGGTGGTCGACGGCCAGGCGCTTGATGAGCGAGGCGAGCGACTCAATAAAGTCGTCGGCGCTGGCGGTCTCCAGGATGGACTCCACGATGCGCTCGTGATAGCGCACGCGATAGTTGTTCTCGTCCGGGTGCGTGTGCAACAACTCGTCGATGATATAGGCGTAATCGCGCGGGATGGCCTTACGCACCTTGGAGCGCGTGTAGCGGCTTGAAAGTGAGCGAGCGACCATGATGAGCTGGTCAAGCATCGTCTTGTACCAGGTGGGCGAGTCCTCGCGCTGACTGCGGACCAGGTCGATCTTCTCGCGCGGGTAGTAGATGAGCGTACACAGCTCGCCCTTTTCGTCAAAGGAGAGCGTGTCGCCAAAGATCTCGTCGACATGTTCGCGCACGACGCCCGAGCAGTTGTTGAGGATGTGCATAAAGGCTTCGTACTCACCATGCACGTCGCTCATAAAATGCTCGGTGCCCTTGGGTAGGTTAAGGATGGCCGAGAGGTTGATAATTTCGGTAAATGCGGATTGTTCGGTGGGAAACTGTCTCGACAGCAGGCGCAGATACTTGAAGTCTTGCGGGTTGCGATCGAATGCGACCATGAAACACCTTCCGATGGGGCTGGTAAAACTGATAAACAGCATCAAACGTTTATCAGTATGCGCCGCTTTTGTTTCGATTTTGCGCCAGCGGCTGAATTGTCGGCTGAACGGTTTGGTAAATCGATTTAGTGAAGGTAGATGTGTCGGTTGGGTGGAGACGACAGAGGGTGTTTTCTCAGATATTTATGCATGGGGCCGGTGGAGACGATGGTGGTAAAGATGTTCACTATATTTGGTTCGATTTGGTAAATAGTGGACATATGTACCGCATGTAGGCTCACTGTGCGATAATTTGCGCAGCAATGAGTAAGGAGCCTCATATGAGTGATTTTGTCCTGACCTGTGAATCCGCCGCCGACCGAACCCGTGAGTTCTTTGCGGCGCGCAATATCCCTGTCGTGTGTTTTCATTACGAGATCGACGATGTTGTCTATACGGACGATCTGTATCAGTCGATTACGCCGGACAAGTTTTTTGCCCAGATTGCCGCGGGCGCCATGCCCAAGACGTCTCAGGTGAGCGTGGGTGAGTACGAGGAGTTTTGGGAGCCGTTTGTTGCCGAGGGTAAAGACGTGCTGCACCTGACGTTGTCGTCGGGTATTTCGGGCACGTATGGATCGGCCTGCGTCGCGGCGCAGATGCTCGCGGATCGCTATCCCCAGGGCGGCAAGGTGCGCGTCATCGATTCGCTGGGGGCGTCTTCGGGCTTTGGTCTGTTGCTGGAATATGCCGCCGACGTGCGCGATAGCGGGGCTTCACTCGACGAGACGGCCGCTTGGATTGAGGAGCATAAACTCAACCTGCACCACTGGTTCTTCTCGACCGATCTGTCGAGCTACCTGCGCGGCGGTCGCATTTCGGCCGCGAGCGCGATCATTGGCACGGCGCTTAAGATTTGCCCGCTTATGACGGTCGATTGCGAAGGTAAGCTGTCGCCACGTGAGAAAATTCGCACTAAGAAGCGCGCGATTTCCGAGATGGCTAAGACCATGATGGCACACGTGCAGGGCGGTACGGATTATTCGGGTAAGTGCATCATGTCGCACTCGGCGTGCCGCGAGGATGCCGAGGCAGTTGCGGCGCTGATTGAGGAACAGGTTCCGCAGCTTAAAGGCAAGATTGAGATCAATGACATCGGTACTCTGATTGGCTCGCATACCGGACCTGGTACGGTGGCGCTCTTCTTTATGGGCGACAAGCGCGTGGATTAATTTGCCCCATCACGTTGCTGCATGATTGCTCAAACGAAAACGGCCCGTCTCACGTTTGTGGGGCGGGCCTTGCTGTTGCGGCTAGCGTTTCTTTCCGCGGAAGAAGAAGCCGTGCAGTGACGGCTTGAGGCCGCGATTGGCGCGATGCTCCTCGACGCGCTCGTGGATCGAAGCGACGCGCTCGATGACTTCGTCGGGAATCGGCACGTCGGGATTCATGTTCTCGACCTGGCTGACTTCGGCGGCGGCGACCTGGTCGATAATGGGCACATCGTCGCGCGAGATGACAGGTGTGGCGTCTTCCTTCATCTTGCGATAACGCTGCATCATGTCGGCCTGTAGCTGCTGGGCCGAAGGCGGCGTCCAGATGATGGCGTTGGCGCCGGCGGCGATGGTCTCGCGAATGCTCTCGGGCGTCTTGCCGCCCGGTGCGATGAGCGGCAGGTTGGGATAGTGCTCGCGCAGTTCACGCAGGACCTGGGGTGTGTTTTTGCCGGCGGCGATGTTGAGAATCTTGGCTCCGGCGCGCACTTTGGCATGCGCATCATCGTCGCAACGTACGACCGTGGCGATGACGGGGATGTCCACCATCGACATGGTCGTTTCGATGGTTTCCGCCGGTGCCGGCGCGATCGCGCTGGGCTTCCCGGTCGTGGTCGACATCGACCTCGGCGAAAATCAGGTCCCGGGCGCGCTGGAATCCTGTACCGACCACGCAGAGACCGTCAAGAAGTCTCTCGAGCTGCGCGGCATCAAGATCAAGTCCAAGGAGCTGCCGATCCCCGTCGCGTTCGCGGCCGCATTCGAGGGCGAGATCATCCGCAAGGCCGACATGAAGGTCGAATTCTGGTCCGCCAAGAATACCACCTGCGAGCTCGTGCTCATGAAGAACATGGACGAGGTCGAGGACCATAAGCTCGTCATCGACGGCCCGGATATCGACTCCGGCGATCTCGAGTACGCGCTTGCCACCTGCGTCTATGTCGCGGGCAAGAAGATGCAGGCCGACTTTGAATCCGTCATCGAGCGGAAGATCCACGCCTGGTTCAACTACATGGAAGGCGTCATGCACACCGGCCAGCGCAACCAGTTCCGGATCCGGATCTCCAAGGACGCCTATGACAAGGGCCTGCGGCTGACGCATTTCGCGGAAGTCCTGTACCATATGATCACGGATGAATTCGACGCTGTCGTCGACAAGTGCGAGGTCCACCTCATCACCGATCCGGTCAAGGCCACGGCCTTCCTGAACGATGTCGCCATGCCGCGCTACAACATGCGTGACGACCGTCTGGCCTCCATGACCGACGAATCCGTTGACCGCTTCTTCACCTGCATCCTCTGTCAGTCCTTCGCCCCGGCGCACTGCTGCGTCGTCACGCCTGAACGTCTGGGTCTTTGCGGCGCCGTTTCCTGGCTGGACGCCAAGGCAACGAACGAGCTCGACCCGCAGGGTCCCTGCCAGGTCGTCACCAAGGAGCGCTGCATCGACGAGCGCACCGGCCGCTACGAAGACGTCGACGAGGCTGTCGCGCAGTACTCGCACGGCGCGCTGGAGCACGTTCATGATGCTCGACGACACCGTGGTCATAGGGAACTCTTTGACGTACTCGTCGCTCAGATGTCTAAAGGCGCCCAGGCGCTCGCAAAAGCCGTCGAGCTCTTCCTTGTTGGGCAGCGAACCCGTGATAAGCAGATAGGCGACTTCCTCGTAGCCGTAGCGATTCTCGGCCTGGGCATTGTTGACCAGATCCTCGATGCTGTAGCCGCGAAGCGTGAGCTTGCCCTGATCGGGCACGACCTTTCCGTCGACCTTGTTGTAGCCGTGCACATCCGAGATGCGAGTGAGGCCCGCGACCACGCCCGAGCCGTCGGCATTGCGCAGGCCGCGCTTGACATTGTGCTCGACAAACAGGTCCTCGTCGTACGGGGCAGTCGGCAGACCGTGGTAGAGGCTTTCGCTCTCAGGCGAAATCTGGCGGCTTGCTTCGTAATCCAGAACCAGGCGGCTCAAGTGGTCATCGAAGCGGTAATAGATTTTCTTGGCGTCGTAGGCCATGCGCGCTCCTCTCCGGGCCGCATCGGGGTGGCTTGCATGGGCATGCGCGCGTCAGGCTATCCCCAGCGGCTTGCTCGCTACAGGCGGTACATAAAGTTGAAGACGTCCTCGCGCTGGATGGACACGTTGACGCCCGAAAGCTCGCCGGCCTCGGCCAGCGCCTTCTGCAGCTCGGCGAAGTCGAGCTTGGACTCGGCGGTATCGGCCAGCATGGTCATGGTGAAGATGTCCTCGATAATGGACTGCGTGATGTCGCGGATGTCGACGTTGGCCTCGCCTAGGACACGGGTGACGCCGGCGACGATGCCGGGGCGGTTCTTGCCAAGGACGGTGATGACGATACGGGAGGACGAGATCTCGGCCATGGGAAACCCTTTCGCGTGATTGCGGCGCGCGCGGGGCGCTCCGCTACGGTACAGTGTTCATCATTGTACCTGTCTGGCGCAAAAAAGGCGCGCTCGCTGCGGCGTTACATGCCTGCAACATGAGCGTGAAGGGGCAGGCCACACGGGGGAGAGCCGTCTGACGCGTGTCCGGCTCGTGTTGGGTTGATTTCCGATCTCAGTCGAACACATTGAGCGGACAGGCCGTTCCCGCAGTCAGCCGAACGCCTCCGACGGCTGATTCCGAACTGGAAGCGGAGGGCATCCCCGCCCTTCGGTAGGGGATACCGCTCCGCGGCGCATGCCGCGGGCGGCGCCCCTATCGGACCACCGTGACCTCAGTTGGGATGGGCCCAGCACTGCCGCGTACTCGGTGAGCTAGAGCCAACTGTTCGTCTTCACGTCGCGTATGGCGATATTTCGGTCGTCCGGCTCGGTGATGCCGTAGCCGAACGCCTGGAGCGTCTCGATGGACTCCTGGATCCTCTGTTGGAACATGGGACCCGGATCGACCCTCGGCCCGAGGTGCCCGCGCCAAAGGCACGGCGTGGCGCGCAGCATGTTATGGATTTTGGAGATGGGCTCGATGTCGGCGTAGACGTTGAGCGTCGCCATGGCGTCCTTGTGGCCGAGGATCGATTGGAGCGCCTTGATATCGCCGCCTTGGCGGATCCACTGCGTTGCGAACGTGTGGCGAAGGCCGTGGAACGTGATCAGCTCGTCGTTGGTGCCCATGAGGCCGTTGGTCTCCGAGAACGTCTTGAACGCCCTGCGGATATAGCTTGTCGTCGCGAAGGTCGCGCCCGGCTCCGACAGGATGTAGCAGTCCCTGATCTCGACCGCCCCGGTAAGGCCGCGCAAGCGCAGCTTTCCGCAGTCGATCTCGTGGGTCTCCTTCAGGAAGGGGAGTAGGCCGACCGGGTCGATGGGGATACCCCTGGCGTCATGGGTCTTGGTGTCCTTGATGAACGAACCCATTCCCTTCGCGTACGCCACCGAGTGTCTGATCGAGATCAGGCCCGTCTCGAAATCCACATCGCACCACCGAAGGCCGCAGACCTCGCCGATTCGCATCCCCGTGTGCAGGGCGAGTACGACCGCCCTCTAATCCTCGGCGGACCAATCGAGTCCGAACTCCTTTCGGGCATCCTCTTCGCTCATGACTTCGAGAAGGTCTCCGGGTTGGCAACGAAGAGCGAGGCATAGCTGCTCGAGTGTGTTGAAGCGAATGCCGCGAATATGCCCTTTTTTAATACGGGACAGGTTCACGGGCGTGGTTCCAATCCTTTCGGCAAGTTCGTTCGAGGAAATCTTTCGCTCGGCCATGATCTTGTCGAGGCGAACAATTACGGGCATGGCGTTTCCTTACGCAATCTCGTCGGAGTCGAGGTACAGCTCTCGGGCGTACAAGAAGAGCTGGGAAAGCATGAACAGGACGATGCCGAGAACCAGAGAGGTCCAATCGAATGATGAAGCGATCTCTTGGGCGCCGACGGCCCCCTCGCCGCCAAACATCGAAACGGAGGTTTTGAGTGAGCCGGCGTAGAGGCTGGTGGCAGCTTGAACAACGAAGAGAATGCCGAGCACCTTCAAGCATGTCGCAGACCCTTTCTTGAAGGGGTCTCCGCTCTTGATCGTCCACACGAGAACGGCGCTGAGGATGGTCGTAGCGATACCGATGACGGCAGGGACCAATGTCGAGATCGCAAGGGCTGGATACGCGGGGGAGTCTGCAATTACAGGGTTGTCGAGCACTTCGATTGCTGGCTTTAAGGAGAACGCCACTTGTGCGATGGCGGTGGCGCAAAGGGTCGCAGAGGCTATCGCACATGCGATGCGGAAGGAATGAAGCCGGGGAGTGCGATTGTCGGAACTCATAATAACCTCCGAAGAATTTAAAAGACTCAGGTTACTTTTTAACAGTTTATGTTAAATTGACTTTGTCGGCAAGTAATCACAGCATGCTGCAACCGAAACCCCTCTAGATTGGAGAGGATTATGTTCAGTACTGTTAAGTCGTGTAAGCTCTTGGTTTTCCTCGGCCTCGCTCTTTGTCTGTTGCTGCCGGGAGCCCCCGCTTTTGCGGATACCCCGATGCCTCCTTCCCAGGAGAGCAGCCAGTGTGCCCTCGTTGAGCCCCTCGGGTATACGGACGACGTCGTCGATACCTACTGGAGCTACAGCTGTCCTCGCGGCGTAAGCGGGCACAGCATCTCGATGTTCAACATCTCTTACAAGACGATCTCCTACCGAAATGGCTATCGCCGATCCGCGCATCATAGGGAATCCCGCCTCGCTGCAATGTGCTCCTGTGGTGTTCTTGGCACAACTGATAAATGGCAATTTGTCTATAGCACCTACTAGATGCGAGGAAGGGCCGAGCATTTTGTTCGGCCCCTCTGTTCCGACTGGATGAGGTTAAGGTTGGCGATGAATATGCTCAAAATCTCGAAGGCGATCTTTAGGTCGCTTCTCTCCTCCAGGTCGCTCTGTGTTGTCGTTGTTGCGTTGATGGTTCTTTGTGCTCTGCCCGTCTTCAGGAGCGCGGCTGGCATCGACGGACGGGTCGAATACCTCGAGTCGGGAATAACCCGTGTTGAGCAGGAATTGTCAGCATCCTATGCGGATGCGCTTGTGAATGCGGGGGAGGACGGTGTCTATACCTCTTCATCAAGCATGCCCGCGCTTCTGTACCCTCTTGCCGCGGGACGTCTTATCTTGGCACCGCTCTCTCCCCTACTTCCGTTTCTGCAGATATCGGATGGAGAGTACACCTATTATGACGGATCGAAGGAGTACTTGCTATGGGTCGCAACGGCCGTTGCCGTCTCGTTCCTTGCCGCGCGTCTTAACAAACGTGAAAAGCTCATCATCCAGGCACCGATGGGCGAGCTGGGTAGACTTGTTGCATCGAGCGTATGGGCGAGTGTTTTTGCAATGCTTGCCGTCCTCGCCATCAATCTTCCAGGGATAATCGCCGCGCTTGTGAAGAATGGCCCGGGCTCGCCGTTCTATCCGATAGGCTACATTCAATATGCGACTCCGGTTATCAAACCGGCTTGGCTGGTGTTCGCGCAGACGGCCATCTTGCAATTCTTGGTGGCAGCGTTCATCTCGCTTGTCGTTCACCTTGCCGTGAAGATTGCCAATAACCCTACGCTTGGAATCGTGTTCGTATGTGCCCTGATGGGGGTGACGATGGTTCCCGGGTATTACGGAAGATCCATCGCTTTACGTGAGTTCGCCCTGTTGAATCCCCTTACGTATGCGAACACTGAGTTGACCGTCGGCGCCTATAGCCCGTACCCGACAACGCAGATAGTGAATCTGCCTGGACTTTGCTTCGAGCGTGGCGCGATTGCCCTCGTATGCGCAATCGGGATCGAGGTGCTGGCAATTAGCCTGCTTTGCGTTGCTGGAAAGAGCGGCTGCGCGTGCCCGATATCCCCGATTTGTCTTGAGAGAGGTTCCTTCACTGCATCGAGAACGGCAACTCGTTCGAGCGCTTGTGCCTCCGCCGTTGCATACGTAAGAACGATGGGGAAACTGCTCCTGCGTTCTCCTACCCTCGCCGTATGCGCGATTGCAATGTCGACGACGATGCTGGCCCCGGCTCTGGTCGAGATGTTTCCTGACGCTGATAACGTTTCCGCTGTTCGGTATAGGGATGGGGAGCTCCGTTCAATAGATCGGTATCTAGAGCAGAACGCTGCGAATATGGACGTCGAGGGCAAAGCGGCCCTGGAAGACATGCGGGATGCTCTTTCGGGTTTCGTGTACGCGCCTATGCCTGCGGAGGGGTTTCGAAGCCTTGCGACGTACGAGCGCGCTCGAGGTGAGCTGGGCGCGGCAGATGCGACTCTCCTGCAATCGATCGGAATCGAGCCGGAGACTCCTTCTCGTGCGGAGGCGCGCGCCCTTCTGCTTGAGTCGATCGCGAGCTTGCCGGACCCCAAGGTTTACGAGTTAAGTACGAAGATGCCCCCATTAATCCTCCTTTCGTATCTCCAGGCAGCGCTTCCCTCCTTATTTTTGCTGTTGCCCGTGGTTGTCACATCGCTCGCGTGCACCCACCTGCAGTGTCGTTCCCTTCTGGTTCTCCAGATCCCCGCAACAGCGCATGTGCGTTTTCTGACGGCTGTTGCGCTGGCTCTCCTGCTTGGCTTGGTGCTGCTTTTGGTGTCGATGGTTCCCACTGTCGTTGTGTCCGTGATTAAGAACGGTGCGGGTGGATCGGAGTATCCCGTCGCTCTCATTCGGGCGGGAGCTTCGACAACGTCCATGGTGGGGGAGGCGGTGTTGTGCAGTATTCCGTTGCTGGTCATGGCATACGGCGTGATTTCCGTCGTCGCTGCGTTGACAGCAGCGATTAGCCGCAACCCCGTTGTCACCGGAATGGTTTGCGCGGTTCTCTTGGTGTTGGGTTCGTTGAGCGCTCATGTTGAAAGCGTGGGCATGGGCGTCGCGCTGCTGGCTCCATTCGCCTCGTTTGATCCCGCTTCCCAGGTGGGGACGATTGGGTTCCTTGGGCGAGGGACGAACGCGATGCCTTTTGGAGAGGTCGTCGGCGCATCGGGCGCTCTGCTGGTGGTCTTGGGCGCCGTATCTCCGTTGATGGTGCGCCTGAGTGTTCCAAAGATCGAAAGGGGATGATCTCGATGATTGACCTTCAAACGCTGACGATCTCTTATGGAAAGAAGGTGCTCGTAGATTCGGTGAACGCTGAGTTTGCCCCGGGTACGGTCTACGGTCTCGTCGCTCCGAACGGGCATGGAAAGACGACGTTGCTGCGTGCGATGGCAGGTTTGCCGGGTCCTCGCGTGGACGGGAGCATCGTTCTGGATGAGGTGCAGGGTACGGGTGCGAGAGAGGTCCGTTCTATGATCTTCTATGCACCTGGTGAGGGGACGCTGCTGTATCCCGGATTGCGTGCGGAAGATCACCTCAAGATGGTTTGCGATATGTGGCCGCATGCTCGCGATATCGAAGAGATAGTGGAACAAACGCAGATAGGCGAGTTCGCGAAGATGAGGATCCGCACTCTGAGCCAGGGCATGAAGCAGCAGCTTACCCTGGCGATTACGTATGCGACGGGCGCGCGGTACCTTCTATTAGATGAGCCCATGAACGCGCTCGACCCCAGCAGGGTGGACTTGCATTCCGAGATTCTCAGGAAGCTGGCCGATTCTGGTACGTGCATCATCATGTCATCCCACATCTTGGATTCGGTCGATAGGCTGTGCGATGAGATTCTGTTTTTGAAGGATGGGAGGCTCATTAGAAGCATTCCGCAAGATGATGCTGCGCCGAAGTCTCCTGGATCCCATTTCGCAAAGCCTGCCGGACGCGCCGAGGGTGCGCTAAGCACGTATCGGCGACTCTACGAAAAGGGCGGGTAGAAATGCAAGTTAAAAATCTATGTGGCCAATGTGATACCGTTGAACCCGCATATCGATACCGCTCAGCCATTCGCCTCGCCCCCGTCGCACGTATCTT
>ENA-ORMN01002471-ORMN01002471.1-human-gut-metagenome-genome-assembly--contig:-NODE-2471-length-15924-cov-4.031634_pt1 | contig 15924 bp, 16 predicted proteins | sample MGYA00242102_ERZ508993 | MGnify/ENA primary metagenome ERZ508993 (study PRJEB26280, sample SAMEA2338770) | human gut metagenome | biome: human gut; feature: human-associated habitat; material: faeces... | reverse complement strand
GAAAGTAATAGTACTCGTATGGCAGCTTCATCATCAACTGGTATAAAAAGTAAATCTTATACATTTACTTTTAAAACACTAAAAAAGGGGAATACTAAAGTAACTGTAGATAGTTATCTTGCATATGCTTTTGAAGATTTAAGTCAAATATCCCTTACAAGTAGTAGTAAATCAATTAATATTATAACTCAAGCTGAACTTGAAGCTAGTTATTCTAAAAATAATAATTTAGCATCTCTTGGTGTTGAAGGTTTTACTTTTACACCAGAGTTTAATGCAAATACTTTAGAATATAATGTTGTTGTTCCTGAAAATACTAAAGAAATTAAGATAAATGCTGTTGCTCAAGATAAAAAATCATCAATTAGTGGAATTGGGACAGTTACTGTAGCACCAGGTGCTAATAAATTTAGTGTTGTTGTAAGGGCTGAAAATGGATCAGAAAAAACATATACAATAAATGTTGAAGTAAAAGATGAAAATCCTATTAATGTTGAAGTTGAAGGTAAAAAATATACTGTTGTAAAATTAAAAGAAAATTTACCTGAAGTAAGTCTTTATGGTGAGTATACAGTTAAAATTAATGAATTTGATATACCTGCTTATAAAAATGAATATACTAATTTAGTTTTAGTGGGTTTAAAAGATGAAGAAGGTAATATTGGATTATTTATATATGATGAAAAAAATAATAAATATAACAATAATGTTACTAGTGTGTTTAACACTAGTAACAGGATGTGGTAAAGATAAAACTAAAAATGATGGCAAAAAAGAAGATAATATGCCAACAATAGAAGTAAATGATAATCAAGAAGTCATAAAGGATCAAAATATAGATGGAATAGAGATAACTAATACATCACTAGTATATGAAGACGGAATATCATATTTAAAAGCAACAGTAACCAATAATACAGGTAGTGATTACGAATTAAATGAATATAAAATTAATGTTAAAGATAGTGATGGTAATATTATAGTAACAATGCCAGGATATGTTGGTAGTGTAATTAAGAATGGTGAATCAAAAAGTATTAATACAATGATTAGTGAAGATTTAAGTAAAGCATATTCTATTGAATATGAAGTTGTTAAATAAGACTGTGTTTTTGCACAGTTTTTATTTTAAATTTTACTGTTAAATGTTATAATAATTTTGGTGATAATATGAAAGATTTAATAATTGGTGGACATGTCCATTTTAATAAAAATGATCAATTAGTTGGCAGTGTAAAACAAGCAATAGATTATGGAGCTAATACTTTTATGTTTTATACCGGAGCTCCACAAAATACTAATAGGGCTGTCCTTGATGATAATTTAATAAATGAAGCAAAACAAATGATGATAGATAATAATATTGATATAAATGATGTTGTTATTCATGCACCATATATTATCAATTTAGCCAATAATAATGATAGTTATGATTTTGCAATTTCTTTTCTTAAAGAAGAAATTAATAGAGCCATTAAACTTGGAATAAAAAAAATAGTGTTACATCCAGGTAGTCATGTAAAATTGGGTGAAAGTGTAGGTATCGAAAATATTATTTATGCTTTAAATAAAGTTTTAGAGACTGATAAAGATATTATTATTTGCTTGGAAACAATGGCTGGAAAGGGTAGTGAATGTGGAAAAACTTTTTCAGAAATAAAACAAATGATAGATGGTGTTATATTAAAGGACAAAATAGGTGTATGTCTAGATACTTGTCATATTAATGATGCAGGATATGATTTAAATAATTTTGATGCCATTTTAGATGAATTTGATAAAGTAATAGGACTTAAATATTTGAAATGCGTTCATATTAATGATAGTAAAAATATAATTGGAAGTCATAAAGATCGTCATGAAAATATTGGATATGGAACAATTGGTTTTGCTAATATGTTAAAGGTAATTTATCATGAAAAATTAAAAGATATTCCTAAAATATTAGAAACACCTTTTGTGACAAAAACAGATGATAGTAAAGAAAGATTATATGCGCCATATAAACAAGAAATTGAAATGATTAAGAAGAAAGAATTTAATCCACACTTAATTGAAGATGTAAGAGAATACTATAAATAATTTTTATACTTTTCTTTAAAATTTATATAAAGATTTTCTATTTTATTATAAGTCATATTATCAAAATTTTGTTTGATGTCATCTAATATTTCTCTTGGATTACCATATACAATTGTTTTCCAATTCTTTTTTATATGATTATAAATAATCTTTACTTCTCCTTCATTTAATTCTATACCATTTTTATTTGCAAACACTATTATGTCATTTTTAGTCATTCTATTTACATATTGTTCAATTAATCTATTAATCATGTGTGTATCACCTCAAAATAGTATATGAATAATATTTAGAATAATGTTTAATAATTTATCGTAAAATATAGATAGGAGGCTTTTTATGTATAAACAAATCGATTTAACTTATAATTATGATGATTTAGTTCCAACTTTAAGTGGAAAAACTATTTTTGTGCATTATGAAAAACATTATTTAGGATATTTAAATAAAACAAACGCTTTATTAAAAGAAATAAATTATGATAAAAATATTTCTTTAGAAGAATTAGTTATTAATATAGATACTATTCCTATGGAAAAACGTGGTGACATATTATATAATGCATCAGCTACATTAAATCATGAACTATATTTTAAAAATATTAGTTCAAGAAAGAAAAACTATCCTATAGGTAAAATTAAAACAGCTATAAATGAAAAATATGGTGATTTTGATAATTTTAAAAAAGAATTTATTAATAAAGCAAACAAGATGATAGGGTCAGGTTATACATACTTAGTTATAAAAGATAATAATGAGTTAGATATTATTAATATGAGTAATCAAGATAGTCCATTATCTTATGGTTTTAAACCAATTATGACAATTGATTTATGGGAGCATGCATACTATCTTGATTATCAAAATCGAAGAAGCGATTATATAAATAATTTTTTTGATATTGTTGATTTTGATGTAATAAATAATCTTTATGAAGAAAATACAAAAGAATAATAGAAAAATAAATAATACCAATAAAAAAAAGAAGAAAGATGTCACAAGAACAATTGAAAAAAGATATAATATTTTAATCGCACTAATTATTTTATTAATACTTGTTTTAAGTGGAAGTTTATTTTATTTTCAAATTATAAGAAATTCTTTTTATATAGAAAAACTTGATTATTTAACAACCAATATTGTTGCAGGTTCAACAGCTCCAAGGGGCAGAATATATGATCGAAATCACAAATTAATTGTTGATAATAAACCAATTAAAGTAATATATTATAAGGCTCAAAGTGGTATAACCGTAAAAGAAGAAATAAATAATGCATATAAAGTGGCTAATATCATAAGTATTGATTATAATTATTTACAAGATTATGATTTAAAAGAATTTTGGATAAAAAATAATATGGATAAGGCTAAAGCCAAAATAACAGATGATGAATGGGAACAACTTGATAAAAGAAAAATAACTTTAGATGATATAGAAAATATGAAAAGAGAGCGAATTACAGATGATGATCTTAGTTCTTTTTCTGAACTTGATTATAAGGCTGCTTATATATATTATTTAATGAATAAAGGATATTCATATGATGAAAAAGTAATAAAAGATGAAGATGTTACTGATGAGGAGTATGCTTTAATATCTGAAAATATTGATGATTTAAAAGGATTTAATACTAAACTTGATTGGGAGAGAGAATATTTATATGGAGATACTTTTAGAACAATATTAGGAACTGTTTCAACAAGTGATGCAGGTATCCCGTATGAATTAAAAGATGATTATTTAAAAAAAGGTTATGAATTAAATGATAGAGTTGGTACAAGTTATTTAGAATACCAATATGAAGATTATTTAAAGGGTGAAAAAAATAAATATGAAATATTAGATAATGGCACAAAGAAATTAATATCGGAAGGCTCAAGAGGAAATGATATTGTCTTAACTATAGATATAGAATTACAAAAAGCTGTTGAACAAATACTTATAGAACAGTTATATGCTGCCAAAAATGAACCAAATACGGAATTTTATAATAGATCATTTGTTGTTATAATGGATCCAAATACAGGTGAGATACTTGCCATGGCAGGTAAACAAATTATAAAGGGAGCAAATGGTTATGAAATATATGATTATACTCCAGGTGTAACGACATCACCAGTGGTTGTTGGGTCAGTCGTTAAGGGAGCTTCTCATATAGTTGGTTATAATACTGGTGCCCTAAGTATTGGTGAGGTAAGAAAAGATTTTTGTATAAAAATTGCGGCAACACCAGAAAAATGTTCATGGACTAAACTTGGAACATTAAATGATATAACTGCCTTAAAACAATCTTCCAATTCATATCAATATCAAACGGCAATTAAAGTAGGTGGAGGTTATTATGCTTATGATGAGCCTCTTTCTATTAATGAAGAAGCTTTTGATACCTATCGTAATACTTTTGCTCAGTTTGGTTTAGGTGTCATGACGGGGATTGATTTACCTGTTGAGAGTTTAGGCTATAAAGGAAGTAGTACTATGTCAGGATATTTACTTGATTTTGCAATTGGACAGTATGATACATATACACCAATTCAACTTGCCCAGTATGTATCTACGGTAGCCAATAATGGAAAAAGAATGCAACCTCATTTGTTAAAAGAAGTTTATTCTTCAAAGGAAGAATCATTTCAAAAACTAATATATTCTTATGAACCTGTTGTTTTAAATAATGTTGATACAAAACCAGAATATCTTGAACGCGTAAAAATGGGATTTAAAGCTGTTCTTGATTATGATGGAACAGGATATGGGTATATGCCTGATTATATAAATCCAGCTGGAAAAACAGGAACAAGCCAAAGTTTTGTTGATAGTGATAATGATGGAGCAATTGATACAGAAACGCTTACCAATACTTTTATTGGTTTCGCTCCATATGATAATCCAAGCGTTTCATTTGCTATTGTATCCCCAGATGTAACCCATTATAATAATGGAAGTACGTATCGAACAGCCGTAAATAAGAAAATATCTTACGAAGTTTCAAAAAAGTTCTTTGAAATTTACCAATAATTTGTTATAATATTAAAAGAACGCAAGAAGGAGGGATATAATTATGGCTAAAAAGAATGAAGCACGTGGTAGAGTTACATTAAAATGTAATGCTTGTGGTGAAGAAAATTATCGTACTAGTAAAAACAAAAAGAATACTCCTGAACGATTAACTATTAAAAAATATTGTTCTAGATGTCAAGCAACTGTTGAACACACTGAAAAAAAATAATAAGGTTTAATCCTTATTTTTTAAAAAGAGGAGGTATAAATTATGATAGAAGTAAATGATATTAAAAATGGTATGACACTTTTAATTGAAGGACAAATTTATCAAGTAATTGACTTTTTACATGTTAAACCTGGTAAAGGTGCTGCTTTCATGAAAACAAAGTTAAAAAATTTAAGAACAGGTGGAACACTTGAAAAAACATTTAATACAAGTTTAAAATTTGAAAAGGCAAATCTTTCAAAAACTAATGTGCAGTATTTATACGCATCAGGAGATACATATTGTTTTATGAATATGGAAACCTATGAACAAATTGAAATCTCAAAAGATCAAATTGGTGATGATGCTAAATTCTTAAAAGAAAATTTAAATATTGATTTAACATTCTATGAAGGAGAATTATTAGGTATTTCTCTTCCAGATAAGATTGAATATAAAGTAACAAAAACAGAACCTGCTGTTAAAGGAAATACTACAAATAATGCAACTAAAGATGCTGAAGTTGAAACAGGTATGACTGTTCGTGTACCATTATTTATTGAAGAGGGAGAAAATATTGTTATCTCAACTAAAGATGGCAAATATGTATCTCGTGCTTAACCAGAAAAAGTCAAAAAGACTTTTTTTTTTTAATTATTTGTGCTACAATTAACTATAGTAAATAAAATGGAGGAGGATTTTTGTATGGAGAAGTACATTCCAGACGTTTATCAAAAAAATATATATGCAATTAATTATCAAAAACTATGGAATCAGGGAATTAGATGTTTACTTTTTGATTTAGATAATACATTAGTTTTACCTTCTGTTAAAGAACCCACTGAAGAGGTTAAAGAATTATTTCAACGACTAAAACGAATGGGATTTAAAGTTATTATATTTTCTAATAGTCCAAAGAGTAGAGTAAAGGCTTTTAAAGAAGGATTAGAAGTTGATTGTTCTGCATCATCTAGGAAACCAAGACCAAATAAATTTTATTTAGTTTTATCAAAATATAATTTTACAATTAATGAAATTGCTATTATAGGAGATCAAATACTAACAGATGTATTAGGTGGAAACAGAATTGGAATTTTAACTATTTTTGTTGATCCACTTACTAAAAAAGATATGATATGGACAAAGTTTAATAGAATTATTGAAAAAAGAGTAATTAAAAGATTAAGTAAAAAAAGCATACTTATAAAGGGGAAATATTATGAATAAAATTTGTCGTGGATGTGGAGCATTATTTCAAAGTAATAATCCTGAATTAGAAGGATTTATTAAAGAAGAAAATAAAGAAAAAAGTACTTTATGTGAAAGATGTTTTAAAATAAGAAATTATGGAGAATATCAAAAAATTACTAAAAAAAATGATGATTTTTTTGAAATTTTAAAGCAAATAAACGAGACTGGTGATTTAGTAGTTTTAGTAATTGATATTTTTAATATTAATAAAGATATTAAAGAAATATGCTCATATTTTAAAAATAATGATGTTTTAGTAGTCTTAAATAAAAGAGATGTATTGCCACTTTCTGTTAAAATTAATAATCTACTTGCTTATGTTGATAGACTTGGTATAAACTATATAGATAAGTTAATAATAAGTACAGCCAAGAATTATAATTTTGATTTGCTTATGAATAAAATTAATACTTATAAGAAAAGCAAAAATGTTTATGTTGTGGGATTTACCAATGTAGGAAAGTCATCAATGATAAATAAAATAATATATAATTATTCTGATTCAATCTTAGATGTTACAACAAGTGTTTTACCATCAACAACTCTTTCTAATGTAAAGGTTGATGTAAATGAAAATTTAACACTTATTGATACACCAGGAATTATAGATGATGGTAGTATTATGAATTATTTAGAACCAGAAAAATTAAAAAAAGTATTACCTAGAAATGAAATTAGAACAATAACTTACCAAATTCGTTCTAAACAAAGTATATTTATTGAAGATTTGGTTAGAATAGATTGTGAAATGTCAAACAATTTAACACTATATTTTTCTAATAAATTAGATATAACAAGAGAATTTAATAATAGTGATAAGTTGCGCAATTTAGAAAAACATGAATTAATTGTTTTTGAAAATCAAGATATTGTTATTTCTGGGTTAGGGTTTATAAAAGTAACAGATAATGGAAGAATTATAATATATACAGTACCAAATGTAGATGTCTTTACAAGACCATCATTAATTTAAAGAAATAAAATGTCAAGATGATAAAGCATAACTTGACATTTTATTTTTATAATAGTAAAGTAATAATAGATAGTAAGATAGGAGATGTTAGTGTGAAAAAGAATGTTTTGAAAGTATTTTTATTTAGTTGTTTCTGTTTTATTAGTTATTCAATAATAGGTTTAGCAGATATACAATTTGATCCAGAAATCGAAATGCAATTTAATTGCCCTGATCCATCAATTTTTGATAGGCAAGGTAAAGTAATTTATTATTATGATAATCATGGTAGTCTTATCAAACAAGATTTATGTGAGGGTGAAATATTAACACCAACTCTTGATTGTGATTTTGATGGATGGTATTATGATACATCGTATACCAATAAAGTTACCGCAACTAATGAACAGGATATGGTAAATAAGGAAATCTATGCTCAAGAAGGAAATACATGTTATGGTAGATTTGGTGTAAGAGTATACGCTAAATGTAAAACACCAACACCAACACCAACATGTCCAACTAACATAAATAAAACATATAAAGTTCATTATATGGTAGGTGGAACAGAAGTAGAAAGTAAAACCTTTACATATGGTGTAAATACTTCATTAAGCATAAATTATAATGTTCCAGAAGGAAAAACATTCGATGGATGGTATCTTGATAATTCATATACTAATAAATTAACAACTTTAACAACAGATAAATTAACCCTTACTGAAACAAAAGATAATAATAATTGTACAGTAGGTTATAAAGATGTTTATTTATATGCTAAGTTACTTGATACAGCAAAAGTTTGTCCAAATGAAGATAACATGGAATATATCGTTCATTATATTGTAGATGGAAAAGAAATTGATACTGATAGAGTAAAAAAAGGAACTGACAAGGAACTTAAAACAATTGTTCCAAAAGCAGATTGTACAGTAAGTGACTGGTATCTAGATAAAGAATTAACAAATAGAATTACATCAAACAAAATATCTGATATAAGCGTAACTCCAAATATTGATGCGGACAACTGTATAATTTCATATAATGATATATATGTTTATGCAGTAACAACTTGCTCTGAGCAAAAAAACCCTGAAACTGGTGATAATATAATTATATATATTGCAGGTGGAATTATATTAATTGGACTAGCTGGCGTTGTTACAAAAAAATTATTAAATAAATAATAAAATAGGAAAAGATTAATGAATATCTTTTCTTTTTCTTTAAAAAATAGTATACTTATGATATGGTGATAAAATATGTTAGGTAGAATAATTGGGATTGAAGATAGTGTTGTAGAATTAGAATTAAATGTTGAACTAGATAGGATACAAAATTTAAATAATTTGTATGTTGTTATGGAAGATGCTAATAACAGTGTTATAGGTGAAATAATAGGTATTAAAGAAAATATTGCTCGAATTAATATGGTTGGAGAAATTATTGATGGCAAGTTTGTTTTTGGCGTTATAAAAGGAATATCTTTTAATGCTAGAACAAAATTGGTACCTAAAGATAAAATCAATTTAATAATTGGCATAGAAAATTATGATGAAAGTAAACATTTATATTTAGGGGATAGCCCTATATATGAAGGTGTTAGAGTTGGAGTTGATTTAAATAAAATGTTTAGTGGACATTTAGCTATTTTTGGATCAACGGGTTCTGGAAAATCATGTAGTGTGGCTCGTATTATTCAAAATTTGTTTAATAGAAGAGAGTCAATCCCTTATTTAGCAAGTTTTTTCATTTTTGATGCTTATGGTGAATATCATTCAGCTTTTGAGAAAATAGGTGAAAAAATACCAGGAATTAATTTTAAAGCATATACAACTAATGTTCATTCTAAAACATCAGAAATTCTTAGTATTCCACCATGGCTTTTAACAACAGATGATTATGCATTACTTCTTGGAGCAACTAAAAATACACAACTTCCTATAATTGAAAAAGCTTTAAAACTTGTAAATGTTTTTTGTCGCAGTGATGAAGAAACAATAAAACATAAAAATGATATCATCGCAAGAACAATTATTGATGTATTATCTAGTGGAGGAACAAGTGCTCAAATACGTGATCAAATATTTTCTATATTATCACATTATTCAACCAGTGAATTAAATCTTGAAACACCAATTGTTCAACCCGGTTATACAAGAACTTTAAAACAATGTTTAATTATTGATGCAAGTGGAAAATTAAGAGAAATGGAACTTGTTACTAACTTCATGCAAAGTTTTTTAAATGATGAACTAGAGCTTAGTCTTCCAGATGGTTCATTTAGTTATACACTTAAAGATTTAGGTAAAGCTTTTGAATTTGCTCTTATATCTGAAGGTACACTTAATAGTAGTAAGATATATGATGATATGAATGTTCTAAAGGTAAGAGTTTATTCTTTAATTAATAGTGATCAAAGTAGATATTTTGAGTATCCAGAATATATTACGAAAGACAAATATATTAGAAAATTGTTAACAGCTAAAAATGGTGGTAAAGCTCAAATTGTTAATTTTAATATCAACTATATTGATGATAGACTTGCCAAAACCATTACTAAAATATATTCAAGGTTATTATTTGACTTTTCAAAAGAAAATGAAAGTAAAAACAAACTACCTTTTCATATTGTTCTAGAAGAAGCCCATCGTTATGTTCAAAATGATAGTGATGCCGAAGTTTTAGGATATAATATTTTTGATAGAATAACTAAAGAGGGTAGAAAATATGGTACTCTTTTAACACTTATTTCGCAAAGGCCATCGGAATTATCAGAAACATCTTTATCACAATGTGCAAACTTTTTAATTTTTAAAATGTTACATCCTAATGATGTAGATTATATAAAGAAAATGATTCCTAATATAACAAATAATATTGTAAGCAGACTTAGAATTTTACAACCTGGTATTTGTATAGGATTTGGTTCTGCTTTTAAAGTACCAACATTAATAAAAGTAAAAATGCCAAATCCAGAGCCAACTAGCGATAGTTGTGATATTAGTAATGCTTGGTTTATTGATAAATAATAGATTTGAGGTGTGATATGAACATATATAATTTATCTCTTGCAGACCTAGAAAATTATTTTGAAAGCATAAATGATAAAAAATTTAGAGCTACTCAAATATTTGAGTGGGTATATAGAAAAAGAGTTAAATCATTTGATGAAATGAGTAATATAAAAAAAGAAACAATAGAACTTTTAAAACAAGATTTTTATTTCAATGATATAAAAATTATAAGAAAAGAAGAAGATGAACTTGTTAAAAAGTATTTATTTGAACTATCTGATGGGAATAAAATTGAAACTGTTTTAATGGAACATGACTATGGAAAAAGTATATGTGTATCATCACAAATAGGATGCAATATGGGGTGTGCTTTTTGTGAAAGTGGTAGACTTAAAAAAGTAAGAAATTTAACTTCTGATGAAATGCTTCTTCAGGTATTAAAAGTAGAAGAAGATATAAAGGATAGAATAAGTCATGTAGTTATTATGGGAATAGGTGAACCGTTTGATAATTATGATAATGTAATGGATTTTATTAATATAATAAATGATGCATACGCTCTTGCGATAGGAATTAGACATATTACTGTTAGTACATCAGGTATAGTTCCTAAAATAAAAGAATTTGCTAAAGAGGGATTAGGCGTAAATCTTGCGATTAGCTTGCATGCACCTAATAATGAAATTAGAAATAAAATTATGAAAATAAATAAAGCATATGATATAAATGAACTTATAGAAAGTGTTAAAGAATATTTAAAATTAACAAATAGAAGAGTAACATTTGAATATATTATGTTAAAAGGTGTTAACGATACAGATGAGTGCGCCAAAGAACTATCTAATCTTTTAAAAGGAATAAACTGTTATGTAAATATTATTCCATATAATGAAACAAATAATATAGGATTTAAACGTTCTTTATCTTCTCAAATAACAAGGTTTTGTGGTATACTAAAAGAGAATAATATAAATGTAACAATAAGAAGGGAATTTGGATCTAAAGTATCTGCTGCATGTGGACAATTAAGATCTAAAATAGAGGAGGAAAATAAATGAAATCATTTTTCTTAACAGATACTGGTAAAGTACGTGATCATAATGAAGACAGTGTAATAATACTAAAAAATTCAAATAATGAGTATTTACTTGCAGTAGCAGATGGAATGGGTGGTCATAAAGCTGGTGAAGTTGCATCTAATATGGCCATAGAACATATTACTAATAAATTTAATTCACTTGAATCATTAGGTGATAAAGATAAAGCAATTAATTGGATAAGAGAAGAAGTTGCAGATATTAATAAATCAATTTTTGCATATACTGATGCACATGAAGAAAGTAAAGGAATGGGTACAACTTTTGTAATTGCACTTTATACAAAAGATTATTTACTTTTTGGTAATGTTGGTGATTCATCTGGTTTTGTTATTAAAAATTCAAAATTATATAAAGTAACAAAGGATCATACACTAGTAAATTTACTTGTATCTTCTGGTGAACTTACTCCTGAAGAAGCAAAAAATCATCCAAAGAAAAATATTCTTATGAGAGCGCTTGGTGCGAATAATCCAGCTGAAGTAGATATTTTTGATGTTGTAGATGATGGAATAGAAGGTATTTTATTATCTAGTGATGGACTTACTTCTATGCTTAATGAAACTCAAATAGAAAAAGTAATTGTAGGAGCTGGATCACTCGAAGAAAAAGTAACAAGGTTAATTAGAAAGAGTAATGTTAGAGGGGGAACAGATAATATTTCTATTGCTTGTCTTATGTTAAATGATGAGGAAGGAGAATTATAATGTTTTCTAAAGGCGATAAAATTAATGATAGATATGAAATTATTAAATTAATTGGTGAAGGTGGAATGGCAAATGTTTATCTTGCTTATGACACTATTTTAGAGAGAAATGTTGCGGTTAAAGTATTAAGAGGAGATCTTGCAGATGATGAAAAATTTGTAAGAAGATTTCAAAGAGAAGCATTATCAGCATCAAGCTTGTCACATCCTAATATAGTTGAGATGTATGATGTGGGTGAAGATAATGGTAACTTTTATATTGTAATGGAATATATTGATGGACAAACACTAAAGCAATTAATTAAAAAAAGAGGACATTTAACTGTACCAGAAGCAATAGATATTATGCTTCAGTTAACAGATGGACTTGCACATGCACATGATTCATATATAATTCATAGAGATATAAAACCACAAAATATTATGATACTTGAAGATGGTATGGTAAAAATAACAGACTTTGGTATTGCAATGGCAATAAATGCATCTGATTTAACACAAACAAATTCAGTAATGGGTTCAGTTCATTATTTACCACCAGAACAAGCCGCAGGTAAAGGTTCAACTATTAAAAGTGATATATATTCATTAGGTATATTATTTTATGAAATGCTTGCGGGTACAATGCCTTTTAGAGGTGAAACAGCAGTAGAAATAGCACTTAAACATATAAAAGATCCAATGCCAAGTATTAGAAAAATAAATCCAAAGGTACCACAATCAGTTGAAAATATAATATTTAAAGCAACTGCTAAAAATCCAAAAAATAGATATAATAATGTTCGAGAGTTACATAATGATTTAAAAACTGCACTTGATAAAGATAGAGCAAATGAAAAAAGATTTGTATTTAAGTATCCAGAAGATGACTTAGATGAAACTAAGGTACTGGATACTTTAAAAGATGAACTTAAAGTAAATAAAGAAAAAGGTATTCCTGAAGAAAAACCAATTATTAAAACTGTAGAAGAAGAACCAAAGAAAAAAATGAGTAAAACCACAAAAGCATTAATTATAATTTGTTCAGTAATTATGTTTGCATTCTTATTTATTATAGTAATTATTCCAACAGTATTTAAAACACCTGATGTAAAAGTACCAGATGTTAGTGGTTTATCTGTTAGAAGTGCTACAAAAGAACTTGAAAAAGCTGGACTTAGTGTTGAAACAAAAGTAAAAGATGATTATACTGATGAAGTAGATAAAGGAAAGGTTTCTAAAACTTTACCAGGTGCTAGAGAAACAGTAAAAAAAGGTGCTAAAATAACAATATATAAATCACTTGGTAGTGAAAAAATTAAAATAGAAGATTATACAAATAAAGATTATAATAAAGTAGAGGCTAGTCTAGAAGTAAAAGGATTAGTTGTAAATATAGAATATAAAGCAGTTGATGATAAAGCTAAATATAAAGGAAAAGAAGATTTAATTATAGATCAATCTGTAAAAAAAGATGCTACTTTAGTAAAAGGTGATACGATTACACTTTATTTACCAAAAATCGAAAAAGAATATCCTGATTTTGTTAAAGAAGGATACAGCGTAAGTGAAGTAGAAAGTTTTTGTAAAGAGTATGATATTGCTTTAGAAAAAGAAGAAGTAGAAGATGATACAAAAGATGCTGGTACAATTATTTATCAAAGTAGACCTGCTGGATCTACAATAGCAGAAAGAGTAACTTTAAAAATAAAAGTAACTAAGAAAAGTAAAGAAGCAGAAGCAGGTGATGATCATACTAATACTGATGATGGAATGGTTCCATATGAAGAAGAGGATAATTAATGATTGGAAGAATAATTAAAATAGTAAGTAATGATTATACTGTTAAATGTGAAGATGGAAACACATATATATGTAAAGCAAGAGGCGTTTTTAGAAATAAAAAAATAACGCCTCTTGTTGGTGATTTTGTAAAAATAACAAAAGAAAAAAATTTAATAGAAGAAATAATGAAAAGAAAAAATGAACTTATAAGGCCTCCTATTGCAAATATAGATGAGGCAATAATTTTAGTAAGTTGCAAAGAACCTAATTTCTCTAGTAACTTACTAGATAAAATGCTTGTTGTAATAGAGTATAATAACGTTGTTCCGGTTATCTGTTTCACTAAGTATGATCTTTTAGATTCTACACGTGAAATAGATGAGGCAATTAATTATTATAAAAGTATTGGATATAAGGTTTTTATAAATGATGATCTAACTAACATAGAAAGCCTTTTAAAGGGTAAATTAAGCGTTTTAACGGGCCAAACAGGAGTTGGAAAATCATCTTTATTAAATAGTTTAAAAAAAGGTTTAAATTTAGCAACAGGAGAAATTTCTAAGGCATTAGGAAGAGGAAGGCACACAACAAGACACGTTGAACTTTTAGAAGTAGCGGGCGGCTTAGTTGCAGACACTCCAGGCTTTTCATCCCTTAATTTTAACGGAATGGATAAAAAAGATATAAAAGATAACTTTAAAGAATTTTACGAAAATGAAGACAAATGTAAATATAAAGACTGCATGCATTTAAAAGAAGATGGATGCTATATAAAAGAATTAGTAGAAAATGGTAAAATAAGAAAAACAAGATATGAAAACTATAAGAAATTTATAGAAAGCATAGAAGAGTTAAAGAGGTAGGAATATGAAGGTTTCTGTATCAATATTAAAAGAATGTAATAGATTAGATTATGCTATAAAAAAAGTTAATGAATCAAGTGCAGACTTTCTTCATGTTGATGTAATGGACGGAAAGTTTGTTAAAAATAAAGCCTTTTTGTTTGAAGATTATAAAAAAGTAGCACAACTTTCTAAAAAAAAGCTTGATGTTCATATGATGGTACAAGATTATAGTATGATAGAAAAGTACTTAACCCTTAAGCCGTATTTACTTACGTTTCACGTAGAAATAATAAAAGATTCAAGCTTAATTAAATATGTTAAGGAAAGAAAAACGAAAGTAGGGCTTGCAATAAATCCAGAAACTAGCATAGAAAAGCTTATGCCTTATATAAATGACATAGATTTAGTTTTGTTTATGAGTGTTACTCCAGGAAAAGGTGGCCAAACCTTTAAAAAAGAAGTAATCAGTAAGATAAAGCGATTAAAAAAAGAAGCACCTAAAGATTTAATCATAAGTATTGATGGTGGTGTTAATAAAGATACCATTAACATGTGCAAAACAGCAGGATGTGATATGGTAGTTTCAGGTTCTTACGTTACGAACGATGAAGATTATGAAAAACAAATAGAGACTTTAAGATAAAAAGTATTATATTTACTTTTTATTTTTTTGTGCTATAATAACAAACATTTAAAGACTGAGGGGATGAGAATAACATATGATTAGTAGTGTTGTGCTTAATGTTTTTTATTTCTCAATTGTGCTTGGGTTAAGCTCTGGAGTGGGATTAGTCACATTTAATCTTTTTTCTAAGAACAAAAAATACAACTTAAAACATAAATGTAATTATCTTAAAAAAAGAAACGAAAATAAGCATAAAAGAGAGTTAGAAGAGTATAATAAAGAAATAAAAAATTATGCCGATTATATAAGAAAACTTAAATTAACCGATTTAGAAATAGCAATTAAACTTATTTATGACATGTGGCAAAAAATAGGTGGC
>ENA-ORMN01002459-ORMN01002459.1-human-gut-metagenome-genome-assembly--contig:-NODE-2459-length-16019-cov-8.020546_pt1 | contig 16019 bp, 13 predicted proteins | sample MGYA00242102_ERZ508993 | MGnify/ENA primary metagenome ERZ508993 (study PRJEB26280, sample SAMEA2338770) | human gut metagenome | biome: human gut; feature: human-associated habitat; material: faeces... | reverse complement strand
TACAGCTAAGAACACAGACCAGGATGATGGCAGAGGAAATCGTTATTATGGATGTAGTGATGCAGTTTCATTAGTGTGGGGGCAAAAAGCGCCCCCAAAACGTGCAAATGGGGGCAGAAAGCGCCTCCAAAACCACAAAGTGGGGGGCAGAAAGCGCCCCCCGCACAAATCAGAGCCGAAAAAGTGTGGAGGCAAAAAGTGCCGTCGAAATGCAAAAATGGGGGCAAAAAGCGCCGTCAAAACAGCAAAGTGACGGCAAAAAGCGCTACCACTCAAATCAGAGTGAAAAAAGTCATGGTGGCGGAAAATGCCACCAAACAAGCAAAATGATGGCAAAAGGTGCCACCACTTTTAAATCAGGTGGAACTTTAGCCACCATATCAGTAATTGTGGTGGTACATTAACCACCACATATCATATACAGGGTGCAGGTGCTCCTGCCAAGACGAAAAATTATGTAAACGCTGATGCGTTTATATTTTTTCGGGAAAACAGAGAATGAGAGGATGATTCAGATGCGGAAGGAATACCGCTCAAGTAACGTGCGCTTCTGCATGGATGATGAAAATCAGCGTAGAACATGGGAATATTTGCAGAGTATTGCAAGAAAAGAAGGTTCTTACGGGAAAATACTTTCAGATGCATTTGTTCAGATATTGGATGGAAACCATGCAATAGAACAAGAAGCATTGCAACAAAACCTTTCAGAGTGTGTAACGGAGCAGATACTTTCCATGCATCTATCAACATTAAAGAGAGAACTACTGGAGGAATTGGAAAGTCTATATGGAAATGCCCAACATGCTGCTTCACAGACAGGGGCTGACAGGACTGATATAGGGAAAGAAGCACCAAGAGTGCCAGAGTCGGATATGTCAGATGCAATGATAGCGATGGCATTTGCAATGGGTGAGTGGGTACCGGAATAGACATATCCGGTACCGTCAGCCAGCGCGAACGATGGAAGGGGATTATCTGACGGAGTGAGAAATCTGCCATAGAATACATGGCAGATATGCCAGCCATAAGGCTGGCAAGAGCCTCGCAGAGCCCTCGGAGAGCGACTTATGTTTTGATGCCTGCGTCAAAACTAATAAGGAGTTACTTTTGACAAAAGTAACAAAAGAGCCAGCGGAGCTGGCGATACTTCTCGAACTGCTAATGTTCGAGAAGGTTCCTATAAAGCAGTATTTAGAGCATGAACAGAAGAAAGAAGGTAAAAAGACTGGGAGCAAAAACAATTTCTTTTCCAAAGGGAAAGGGACATCTGACACATAATAACCGCGAGTTTATCAGTAATAATGTGGTACCCGAAAGGACAGCTTGGAACCGAATTTATATACAGGAATCTTTGGAACAGGCGTATGAGAAATGCTTTGGGCAGGCACTTATGGAGTATAATGCAGGACAAAAGCGTAAGGATCGTAGAAAGGAAAATTATCTGAAAGAAATAGAGAATTCCGGTAATAAGGAAAAGACATTCTACGAGAATATCGTTCAGATAGGCAAAAAGGATGACACTCCTGTGGTGGGCGCAGATGGAAATCTTACAGAGGAGGCAAAAGCAGCCATTGAAATATTGGAGCAATATGCAAAAACATTTCAGGAACGTAATCCCAATTTGTATCTGTTTAATTGTGTTATGCACTTGGATGAAGCAACGCCGCACTTGCACATTGATTATATTCCGGTTGCAAATGGCTATAAAACAGGCATGAAAACACGCAACAGTCTGACTAAGGCATTGCAGCAAATGGAATTTGCAAAGGCGGTCAGCAAAAAGGAAAATGAAACAGTTGCATGGCAACAGAGGGAGCGAGCTTATCTGACGGAACTTTGTCAGGAGAAAGGGATTGATGTCGAGGTGTTGGGCGTACAGAGAGATAACCTTACCCTGCCGGAGTATAAAGCTGCGATGCAGAAAGTGGAAAAGTTGGAGCATCAAGCGGTGAAAATAGAAGAAAATAATCAAAGGCTGGCAGAACAGGCAGAGAAACTTGCCGATCAGATCGCAAAGTTAGATGAGAAGGAAAAAGATAACAAGGAAGTGCTGAAAAAACATGATTTGAGAGCAGATACCCTAAAGACTATTGCCAAAGAAACAGAGAAAGATACCAAGAAATTGAAAAGTGCAGCAGTTCCAGTAAGCAATATTTTTGGCAGTGAAGAACATGTCAAGGTAAAGAAAAGCGACTGGGAAAAAATCATAGATGCTTTCGGTAGAGCTGTATCCAGAAATAAGTTGTTGGAGAAATACGAAAAGAAGATTGTTGCACTAGAGAAAAAAGTATCAGATGTGAGTGGACTATTGGATAAAATGAAGCAGTTTATTTCCAACAGAGGATTGGGCGAAGCCTTTGCAGAATTTGTGAAGTCATTAGAGCCTAAGACAATGAAAGAACGCTTGACAGAAAAGCAGAAGGTTGTGAAAGAGCAAACACAACAAAAATCTATGCATACACAGGAACATGGCACATCGAGAAAACACAATATCAGTACCGAATTGTAATTCGTGGAAAGAGAGGTTGTTTATGAATATTACATACGAAAAAAATGGAGATTATTTGATACCAAACTTAATTTCTGATCCAGAGCCGGAAGGGGAATTGAGAAAGTTTGGACTTATGAGAAGACATTATTTGAAAGAGCATCGGAGCGGCATCTATCAGGCGATGCTTTTAAGCGGAAAACTAAAGGGACATTTGCTTATGATGCAGGAACAGGCAGAGACACAGTTTGATCTGCTTGTAAAGCAAATGGCAGAATAAGAGGGCGTGACTGAACATCTGAAAGAGAAAAATCAGATGCTTTGGGTGCAGAGGATGAACAATATTCGGGAGAAAGCGGAGGAGATTGTGAAAGCAACGTTATTACAATGATGATTACACACTACAACAGAAGGCTGATTTTATCGAATCAGCTTTCTGTTGGTTATATACCAATATGCATGCAAATACTAGACCTAAGTAGGAGAAATTGGCAGATGGGAGGCAAAAATACATGGAAGATATAAACATTTATGGATATATGCGAGTGTCATCCAAGGAGCAAAATGAGGATAGACAGAAAATTGCATTAACGGAGATGGGAGTACCTGAGAATAACATTTATATGGATAAGCAGTCGGGTAAGGATTTTGAGAGAACACAATATAAGCGGTTATTGCGAAAATTAAATGAAAACAGTGTGCTGTATATCAAATCGATTGACCGCTTAGGCAGGAATTACGGGGAATTGAATGAACAATGGCGCATTATCACGAAAGAGAAGAAAGCAGATATTGTTGTCATAGATATGCCGTTGTTAGATACCCGCAGAGAAAAGAATCTGCTCGGAACATTTATCAGTGATGTTGTTCTGGCATTGCTCAGCTATGTCGCAGAAAACGAACGTACCAATATCAAGCAAAGACAGGCAGAGGGAATTGCAGCGGCAAAAGCAAGGGGCGTAAAGTTCGGCAGACCACCATTACCAATTCCAGAAAACTTTTATCAGATGCACAAAGACTGGCGGGCAGGGAAAATCACAATAGAAGAAGCAGCAAAGGCTTGTAATATGTGCCCTAAGACATTTTACAGCAAGGCAGTAAAATATGAAAAATCCAGTTAAATAGTTCATGCGTTCTAACTGAAATGGTATACTTTTCCAGTAATCATATACATAAAACCATTCTTACATATTGTATCACGAAATCAGTCGAAATTCAGTAATTTTCTGTCAAAACTTCGTGAAATTTCACAGTTACAAATCCAAATTTTTCTCATGAAAAAAAGTATACATTTTTTCCAAGCTGGCTATCAAGGATAGCCAGCTTTAGAAATGAGGGTAAAAATGGATAACTTAATTGATCTAAATGCTTATCCGGTCAGTGAAAATCTTAAAGCGTTGCTGAAGGATAAGACAACAAAGAAAAATATTATATTTGCAACATCTGTATACAGTTCCGAAGGTACTCCAATCAAGGAGACAGAGCAGATGACGGAGGAACTCTTAAAAGGATTTACGCAGTATGAGATGCAGCCAAGAGTGCTAAAGAACAAGGAACAACAGCAGGAACGTACCAGGGCAAAAGCAGAAGTGTTTACTCCATCATGGATTTGCAACAAAATGAATAACCATTGTGATGAGGAATGGTTTGGAAGAAAAAATGTTTTCAATATTGAACAGGATCAAGGGTGGCAGGTAAACACAGAAAGAGTGGAGTTTGACACAGAGGATGGATGGAAAAAATATGTCGATTCCAAAAGGCTTGAGATTACCTGTGGCGAAGCTCCTTACATCGTGTCGCGTTATGATGCGGCTACCGGAGAACTACTTGAGATTAGGCAGCGGATAGGAATTTTAGACAGAAAACTGCGTGTGGTAAATGAAAATACAGACAGTGAAACTGAATGGTTCAGATGGGTGCTTCGAGCATATCAGAGTGTGTACGGATATGAATTTCAGGGAGATAGCCTTCTGATTGCAAGAGTCAATTTGCTTATAACTTTTGTAGATTATATGCAGGACAGGTGGGGGAGAGTTCCAACAGATGTAGAACTGCGAAAGATTGTGAATGTTATTGTCTGGAACCTGTGGCAGATGGATGGAATATCCGGGACGATTCCCTTTGGAAAGCCCAAAGAGGAATATCATCAATTCAGTCTATTTGACTTTGTGGTAGCAGATGAGCCGAGAAAGCAGGATATAGAAGAACCGGAAGAAGTGTACTGCCAGATCTATGACTGGCGCAGCGATAAATCGCTGACGTATAAAAGCATGAAGGAAGGTAGATGAGATGAAATTTGATTTTGCGATTGGAAATCCGCCGTATCAGGAGGAAACGATTGGAGATAATAAAGGGTTTGCCCCACCAGTGTATAATAAATTTTTAGATGCCGCCTGTGAGGTGGCAGAAAAAGTGGAAATGATACATCCAGCCCGATTTTTATTTAATGCAGGAAGTACACCAAAGGCGTGGAATAAAAAGATGTTAGGGGATGAGCATTTCAAAATCATGGAGTATGAAGCTGATAGTAGTCGAATTTTTCCTAATACAGATATAAAAGGTGGAATTGTAATATCTTATCATGATGAGACAAAAAAGTATGGCGCAATTGAAATCTTTACCAAGTATAAGGAATTAAATACTATTTTACATAAGGTTATACAAGATATTGCGTTTATAAGTTTCAGCAATATTGTTATAACAAGAACAGCATATCGCTTAACGGATAAGATGCATGAAGAACATCCTGAAGCACTATCTCAGCTAAGCTCAGGACATGCTTATGATATGTCAACAAATATTTTTGAGCGCTTACCACAAATATTTTATGATGAAAAACCAAATGATGGGGCGGAATATATTAAAATATTGGGACGTGAGAAAAATGAAAGAGTATATAAATACATAAAACGGGAATATGTAAATGATGTCATAAATTTGGATAAATACAAAATTTTGATTCCTAAAGCTAATGGTATAGGTGCTTTCGGAGAGGTCATTTCAGCTCCAGTAATACAAGGGAAGGGAATTGGCCATACAGAAACTTTCCTAAGTATTGGCATATTTGATAATATACAGGAAGCACAGAATGCTTATAAATACATAAAGAGCAAATTTGCAAGAGCACTACTTGGAGTATTAAAAACTACTCAAGATATTACACCAGATAAATGGGCGAATGTTCCTATGCAAGATTTCACCGACAAATCCGATATCGACTGGTCCGTATCCATAGCAAATATAGACAAACAACTTTATAAAAAATATAGGCTTTCCGAGGAAGAAATCGCATTTATAGAAAATAATGTAAAGGAGATGGAATAGCATGAATAAACCTAACATTCAGACAACCAAACAGGTAGTTCCGATGCTTTATGGCTATTCCACTCCGGAAGTGGTTCGTCACAATGGCTGGACAAAGATAGGATATACAGAGCAGGATGTAGAAACTCGTATCAATCAACAGACACATACTGCTGATGTTAAGTGGCATCTTGAATGGAAAGGAAATGCCACTTTTGATGATGGTTCAGGGGAGACATTCATAGATAAGGACTTTCATGCTTATTTGCGAAAATCCGGTATAGAGCAGGAAAATGGAAAAAATAATGAATGGTTCCATGTGGATGGCACCACATCAAAGCAAATGTTTCGTGATTTCAGGGAAGATCATGGCATTATAAAAACGACAGATACAGTTATTCCGTACAAATTGCGTGAGGAGCAGCAGCGTGCGGTTGCAATGACGGTTGATTATCAGGCAGCGCATAAAGATGGCGAGTTCCTTTGGAATGCCAAGCCGAGATTTGGAAAGACATTATCGGTCTATGATTTTGTGCAGAAAACCGGTGCAGAAAAAGTACTGATTGTGACAAACCGACCAGCGATTGCAAATTCGTGGTTTTCAGATTATGCCAAATTTCTGGGTAGTGAATCAGGGTATCTTTTTGTGAGTGAAGTTGATGCACTAAAAGGGAAAAGAGGTGTGTTGACAAGAGAAGAATATACACATTTTCTTTTAGGAAAAGACAGTGAAAATGTAAAATGTATTGAATTTGTATCCTTGCAGGATATGAAAGGTTCCATTTATTTTGGAGGTCAGTATGATAAATTAGGTGAGGTCGCAAATATGGAGTGGGATATCCTTGTCATCGACGAAGCACATGAGGGTGTGGATACCTACAAAACAGATGTTGCATTTGATCGTATTAAGCGTAAATTTACGTTGCATTTGTCAGGAACACCGTTTAAAGCACTTGCCAATAATAAATTTGCTGATGATGCTATCTATAACTGGACTTATGCAGATGAACAGAAGAAAAAACGTGACTGGGATGTTTCAGCAGAGGAAGAAAATCCGTATTCAACATTGCCACAGCTTAATCTCTATACTTATCAGATGTCAGAAATTATCAAGGATGAGCTTCAGCAGGGCATAGAAATTGACGGGGAGACAGAAGAATATGCATTTGATCTGAATGAGTTTTTTGCGGTTACCAATGGTAAGTTTAACCATGAACCTTCCGTTGATAAATTTCTCGATGCCCTGACAAGACAGACAAAATTTCCATTTTCTACGGAAGAATTGCGAGATGAATTAAAGCACACCTTCTGGCTGCTTGATAGGGTAGACAGTGCAAAGGCGCTGGCAAAAAAATTAAGGGAACATCCAATATTCCAGGAATATGAAGTTGTTCTTGCTGCTGGCGACGGCAAACTGGACGATGATGAGGAAACAATGAAATCTTATGATAAAGTGGTTGCGGCTATTGCACAGCATGAAAAGACCATTACTTTGTCGGTAGGACAGCTTACGACAGGAATTACAATTCCAGAATGGACAGCAGTGCTGATGCTTAGTAATATGCGATCCCCGGCACTTTATATGCAGGCGGCATTCCGGGCACAGAATCCTTGTCTGTTTAAAGTTGGGACATCTTTCAAGAGAAAAGAAAATGCTTATGTATTTGACTTTGATCCGGCAAGAACACTTACCATATTTGAGCAGTTTGCCAATAACCTGAATCCTAATACTGCCAAAGGTGGAGGTACCGCAGAGGAACGCAAAGAAAATGTGAAAGAACTGTTAAATTTCTTCCCAGTAATCGGCGAGGATGAACAGGGAGAATTGGTAGAACTGGATGCAGAAAAGGTACTGACGATTCCAAGAAAAATCCGCTCTGTTGAAGTTGTGAAGCGTGGGTTTATGAGCAATTTCCTGTTTCAGAATATCAGTAACATCTTTGGGGCGCCGAAGGAAGTCATTGATATTATCACAAAGTTTGAACCAATAGAAGAACCAAAGAGCAAGGTAAATCTGACGGAGGAAGTGCAGAAAGATCTATCGCTGGATGAAAATGGGGAAGTGGCTCTTAGTGATGAATTTGTGATTGGAAGAACACAGGATGTTTTTGGCGATAAAATTTATGATGTGACCTCTCAGGTACAGGAAACAATGACGCAGATGGAGCAGGCACCGGACAAGGCGCAGAAAGCCATCGACAAACTGAAAGAAGCGGTAAAACAGAGTGCGGTCAAGGCAGTCGTGGATACAGCACAGTCTACCTACGGTTCTGATATGAAAGCAGTCGATAAAAGACAGATTGAATCAAAACTGAACCATGAGGCAGATCGGATGATAGATAAGCTGCATACCAACTATGAGATAGAGCGAAATGTCATAGAAAATCAGCGTGTTGCCGAGCAGCGGGCAAGATATGAAACCGGTAAAACATCAGAGCAGATTGATAAAGAATTTGAGAAGAAGCAGAAGGAAGCTATGGAAAAATTCAATGAAGAATTGACAACTGCTATTTCTGATTTCGCAAGAGAATCCACGAAGGAGACAGTCAAGACCGTAGAAACAAAGAAGAAGGAACGGGAAAAGGAAACAATTGAGGATGGTGTTAGAGATCACTTGCGTGGCTTTTCAAGGACAATTCCATCATTTCTTATGGCATACGGAGATAATACGGTAACGCTTGCCATTTTTGATACCATCATTCCGGATAAAGTTTTTCTGGAAGTGACAAGTATCACGCTGGATCAGTTCAAGTTTTTGCGTGATGGTGGCGATTATGTGGAGGAAGAAACCGGACAGACCAAGCACTTTGATGGACAGCTATTTGATTCGGCGGTATTTGATGATTCGGTAAAAGAATTTCTTGCCTTAAAGAAAAAGCTTGCCGATTATTTTGATGAAAAGAGTGTGGAAGATATATTTGATTATATTCCACCACAAAAAACAAATCAGATATTTACACCAAAGACAATGGTTAAGAAAATGGTGGACATGCTGGAACAGGAGAATCCTGGTTGTTTTGATATGCCGGATAAGACCTTCATTGATTTGTATATGAAATCTGGTTTGTATATTACAGAGATTGTGAAGCGGTTGTATCAGAGCGATGAGATGAAAAAGCAATTCCCGGACAATAAGGAACGCCTGAAACACATCTTTGAAAAGCAGGTGTATGGATTAGCTCCGACGGAAATTATCTATAAGATAGCGACAAGTTACATATTGGGCTTTGATGCGGATACAAAGGATATCAAGCATAATTTCAGACAGTTAGATGCTTTGCCTTATGCAAAGGATGGAACGCTGGAGCAGATGTTGGATGAGCTGTATTCTGAAGATGAGTAGATGAGAGGATGCACCCGGAAACGGGTGCATTTTTGAATAAGAGTTTGAAAGTTATAAGCACAATTATATATTATACCATCGTTGTTTTTAACGGAGTTTTTGGTATAATATAGATTAAAAAGATAGAAAACATGTCAAATGAGGAGGAAGTTTTTACATTGGTACAGCTCTTGTGTAAGAGAATAAGCTTTAAATTAGATTTATATTAGTATATGTTGTGTTGTGGGAAGATTTGGTTGTATTATATAATGGTGGCAGCAAAGTGGGATTTATGTCGAATAGAAAATTGACGTCAGAATATAACAAGAATATATTGTGTAGAATAAGAGAAGTTGTGAGTATTACGGGATTTGTAATGCTATGAAGGGGGAAGAAGATGATTACAAGTATAAAAGAAATGCATAATCTAGGGAGATATGAAAATTTTATTGGTAACCAAGAAATAGGAAAACAACAAATCATATTTGGATTTAATGGTTCGGGAAAATCTACTTTAAGTGATATGTTTTACTCGCTTGCAAATAAGAAATCTATCTCAGTAGATCGGAGAACTTTGGATAAGATTTCAGGTGAAAAAGCAGGGGAGATAAAGGTTGTTCTTGGTACAGATTCGGAAGATGTTGCATATTCTGAATCAGATAATTGGAGCAGAGAGTTAGAAATATATACTTTTAATGAACAATATATAAGAGATTATGTATTTGTAAACCGAGAATATAAGCAAGACATTGCGTTAGTAACGATGGGAGCGGAAGGGGTAAAGCTTGCCAATGAAAAGGCAAATTATATACAGCAAATAAATGAGCATATGCAGAAAATTAATAATTTTTTGTCAGCAAATAAAGAGATCTGTTCTGAGCTGGGATTAGGTAAAAATAAAGTTAAAGAAGATAATCGTAAAAGATTAGATGCAATAAAGAACCTAAAATTATTCCCATTATCGTCAAAAGACCAAATACAAGAGGAATTGAAAAAAACAGTTGAGACATCAAGGGAATTGCAACAACTTTTAACTTGTATAGAGAAAATTGAGAGTATTAACATTAGAGATACATATGTTTCTATTGCAGATTTAAGAAAAATGTTGGAAGTGCTGCCGGTTGTAAAAAATACTGAAATAAATGATCACATGAAAAAATGTTTAAAAAAAGATAATGTAAAATGGCTTGTTTCAGGATTTTATAATCAAAAAAATACACAAATATGTCCCTATTGTGGACAAACCATAGAAGCTAAAGAAGCAAAGCGATTTTTGAAGGAACTTCAGAAATTCATTGCTTCAAAAATGCAAATTAAAGCAAAAAAAATAATAGAAGATGCAAAACAAGAAATACAATTATTTGATGAAGAAAAGATTGGTTTAGGGATAACAGAATATCAGAATGTATTAAATATAATTGAAAGAGAAAAAATATTGCCGATAACAACTCGGAAAAAATTCAATGTCGATTTTGCTCAGAATGACAGTATAATGGTAAACTTGAGACAAATAGTTGATAAATTGTGGAGTAAGATTGAAAATCCATACCAGGTAATTTATTTAGACACTGAAGATATAAATTGCATAAGCGTATTAAATAAGATTTCTAAAAGAATAGGAAGCTTAGAAAAGGAATTACAAATAAGATACAATAAGAGTGTTGAAAAAATTAAGCAAGAAAAACAAATCAAATTAAGAGAAGCATTGTTTGAAGCCTCATACGGTCAGAATAGGGATGAGTTTATTGGAATAAGTAAATCGGCCGAGTATGTCTTGAAGTTAAATGAAAAGGTTATAGAAACATCTGAAAGATTAGATGACTGCTTTGACAGAATTAAACTAAAAAAAATAAACGAACTATTACGTGAGTTAAATATCAAGTTTACGTTAGACGTAGAAGGGAGACAATACTATATAAAACTTAAAGATTATGTTCCTCAAAAATATGATAAAGAACAATCAAAAATTTGTAGTGAAGGAGAAAAAAGAATATTAGCATTTGCATATTTTTTGTCTGAAATAGAAGAAAAGCAAAGCAGTAAAATTATTGTGATTGATGATCCAATCACAAGCTTGGACTTGAGCAGAAAATCTGTTATTGCATATAGAATTGGCGAAATGTTTGGGAACAACAACGATCAAGTAATTGTAATGACACATGATATTGCTTTTGTAGAACAAATTCTAGAATTCTCGGGTACAATAAAAAATGATGTTTCAATGCTAGAATTGAAAAATAGAGAAAATGTTTTTTATCCTTTAGAGATTAAGGATTATTTGATGTCAGATGAAATGGTTTACAAATCTTTCATAACAAATACAATTGCGTCGAATAACGAGAGTGATCGTATTATAGCATTGATGTCATTAAGACCTTATACTAGTATAGTAAACCCAGAAGAATATAGCACTATAGAAAAGAAATCAACTTATTTTGCTCATACTGTATATGCACATAATGCTAAAAGGAATATTAAATATGACGAAAATATGTATAATTGCCAAGGATTGAGAAAATACATACATGACGTAGAAGATGCAACACAATTGGAGGTGGATTGTAATAGTTTGGTGCCAGATGGATATTGTTTTTCGGGATTTGAATATGAGAATGTCAAAACCTTGTATTTATCTATTGGTTTGGAAACAATCGCGGATGCTCGCAAGAAAGCTATGTTGCTTAGGGTTGCATTGGAAGCATGTTTGTTCCAATTGACAACGAAAGCAAAATTTGATCCGGAAAGGATTGGAAATGAGTATAAAAAAGTAATCGGATCATGTTCTGGGGATAAGAAGAAAATAGCAAAAAAATTAAAAGAATTGTATGACCTTTCGAAGAAGTATCATCATGGTGCCGACGAAGGCTCTACATTAGGGTTATCTTGGATCAATCCAGACGAATTAGAATTGTTTGATAGGGAATTAAAAGAAATATTCGATTGGATTGATGAAAATTGTGTTATTAAGATGGTAGCTGCATGATGTAATAACTTTTACAAGACAAATATGATAACTATTCCGCAAATGATTGTTAAGAGTTTAGCATATGGAAGAACTTAAACTGGATAATATAGATTTAATGCAAGAAATAGCAAATGCATACTGGGGGTAGAATTATATGATTGAAAACGAATTAATATGTGGGAACAGAAAGAGGGGTAGAGATGGGCAGTGATTTAAATGACCTCGAAATGGCAAAAAAGCGTGACCATAAGATTATGATCACTGATGAAGCAATTAACAAAGTGCCACGTGTTCAATATAAAGAGATACCAGAAACAGAATACGATAACCTTCGGGAATTGGCAAGACAAGTTTTGCAAATATCTAAGGATGAAAATAATTCCAATGAAGTGGCAGTAACATATAGTCTCGAAAGTGCGCAGCTGATAGAAAAAGGCGAACGCTATCTTGGAATTGCACTGGGGGCAGAGCATGCTGTTGATCCTTTGAGTGATTCTACATCTTATCATTTGATACGTGCTTCCAGAGATTGTGTTGTCTTGGTGCTGCATAATCACCCATCGTTGTCGGCTTTTTCCTTGTCAGATATCCAGTTTTTGCTTAGATATGAGACCGTTAAACTTATGGTTGTCGTTACGAATTTAGGAAATGTATCATATCTGGTAAAAAATAGTAAATATGATTTTGAAAAAGCAGTTGTTTTGCTTAATGAAGCAATAGACTTAAATAACAAGGCAAAAAATATAAAAGATTTACAGGAAGCAGCAGATTATTTTCTGAAAAGCTGTTATAATGTAGGTATAAACTATGAGAAGCGATAAGGAGGTGCATATCATGATGGAAGAACATGTAATATTAAGTGAACGACCGGAGGATCAGTTAAAAGCTGTAGAATGGGCACGTGAACAAAAGAAGAAAATTCTTGATGACAAAAGCAGACGTATCGCAGATGAACTCATGGAAAAAATGACACCTTTGATAATGAAGAATAGTGTACAGAAATAGCGTGGGTACAATTTGGGTACACTAGAAATGCAACCGCATAAACAATATATAAAATAGTATCAAAATGATACGATTTCTACATGAAAAATTACTATTTTCATAAGAAAAATCGAACCCGAAAAAGAGTTTGAGTGATAACGAGCCAAATACAGTTTAATAAAGACAGCATCTGCGGAGCAGATGTCGGACAATAAGGATGCGCCCTGCATGTTTACATGCAAGGGCGTATTTTTATTGTCCGTAGACCTGCATCCGACAGGATGCAGGCTGTCTTTGTTACGATGTATTCGGCGACAACAGACAGCGAGCTGAAGCGAAGCGGAAGGGAGCTGAATAGAATATATGAGTTTGCAAAGATATGAAAACCAAAGAAATTGGGCAGAACAAAATATGATATACTTTTTAAAATACGTATAGTATAATATAATTGCATAGTATATCGAAAAGATTATTATTGTGAAACAGTTATTTGATTGATATACATAAAATTGGAGAGAAAGTATGGCAAAGAAAGGGTTAGATATATCTACAATACAAACTGTGTTACGAGACATCAGAGATAATGGTGGATGGTCTTTGTGTATTGGAGCTGGGACAAGTATGCCAATTTTACCAAATTGGTATTCTCTGGTTGAAAATTTAATAAATAAAAATTTTGATTTGAAAGATATAATTGATATTGAAATATACAAAAAAATGGGGTTTTCAGCAGATGCAATGATTCAAGCGGTTAGGAATAGATTGGATATCGATGATAATAAATTTATTCAGATTTTATCAAAAGAAGTTTACGCACCTATCAAGGATAATGTGAATTCGGCAGAATGGAAATCTTTTATAAAAATACATGAAGCCGTTACAATAGCTGGAATTAGTGAAAAAGAATGGAAGAATTTTGAGCAGATAATTGAAAATATATTAAGTAGTACTTCGGCTAATCTACTGGCAGAAGTTGTTGTAGAATCTATCAATAACGAGTTACCACCTAAAGCAATTTTGTCTTTTAATGGGGAAGCAATTTTCTTAGCCTTATTGAATTATTATTGGATGAAAAGAAAGAATAATAAAAATAAATTTGATAGAATAGTAAATGGAATAAGTAATAGACACAGTAACAGAATACCATATATACATTGTCATGGGGTACTGCCCATAAATGGAGTCCAAAATCGGAAAGGACACAATGCAAATGATAAGTTAGTATTTTTGGAGGAAAGTTATTTACAACTAGCAAATTCACCGATGTCATGGCAGGCAATAAATTTTATTGATAATTGTATGTATAGTAAAATGGTTTTTGTTGGAGTATCATTGTCAGATGCTAATATGAGACGCTGGCTCAGTTGGATTCATAGTAATAAGATGGAGGAGTTTAGGATTAATGGTTTTACTTGCAAAGATCCAACAGAACATTTCTGGATAAATAAAAAACCTAAAACAGATGTGGAAAAAGTGTGGATGGAAGAAAGTGTTGCGCATCTAGGAGTTAGACTGGTATGGATTGATGAATGGAACCAGGTAGGTGAGGTCTTAAGAAAAATGTTGGGATTATAGTTTGTGGATACTTATGGAAACAGAAAATCAGTAAGTAAAATAAATTGTGCAAATGCAGTAAAATATAGTTGTACATATTTTAGAAATAGCTGGAAAGAGACAATGGAAAGAAGTTACTATCAAATGATAGATATAGTAGATGCACTTGATGATAAGGAATATACGGGAAGTCTTGTCACACTATTGCAGGCAGGAACAGATTTTGTCAGAAATAATTCCAAGAAAGCATGGCGTAAGGTAGGTGACGGCAGAATTGAAATGCCTGATTATCCGGATCGTGCAGTACTTGAAGGTGTAGTAAATGCATTGATTCATAGAAATTATCTGGAGATAGGTAGTGAAGTCCATATAGATATGTTCGATGATAGAATTGAAATATATTCACCGGGTGGAATGGTAAGCGGAATATCTCTAGAGGGAAAAGATTTATTAAAAATTCCATCAAAACGAAGGCATCCGATATTAGCGGATATATTCAGCCGTTTGAAATATATGGAGCGTAGAGGTAGTGGATTTAAGAAGATATTGGCAGACTACGAGGGACAAGTTGAATTTGATGAGTCTAAGATGCCTGTCTTTGATGCGGATAATGATGATTTTACATTGACTTTGTATAATTTGAATTATGGTTCTAGTTATGCAATACATGCAAACGAAGAGAAAATTCAAGGTGATACCCAAGATGATACTCAAGGTGATACCCAAGATGATACTGAAGAAAAAATCATCAAAATGATAAAGGATAATCCGCAAGTATCAACGGCAGATATGGCAAAGGAATTGAAAATTGGAATTGCAACAGTAAAACGAAAAATCAAAAAAATGTCTAATGTATCATATGTCGGAAGTGGTTACAGTGGACACTGGGAGATTAACGGATAGAAAGTGCATTATATTATTCAAGCTATGAAAAGAGAAATAATAGTTTTTGAGCTAAATTAGTTCAAGTAATTATATTTTAGTCCAAGATGAAAGAAGAAAATGCTGATATACAGAGGATTTTCTTCTTGAACTAAAGATGAAATTAGCTCAAGAGTGAAACAAATAAGTCGAAGAAATAATATTCGAAATGTGTAAATCAGGTGGCATCCAAGAATATTTTGGAGTTAGTCTCAACGAAGTCTAATGAGATTTGAGACTTGGTGAGACTACATAATATGGCAGAAAAGCGATAAAATCGGCATTGGTGGTTGAATTGTATGAGTACAGTCTCAAGTCAGTCTCATTTTTGACACTGTTTGTTGAGACTAACGTGAGACTGAGGAGGTTCAAAATTATGGACATAAGCAAAAAGGATTGGAAATTATTTCGAGAAAGATTATCAGGATGGCAGGAAAATTATATGGAAGGTCTTGTTAAAGAGTATGCAAATTTTCTGAATG
>ENA-ORMN01002455-ORMN01002455.1-human-gut-metagenome-genome-assembly--contig:-NODE-2455-length-16032-cov-2.951931_pt1 | contig 16032 bp, 29 predicted proteins | sample MGYA00242102_ERZ508993 | MGnify/ENA primary metagenome ERZ508993 (study PRJEB26280, sample SAMEA2338770) | human gut metagenome | biome: human gut; feature: human-associated habitat; material: faeces... | reverse complement strand
TGTCCATAGAGAACAAATTCGTTGTATCCTGCTATTATTCTTAAACTGATCAAGAAGCCGCCAATTGTTTGTTACAAATAATATCAAATTCTCGAAAAATAAGTAAAATAGTATTTTCATATAGCTGGCTTTCTTCCGTACAATGGAAACTTCTTTTGTCAAAATTCGTCACAAATACCTGAAACCAGGCGTTCAAAATGAGTGAAACGAAAGATGTTGAAGCAAATCAGCAGGACTTGGAAGCTAAAACCAAAGTTCCTTGTCCTTACTGGTTGGAGATGATTCCCTATGCGCTGACTTTCCTATTGTTGACATATATCTCTTGGAAGTACATTGATGTAGATAGAATTGAATGGCGCTATCCACTCTTCTGTTATATTTTCGCAGCATGTTGTATTGTTCAGTGGTGCTACTTGCTGTGGGAACGGTGGTACTTTTATGGACCAAATGGGTTTTACGAAATCTATTGGTATTGTCATATGGGGCTATTGCTTACAGCAGCAGCCATCTATCTACATCTTCCCAGTCTTCTGGGACAGTCAATGTGCCTTACGCTCTTCCCTCATGCATCCTTCTGGATCGATTTGATTATATATCCATTCTTCGGTAGATCTGTGATTGGATCTGCCGGGTGGCTTGTGGATAAGTCCTATCCCCTTCACGAGAAGATGTCTTCCATGCACCATTTCTGGTACTTCCCCTGTATTATATTTGTTATGCAAGGTCAGAAGCCTATATCCCTTGTATGTTATTTCCTCTCCATCGTTCAGTTTGTTATTCTCAACATCTGTTCACATTACATGACTCCTGTTTCTTATATTGACAAGAATGGAAACTATCGATTGCTCAACATCTGTGTTGCTCATGAGTGTGTGGACTTCCTCAAGCCCATTCCTCCTTTCAAGTGGGCAATTGGAAAACCGTACTGGTTCCATCTACTTATTGCGACAGTGTGTTACAACTTCCCTGTCAATTATCTCGCTTATTTTATTATTATCTCAGTTCAGAGATTCATGAATAGCTTTGTCATGTAGGTCTCGCCAAGTCTTTTTAAGGTTTGATTTCAAACTTGCTAAGTAATTGCATTCTTTTATTACAGTTGTGTTTCCTTGATTGTTATAACAAACAAGCAACTTCAAGTCACTACAGAAAATGAGACTGGATAAGAGCTAACCGATTCAGCCACCACGTAATCAGGTAGTGAGTATAATACTCTTGATTACTCTTGCATCCGCTATCCCACAGAGCCATAAACGACTCAATGGTGTTATAAGAATGCAAAAACACTTCACACAGCTTACCTCACTCTTTCACAGCTCAACTTGCCAATTTGTCAAGAAAACAATGACTCTTTTTCATCAACAACAATCACCGCGGGGAAGTGATAATCATCATGAACATGACAAATCCTCAACCAATATGCCTCTTACAACATATCATATCGTATAGAATGAGACTAAGTCATTTCAATGGGCAGATCAAAACACCATTCTTTTTCTTATTTGTCTTATCAATGATTCTTACTCCAAATCCTATTATCTTTCGATTTCTGAGTAGTTCATATCCAGTCATAGAATCCAAGTCACTCCATCTAACCTCTCCTATCCTCTTTTCGTCTCCTCTAGTTTATAGAAATCTCAGTAGAATTGAAATCAAAAAAGAGTCAAATCCCTCGAAAGAATTCCACGTTTCCCTATTTAGTCCACGCAGTTGTTGGCATAGCCTTTTCGTCTTGGTAGCTTTCCACATCGATATGGATGCTCTAAAACCTGGAATTCTCCAAAACATTGCCAAATTCCTCACTTTGCGTTGGTTTGAAAAAGTCAGGTTTTGAGACCTAGGGGAATTGTTCGCCTCCTTTGAGCCTGTTAGTCGGAGTACTAAAGAAGTCGTGAATGAAGTAGAGAATGGTTTTCGTTTGTTCTTGTAGTTGTGTCGACAGATGAAAACACTGAATCTTTGTGGATACCACACCATGTCAGACTCAGAATTCATTTCGTTGATGAGGTTAGGTTGGCTTTGATGAATGAGAGGTAGAAGGTGTTGTGATGTGACATTTCTGTCTCTTGACTACTCTGCCAATATGACTACATGCAATCAAGAGTAAGATTCGAGTGAGGGCTTTAGGAATTAGTCTCTGGGAAGTGAATATCTATTGTCCAAAGCTCCAAATCATTGTAATTCATGGAAGGTATAAATTGGGGGTGGAAATGAAGTGTAGTCCGATCTATGCGAATGAATTTGGAAATGAAGTAGTTGCTCGGTTAGCAGGTATTGATGGGTCAATCCCATCTATTTACCAAGACCGACCGTTGAGTAGAAGTTTGAGGAAGTCTTGAGCATAGTCAATGTGTATCACATCTTTTGTTCAGCTCGTATTGTTCATCTCGTGAGTGTATTCAACTTGCGTGAAACTCCAGTCACAGTACGAGTGTGGTCACTCCTGAAGTATGTGTTATGTAGGAATAGAAGAAAAGAATGACAAATAGCTACAGAGAATATTGAAATGATTCTCCGTAACCTGAGTCTCGATCATCTGGTGATCTGCTCCTTCTTTGCAGTCTGTCGTGTCTATAATATTAATATATCATTTCACAACATTCTAGATGTGTACACAGCCTATCTTGTACCGTTTCAGACAATCAATAGTATTGTCGATTGGGGTGATGTAAATCGATTGTGGTTTGAGGTGGATGTGAAATCCGTGTCGGATTATGCATCCTTTTCTCCTTCCTCTCAAACCAAGGCTTCTTATGTACATGGAACAATGGTAGATCTCTACAATACATCCTTTGTCCCTTTTGTGTATCCTGTTATCCAGTATTATCATGCATCGCTTCAAACAGGAGACTCACGCAATATGAATTCGAGACCCGGAGTTATCCCAGGAGGGGTGAATTAATCCTTTTTGTACCATTTGCATGCCCTAAATTGTTTGTTGTCAGAACATGGATTTCGCAAATGAGTTTCCAGTCTCCCATTACCGATCAGGAGATTTCATGACTAACAACAAACTCAAGATTCACAAAGAAGCGGACTTGAAGAATCTAGCCAATATCCAGTCCTCTGGAAGAGTATTGTTCTGAAATCATTGAATCTAATGAACTAGAATGTTATTGAACAGAATGTAGTGATCCACTCTGATCTTGGTGTTGTCCTCATCGGTCAGGATACAATTATTCAAAATGGAAGTCAAATCACACCTTGTACACAAACAATCAATGAAAAGGGAACAATCCAATTGTAAGTCTTATTTGGTTTCCTAATGGGAAGAAGAGAACGACCATTCATTTCTATAGGACGTGGAGTAATCATTCAAGAGGATTGTCAGATTCAAGCACTTCGAATCGGTGATCAAGTTGGAATAGGAAAAGGATGTGTCTTAGTATCTAATGAATTCTCACTATGAAGTGTAGAATGAGGGATGTGTAATCAAGGATAATTGTGTCATTGATCCTCATACTGTGATTCCTGCCTATTCAGTTATTGGTCCATTCAGTCACATTGGTGGAAATCCATGTTGGTTGCATGTCTTATCGTTCAACTGTAGGTCAGTTGTTAGAAGAGCTTCCTCCTTCCTTCTTTCCGATGATGAGGAACTACACCTCTCAAATCTTCGATAAATATGTGTCTTTTCCTTCTTTCATTGTTTGGAACTCATAAACAGAGAATTGATAGAAATGATTAAAACGATATAAAAGAAGCTTTCCTGACTTTGTACCCAATACCAAATACTCTACAAATCACTCTTCCTATCATTCAATACGATTATCACCACTAATTGATAGAGTACGAACATAATTCAATCCCTCTTGTGGATCTGGCCAATTCGAATATACTGTTAGACTAGGTAGATGAATAATACGAAGTTGATCTTTCTTCTCTCTACTCGCATATACAACGAGTGTATTATCATTATTCACTGCCACAGAACAAATCGAAGTCACCAGATTCTTAAAACACTTCAAAGGATGAATCACACGATACACATCTTCCATCTCCGTTGTATTCAAACATGTTGGTGTGTTGTACACTGATAGAATCCCTGTCTGATCTCTATCTTTCATTTATTCCTTCTTCCTCTACCCAATCGCCATGTAATTCCCGTTGACATGAAGACAACAAGCTCCAAAGAGATCTTTATCCCAATAGTTTGCTACTACTGTATTATGCTGTAAGTCATATTCCACAATATGACTGTCTTCTATTCATCATTCTCCTACTCCAGTTCCAACCACTAATGAAATAACAAGTATCATTATCATAGAAACAACCATCACGAATCGAAGATGCCAATTGACGAGGCTTCTCAGTACGACGTACTGACAGATCCACACAGAAGATAGAGCCTTGATTCCCTAACAACAGAGCTCGACGACCATCAGGTGACACTCGAATCCGTGACTCTTTGATCTCTTGATATCCTATCAATCAACCATCTCTCGAACTCTGACCAGGCATATTGAAGATCTGAGAGGATACATCCCGTTCCAAATCATAATACAGAAGGAACTCTCGATTCATTGGAGTCAATAGCAATCTACTCTTCATTCTTACTTCCATTCATACGTGTTCTTACTCGTCCAACAGACTTCCTTCACTAGGAAGTTTGACAGATGAAGAACCTTACGACATGAACAGATTCCATTGTCAATATCATAGATGTGAATGTAATTCTGACGATTCAAAGCCAGGAAACAAGAAGCCGAACGATGAAATGAAACCAATCGAATTGTCTTCTATTCATCAATATCTAACACAATCTCCACCTTTGTATTCCCTTCCGAATTCTCACCATTATCAGCAGTCATACAAAACGAACTGATACGTTGGATACTGATATGATTAGGACCAATCACTCTACTCTTTCCAAGAAAACGTTTTGTTGTTCGAAGTAACTCAGAAACCTCATCTTCCATACCTTCTTCTTTCAATGCAAACATATCATCAACCTCTTTATTTGTCAACAATCTACATATTAGAATATACAAAACACACTTTACTGAGTCCGAAGTCGTTTACTCAACTCTCCTCCCGTAATTTCGCTCTCTGTTTCTTCTTTACGGAATTTGCGATTGCGAGCAATTCGTTTCAACTCCACTCGAACTTCCTCATCGTCTGAATCATGCCACAATGCAGGAAGTTCCTTTTCATCCTCATCCACAGTTCGATTCACTTCCATAGTGTCAGCTTCCTTCACATCTCCAAACAATAGGTCTGTAAACGCCTCTTCCTCCTTAACCAAATCGTCTCTTCTCTTCTCCTCACTCTTACTCATGAATGATGTCTTGCTGAAGAGAATGAAACAATTGGGATTCTTCGTCTCTTGGGGTGCCTTTTTCTGGGCTGTCCCATTGGGAGCCGAATGCCAGTTTCTTCTTTCTACTTGACAACCTGTATCCATGTATGATCTTATTTTTAATACTTCTAGAAATGCAACCCGTGACAGTATTCAAAGTAGCAAAGACAATAACATGTCATTGTTGGAACAAGGATAGAACTCGTTTTGAATTGATAGAACTCGTTAATCTTGTAGAAATTGCATTGGCTACAAGGAATTCAAATGATATTCTTGTGTATGAGACAGGAAAGTCGTCCAAGTTTGAAGACTGGAAATTGATTCACACTCTAATCGGTGTAAGAATTGACAAAAATTGATTTAGTATAGCATGATCTTCCTGTGACTGCTTTGGACTGGGATCCGAACTATAATCGCATTCTTTCTTGTTCAGAAGATTGCAATGCTTATGTATGGAATTATGAAAATAACAAATGGATTCCAACCCTTGTAGTTTTGAAGATCAAGCGAGCTGCTTTGTGTTGTAAATGGTCACCTAATGGAAAGGCCTTCGCTGTTGGATCAAGTGAAAAGAAGCGTATTCAATGAAGATCAATTATTCTGTAGTTCGTATTTGTACCTTCAATGCAGATCAGAATCTGTGGGTTCATCCCAGTGGTCTCCATGTGAAACAGGAACGTGAAGAAGAACCTGAAGCAGCAGATGGAACTCCTACAGTATCGAATAAAACGCGTGGAAGTATCTTCTGTGTCTGTTGGGATCGAACAGGTCAGTTACTATGCAGAGGATCGTTAGATGGTTCAATGAATATCGTAAGTACATACTATGATCCTTCAGAACCGTAAGAGTAGATGAAAGAATTGATGAAAAGAATCCGAGATTGTCCATTCGATATTTCTACAAAGGAACTGTTCGGATTTGTATTTGGAGATAAGTGTGGAATTGTGGAAGATATTGCTGTGAATCCAAAGAATGATATCATTGCATATACAGGTTAGAAAGAAGAAAGAATGAGATATAGATCGAAATAGTGATACTCATTTCCTTGAATTCAAAGGTCATATAATGACCAAGCAGGTGAGAATGATCAAAGAGGGTAAACAATAGACTGTTCATTGTCCTACTCTTCCTTTCACAAGTCTCTTGTTCATCACAGATAGAATTGTGGCTGCTGGAGGATTTGATAATAATCTTCATATTCTAGCTAAGAAATCGGATGTTTGGTAGAGATAGAGAATGAATATGATTGTAGGGAGTATGTGGGAATTGCAGACACTTCCTCTCCTTCTTCCTCCTCTTCTGTTTCGACTTCCTTTCAAGAGAGAATTCGAGTATTCTTGAGAGAGAGATGTGAGAATAGATGCTTCAATCGAATGCAAATGTGTCAAGTGTGCGAACAGTGAATTCCCGAACAGCTACGGGTTCTACAATGAATGGATGTCATAAGAATATGATTGTGGAGTTACAGATGAAAACATGGGATGGATCTATGTGTACAGAGATATCCTCTTGTGGTAGAATTGAAGGAAGGAATTGAACTCTAGGATTGGATGGTCGCTTGGTAATTTGGAATATAAAGATGATTCTCACCAAAATGAGTCTATTGTAGTTGGATTTGGATTTGTTCAACACATACTCAATCAAATCAAAAAGTCTTCTCCTTCTTTCTTCCAGTTCTTACTCACATGTTGTGTTTTCTTTCCATTTACTACTCGTACTTCACTCAACTTGATTCCTTGTTGAAGTTTCTTTGAAATACTCTATCTCTCATCTTCATCTCTTAATCCCACTTCATATAATAAACCTGCTTTCCCATTCAATGTATCATTGTGATACTTGTGATCACTAATCTCCAATTGTGTCCTATGTGATTTGCTTGGTTTCATATCCTTCGTTGTACTTGGAGCCACATAATATCCACTTGTATTCTGCATCTTTGGTTCTTCAACAGGTTCTTCCATCTGTTTCTTTGTTTCCATCACTAAGTATCATCCTGTTCTTTCAATACCACCTCTCTTCTCATCCATCACTACTCTTCGTCCAGCAAAATCGAATGAAATTGCAATCGGTTGCTATTTCTAATGTCTTCAACACTTATCTACCTTCGATCGTTCCACATACACTGGCTTGTAGGCATCTCCTGATACCTTCCTTCCACTCCATTTATCATTCAAATCGAAATAGTCCTGTTGATCATCATAACTACAGTTCAAGTCAGTAATCTCCTCTTACACTTGAGATCGAGCAGAATTCTCACGATCGTACTGAAGGAGACGATTCTATTCGTCAACTATGACATTCTACTCTCACTTTGCTTTCAATAGCTTTCCGAAGATTCTCATCATCTTCAGCCCGATGGGTTTGACGATATCGACGACTGAAAGCTCCACAGAATGTACACACTTCCAACTGCTCCTCTGTACAGATGATATTCCCACATTCCACACAATTGAACAATACAGGATGAATTGTACCTAGACAATGACACTTTGGCTTTGCTACAGTTAATTCCAAGTTGAATTCTTACGAATCACACTAGATTGAAGAGGTCGTGTATGTCCTCCAATACCAGAATCTTTCTTTGACTTTGAACTCTTGTATTCATCCACCTCCTTCACTTCTGCTGGAGAGTCATCAGATGAAGTAGGAAGAGAACTCACATCATTCTTCTTTGATGGCTCTTGAATCGATTCTACTCCTTTTGGTACACTTTCCAATTGAGAATACTTATTCACTACAGCCACCTCTTTCGGTTTGATTGCTGTTAGTTTCTTTTCTTCTTCTTGGTACTACAAAATTAGAAATACTCAATCTGTTCCCACTTGTCCTCGCGATTTCAGGATTTCAATAGCTATATTGTTTGCAACAGTTTCATTTCCAATAATATCTTTGAGAGTCGATTTAATATCATTTACATCTTGAAACGAAAGAATGTAACTCAATGTTAGTCAAGTCTCCAAGTGCTCACTTTGTCATATCTTCCACATTTTCCGGACCTACAATGTCCGACAATTCCAACATCAATATCTGACGAAGTGCCATTGAAGAGGAGAAACAAACAATGAAACTAAATTACAACATCACACAAGTCCCACACTCCCTCCATATGATGATAGCAGAGAGGAAGTGTTGCTTCTGTTAGAACCAATTCGCGTGTGTTTGGGAGCTGTTGGAGTTTCTTCTCAAACTCTTCACAAATCATAGGAGATGCACAATTCACTTCAATTCCTCGTATCAGAGTCTTCGATACGACACCAATTATCTCCTATTCCTTACTTCATCTCTCCATTCTTACTGTGAGTGCATGAAGACAACGATGAATCTGAACATGGGCTAATGCGCTCTTCTCACTCTTTACCAACTTCTCTAGATTCATTGACATCTCTCGGAACACAGGAACTAGTAACACTTCAATGGCATTATCTCCCATGCATCGAATACCTACATCTCACTCAACCCATCTTCACTACATTGAATAGCTCCATATACCGAAGGTAACGTCGATTTAGGATTATGCAAGACCTTGTTCAATGTTACATAGATTTGTTTCTGCATTTTCGGGTATTGTGAACTGTATCTAGGCTTAACAAACCACTCTACACCTACTTGAAGTTGATATCAGCAATAATGATAGAAGAGAGATCCCGTAAACTCCAGTGATCCTCTGCAGACGATATACTCAATGTTTTGCTTACACAACACGACAAGATACATGGTAACAGAAGATGCAACTAGAGATTAGAGAGAAGAACAAAAGGGACATAGAGAACTGTATTAAGATGGATATTGAGAATAAGACTATGAGTCACATGCATGATGTAGTCTAAATAGGATAGCATACATTCTGGTTTTGTCCTCAAAATCGATTGAACCTATTATGAACACAAATAACTACTTCTACTTCACTTTGAATCCAATGAACCAGATATGGAAGAATCTGTTTCAATCCTTCATCCACATGGATCTGGTGATACATTTCTGCCTTGGCTGTACTGTTCGTACTGAACATACGAGTCTTGATATTGTTCAGATACAACTCACATTCAAACGATAAAGAATGAATTGAGGAATTGCGGAGGGAAATATCCAACTCATTACTCTCCTCTTGAACCTCATCTTCTCCATGAACTAGATATCACTCTTTTCTCTCAAACACACATTTAGGAATGTTTGCAATCTGTTTTCCGTTGATTACTAACCAAGAGACATTATAGGTGGTTTCTAGAGGAATCTCAGGAACTTCATTGTTTAGAATATCCTGAACCGAAACAATTGAGTCTTCCATTTGAATAACATTGCTATTTGGCTTCACCATTTTGAACTTGGTTGATATCTCATTTGAATGACCAATAATCCTCTTATTATTACATTCAACCTTCATCTCAAACATCAAAACATAGAATTCGAAGAGCTGTTTGAAGATCACTGATTGTTAGTTTTTCTTTCCTACTATGTTTCATAATCTTCTTAGCCTCCTATCACTAAGTCAATTTCAATAAATTCTACTTGAATGAGCACTCGAGCTTTCATGTCGATAGTTCGTTCAATATACGATGCTGTATCTCTGTCTATATGATAGCTCGAATAGATTGGTAAATCCATGATCTCAGCAATAAGAATGTGAATACTTCAGAAACAAACAAACTCTTAATACGATCTACCCCACAGAGCAAAAGCCGTTGCTTTCTGTCCACAACAGAAACATTTGCAGTCTTCAGGAAGTTCCTCTTGATTGAAAGGCAAACACAGAGTTTTGGCTGAACCACTCAATGCAGGAGCTTCTCCAGCCGTTGTCTTCTTCTCCGTAGCATCGGGAGCAGTTCTCTTCTTCACCTCCTCCTCACAGGCAATCCGCTCACACCAAGGAGCCAGCACCATATTTCCATCCAGAGTCTTCACAAACTCCTCCCAGGTATTCACATAACGAATATGCGAATCACGCTCCTTTCTTGCCTTTTCCAACAATGATGCCTGGATTGTCTCCAACATTTCCTTCGCTCGCTCTCTAATCTCAGTCCATTTCACAGCCACCTTGCCTGTTGGAGTACAGTCATCTCGACGAGCAAATACCACTTGCTCCTGTTCCAGATCCTTCGGACCCAATTCAATACGCAGTGGAACACCCTTCTGCTCCCAATAATTGAACTTCCATCCAGGATTGTAGTGCTCTCGACTATCCAGTTCCACACGGACACCAGCAGCCAACAGTGTGTCTCGCAATTCAGCAGACTAATCATCACCATCTCTTCCTTCTCATACCTTATCACGCAGACGCTGTACATCCTCAGGGGAAGTCTTGGAGTGATAGATGTAGATAATCACAGCTTGAGTAGGAGCCACACGGGGAGGTAACACAAGACCTTTATCATCTCCGTGTACCATGATCATCACACCAATCGAACGAGTCGTAAAACCCCAACTATTCTGCCACACCAATTTCCGTTCTAATAATCACATCTTTCTCTCATCATCACCTCCACTGTCTGTCTCATACGAGATATTGAACATGCGAGAGAAATTCTGACCCAAAGAATGAGATGTAGCAGCCTGGATTGCACGACCATTTGTAGGAATGAAAGCTTCAATTGTTGTAGTGTAATAACCACCAGCAAACTTCTCCTTCTCTGATTTGCGACCTTTGATCACAGGAACAGCCAGAAGCTCTTCATATGTTCGAGCATAATAATCAAGGATCTCCACAACCTCCTTCTCAGCCTCCTCCTTTGTGGCATATGCACTGTGACCTTCTTGCCAGAGGAACTCACGAGTGCGGATAAACGGAGTTGGGTGCTTGAACTCCCAACGAACCACATTCGTCCATTGATTCAGACGAAGAGGAAGATCACGATGACCACGAATCCATCGAGCATAGGCTTTGAATCAGGCAGTCATCTCAAATCGTACCAGGATACATGATTGTTTCCGAAGTTGGACGAATAGCCACTGGTTCTTGTAATTCCGAACTGCCACTTCGTGTAACCCAGGCCACTTCAGGAGCAAATCCTTCTACATGTTCCTTTTCCTTCTCCAAGGCCCCTTGAGTTACAAACAGGGGAAAATAGGCATTCTACCTCTAACTACATCAAATATATCATACCTTTACTCCACTTGCCTTAATCTTCTCACCCAAAAACTCTTGGATTTGTTCCCAAATACTGTAAGCCCTAACACTAACTCAAACCACACAAAGCATACAAAGGTCTTAAGATATAGCAACCAGAAACATCATAATAATCGATCAACTCCGAAGCCACAATCACTTGCGAATACCACTCAGAGAAGTTTTCATTCTATTTCAATTACACCATTCATTTCACAATCATACCTTCTTATAGGAAATACTCAAGCCAGTTTCCTTTTTCCTCTGATCTACAATATCATTCATTCTTCATCTTTCTTCACTCTTTCTATTCTATTAGTTCTCTCAATTCAAATCACGTACGAAGACATATTTTAAATGCAAATCCCGCTTGAATGGACAAAAAACTATTCATTGGGATCCTGAAATCGATCTGATTTTGTTCATTAGTTCAAGTCTCATTCTCTCCTTATCTACACATTATGGGATTGTTTTATATTTTGTTTGGAGTTCTTCTAGTGTATTTTGTTTCATTGCGCTCGTATCAGAAACATTCATTATCTCGAGGAGGAGCCTTCACATCTTTTCTTGTTGGTTCAATTCATATTGTTGCTGGATGGAGATATGCCTTTCTATTGATTTTCTTCTTTGTTACAAGGTGAGGAAGATTAGTAAGTAGTGATGTTGTAGTTCGAAGTTGACCAAAATGTGGAGTAATGTGAAGAAACAAAAGGAAGATGATTTCAAGTATGGAGGAGAACGTTCTAGTCTTCAAGTGCTTTCAAATAGCTTTATTCCGACTTTAATTTGTTTATATGTGAGTGTTGCAAAGAATGGTATTAGTCGCCAGTTGTATGATCAAGTTCAAATGGAGGAAGGTAAGTTTTGTTCAAGAATATAATGTAGATTTCGTTCTGCTTCCAATTGTTCTTGCTTATTACTGTGAATGTTGTGCTGACACCTGGGGAAGTGAAGTTGGTATTCTCTCTTCCAATCCTTTTCTTCTCTTTCTCCCATGGATACCAGTTCCAGCAGGGACTAATGGAGGTGTCAGTAGTCTGGGATTAGGCACTGCATGTCTTGCTGGTCTTGTATTAACACTTTTGTATGTTCTGATCCAACCTTCTTCTTCTGTTGTCTAATCATCTTCCTTTAATGTCTAGCTTTCCTTTCTAGCAATCTTCCTTGTGTGTCTGTTTGCTTCGGTTTTTGGGACCTTTCTTGATTCCTTCCTTGGAAGTATATTGGAGGAGAGTTGGTGGTGTGCATCGAAAAAGCGTGTAATCAAGTTTGAGGAACATGCTTGTGAGGATTGTAAGCAGGCGAGAAAGGAGAATAGGAATGTTTTGGGTCATTTACCTACAAGGTGTGGTCATATTTGTGGTCACCAGGTGTTGAGTGGAAATGGAATCAATATTCTGAGTTCCTCCATCACTTCCATCCTTGTGGGATTGGGGTTAATTCATGTGTATCTTAAGTGGATATGTTTGTTAGTGTTACTTATTCTTCAGAACACGATAGTAGAATGAATTGAAAGAAGAGTGATTGGTGAGTCAAAAGAAACAGAACTCAGAGATTAGAAAAGGATAAAAGATGTCGAAGTGTAGGTCTTCTATTCTTGAACATTCACTCCCATTCTTACCCATGAGGACAAGACCAAGGACGATCAAGTTCAGCCAAAGCTCTAACAATCTACAATCAATCCATTCCTAATATCATACACTTGTCATCTTTGTGTAGTTGAGTGTATCTCCCACCATTACTGACATACGACAGGCACGACTAGCAAGGAGTTTTGCAAGTTTCGGAGGTCGAACCATGATTCCTCCTGATTCCATTACCAATCCAAGCAAATCTAGGAAGTCTGAATCTTACTTCAACCTTTCAAACTCACCTGTCACTGTGAATGTGTATTGTTTTGAAGCAGGGAGTGAAGTCAATGTAATTCGTGAACCCAATTCTCGAGACTCATCAATTGACACATTGAATCCATTAGATCGAAACACCTCTGGACTATGAATAACCACATATTCCTGATCTGGAGATAGTTCTAATGTAATGGGTCTGAATATGAATAAGAGAGAGATACTACTGAATGAGTTTCTGGGACTGAATCACCACATTCTTCATTAGTGACTCATAGTTCACCTTCTCATCACAAGCATGTTGATCCAGAATATACAAATCCTCTCCCAATCGACAGAGAATGAAACTACTGTTGAACTGACCTATTATCTCCATCTCATTGAAACTTTGCTTCATCTCATCCCCTTCTATCATTCTTACCTTTTGGAGAACACGAGTCAACTCTTCTTCAGAGACAGTCTGTGAAGCTTCAATCTCTGATTTCTGGATCGAAGAAGGATGAGAAGAGAATGAATCTGGATTCAATAAGAGAATGGAAGGAGAGAATTGTAGAAGAGAAGTCCATTGAGAGAGAACAGAGGATTGAGAGATATCAGAGTTCTGTGAATAGTGTGAGGGAGTTACAAGAGATGAAGACTGTGGTTTGGATCGTTTCTCAGAAGGAGGATTAGTTGAAGCAGACTGTTGAAGATCACGTCGTTTCTTTGACTTCTTACAACGATCGACAATCTGTGGGATTTGATCAGAAGATGGTTTTGAATGAATGTGGTGATTTGGTTGTTTGTTGATGAGAGGAGGATCTGAGGATGATTGATCAGAGATGGACTTCTTGATTGAGTGAATAGGAGTTACAGGAATGGATATGGAAGGACTAGGAATATCTGACATCATTGAAGATGAAGAGATAGAAGTGATGGGTACAGGAGGTACAGAAGAAGAGACAGGAGGTATAGAAGGAGGTACAGAAGAAGAGACAGAAGAAGAGACAGAAGAAGAGACAGAAGAAGAGACAGAAGTCACAACTCCAGAAGAATCATCAACTGTCTTAAGAATAGACTTTATTGAAGGAGTGATATCACCAGATAACAGATTCTGTTCTTTCTTACGACCTGGTTGAATAGATGAAGAGATAGAAACCCGAACATTTGTATTACTAGAGTCAACAGCAGAACGAATGATCTCTTGAAAGGCTCGAAGAAGTGTGTCTTCATGAAAGAGAAGGATCTGTTTCTTATCTGTACTTAGATTGATATCATAGTAATGAGGAGGCAATATCACATTAATCACCAGAATAGGTATAGTTCGAGGTTCATATTCTCTCCATACCTGAAGGAATGTATTCACAAGCTATCATTCAACTCATCTATCAATTCTACCTTCTTGTATTCAACAAGTCGACCATTCACAAATAGCAACTGTTTGGAAGTATTGCCTCGATAAGACAGATTCTGATTCCCTCGATCACTACTATTCGAACTACTTCCAATTCGAGAGATGTAACCAGTCACATAACCAAACAGATCACAAGTCTCACTCTGATCTTCCAAATGATGATTCCAATCACATTGAGAAGAGAAGGAGAATTGAAGTCGAGAACTCTCAGTTTCAGAAGAATTCAGAGTAGAATCATTTCCTATCATACTCTCTGATAAAACACTTTCTGATAACAAACTCTCTTCTGATGGTTGAGAGACTGAATGAGGTATCTGAAAGGAAGAACCAAATTCAGTGAGAGTATTAGCAATCTGACTCCCAAAGATGCTCTGAAGTCGTTGTTTGATTGAATAGTTGGCCTATATGAGAGAAGAGAGATAGAATGACTGGAATACTGAGAATAGTAGTTGTTTTGCCTGTGGCAGGAATATGATGAGAGAGTGAGATACGAACTCCAAGACAACTGATAGCATAAGACTAGGAAAGAGAGAAATAAGAAACAGTTACTTGAACAAGAGTGATCATATTGGAGAGTTGAGTCTTCTTACTCCGAAGATAGGCTTTCTGTCGAACAGGTAATCGCTACAGAGATATTGATTCATCGTTCATACTTCAAACAGATTACGAATCGATACTGTTGTTCCCACAGTACGGGCTTGATCTCTCTACTCCTCATCATTTGAATGAAAGAAGACTTGAATATCGATAGTTCCTGTTGGAGTGTATTTGATATAAGTACCAACAGGAGCAGATTGATGTCTCGTGACAATAGAAAACTCTCCACTGACATCACAAATACAACTCAAAGCTTCTCCACTATGAGTGACTAGTACTCAGAATAGAAACCGAAATCCAAATGACTGTACATATCGAATATCATCAAAATCAGTAATCTTCGATGTGTAATACTTCAAAGCCACTCCACCAAAGTCCTCACTCTGGATTCCACATCCTTCATTTGATTCCACATGTTGATAATTACCATTATCTGAAAGTTCTATCAAATCAGCTCCATAATTGACGAGTTTGAGTTCAAGAGAGGAGGCATGTGCATCCTTTGTATGAATGAAAAGATAAGAATGATACAAGTGAATTTTCGATGAGTTCCTTGACAACGGATTTCAAGTCAACAATTACTTGACCACTTGCGATTTTTGCAATATCTGATGTAGGAATTCTGTTAAGTGAAGGAGACATATTGAATGTGTGAATAGATGAAAGTGGTGGGTTAATGAAATGTGATATTGAAAGATGAATGGATAGATTGATTGATAGTTGAAGCCCGTCTAGCTCAGTCGGTAGAGCGCCAGGCTCTTAACCTGGTGGTCGAGGGTTCGAGCCCCTCGGTGGGCGA
>ENA-ORMN01002428-ORMN01002428.1-human-gut-metagenome-genome-assembly--contig:-NODE-2428-length-16189-cov-3.679931_pt1 | contig 16189 bp, 17 predicted proteins | sample MGYA00242102_ERZ508993 | MGnify/ENA primary metagenome ERZ508993 (study PRJEB26280, sample SAMEA2338770) | human gut metagenome | biome: human gut; feature: human-associated habitat; material: faeces... | reverse complement strand
AGATCTTCATAATCCCATGTCTCGATCTTCTGGATCTCGTGAGATGTACGGAATCCGTCGAAGAAGTTGATGAACGGAACTTTACCTTTGATTGCTGAAAGGTGAGCAACAGGTGTTAAGTCCATAACTTCCTGTACAGAAGATTCGCAGAGCATTGCGCATCCGGTCTGACGACAGGCCATAACGTCGGAGTGATCACCGAAGATTGAAAGTGCGTGGGAAGCAAGTGCACGTGCAGATACGTTGAATACTGCAGGTAACTGCTCACCGGCAATTTTGTAAAGGTTCGGGATCATAAGTAACAGACCCTGAGATGCTGTAAATGTTGTTGTTAAAGCACCTGCTGCCAGAGATCCGTGTACAGCACCTGCTGCACCAGCCTCAGACTGCATTTCAGTTACCTGAACTTCCTGTCCGAAAATGTTCTTTCTTCCCTGGGTTGCCCACTCATCGGTATGCTCCGCCATAACGGATGAAGGGGTAATTGGGTAAATAGCTGCTACGTCGGTATACGCATAAGACGCATGTGCTGCAGCCTGGTTACCATCCATGGTTTTCATCTTTCTAGCCATTTGATTTTATCCTCCTTAAAAAATGATGACCAAAAATTACTTTGGCTTTTCTCAGGTTGGTGTTCTGCCGGGTTTCGGTTGCCTCCGCGCTTCGAAAAACCCGGATAAGGGCATGGCAATGCCACTATGTCCAGTGTTTGAATTATAACACCGATTGGGCATTCTGTCCAGATTTTCTGTGGGTGTTCAGGGAAAAATACAAGTTTTTTACAACTTCTGGTAATTCCGCGTCGAATTTCTCGATAAAAAAAGAAGGAACGGCCCGCATATTTTTTCTCTTCTGCGGACAGTTCCTTTGCTTCTTTTATTTCTGATTCTGCGCCTCAATCTGTTCTGCGAGGTCGGTGAGATAAACCCATCTCTCGGTTTTTTCTTCCAGAGCAGCTTCGGTCTTCTCTTTTTCCGCCATCAGTTCGGCGAGCTTTGCAGAGTTGGTGGCGTTTTTGAGCATCTGATCGTCAAGCGATGCAATCTTTTCCTCGAGTGCGGCGATATCGTCATCGATGGTCTCGTACTCGCGCTGTTCTTTGAACGTAAATTTCAGGCGGGTCGGACGGTTCTGCTTCCAGTCATTGTTCTTTGGCTTTGCAGGTTCGTCCGCGGACGTTTTGGACGGCGCTGCTTTTGCCGTTTCTTCCGCACTTCCGCCGAAACGGCGTTCTTTTGCTTCGAGGTAATCGGTGTAGCCGCCCTCGTACTGCAGAAGATTTCCGTTTCCGTCGAATTCGAAGATGCGGTCCACGACGTTATCCAGGAAATAGCGGTCGTGGGAAACGGTGATGACGATGCCGACGAACGTGTTCAGGAAATCCTCAAGCACGGTCAGGGTCGGGATATCAACGTTGTTGGACGGCTCGTCGAGGATCAGAACATTGGCGCCGCTCACCAGGACGGATAAGAGATACAGTCTCCGTTTTTCGCCTCCGGAGAGTTTGGAAATCGGGGTGTACTGCATATCCGGTGTGAACAGGAAGCGTTCGAGCATCTGCGATGCGCTGATGCGGCCGTCACGGGTCTGGACATACTCAGCGATATCTTTCACGTAGTCGATCACGCGCTGATTCGTATCCATGTCCGGCTCTTCCTGTGCCAGATAGCCGATGCGGATCGTGTCGCCGATTTCGATGGTTCCCGCATCCGGCAGGACTTCTCCGGTGATCATCCGCAGCATTGTGGATTTTCCGCAGCCGTTCGGGCCAATGATGCCGACACTCTGGTTCCGCAGGAAGATGTATTCGAAATCTTTCATCAGCGTTTTATCGCCGAAGGCTTTGCTGACGTTATGGAATTCAATCGTTTTCTTTCCCATGCGGGTCTCGACAGCATCCATCTCCACGACAGCGTCTGCGGTCGGTGCCGTGCCATTTTTGAGTACTTCGAGACGTTCGAGTCTGGCGCGCTGTTTTGTGCTTCTTGCGCGGCAGCCGCGTTTCGCCCATTCGAGTTCCATGCGCAGGATGCTCTGGCGTTTCCGTTCAGAGGCGAGTTCCATCTCCTCGCGCTCAGCTTTCAGTTCCAGAAAACGGGAATAGTTGGAATCGTAGCTGTACATTTTTCCGTGGCTGATTTCGAGGATGCGGTTCGACACTTTATCCAGGAAATAACGGTCATGGGTGACCATAAAGACGGTTCCGCGGTAATTTTTCAGGTAATCCTCGAGCCAGGAGAGCATCGCATTGTCGAGATGGTTTGTCGGCTCGTCGAGGATCAGGACGTCAAAATCGGACGCAAGCACTTTTGCCAGGGCAACCTTGCGGCGCTGGCCGCCCGAGAGGGTGTCGATTTTTGCGTCGTATTCGGTGATACCGAGCTGTACAAGGTTGCTCTGCACCTGCCAGTCCTCCTCATCACCGGAAAGGGCGTAGGACAGCACGGTGGCATCCTTTGGAAATTCCGGTGTCTGCGGAAGATAGGCCATTTTGAGGTTGTTCTGGCGGATAATCTGGCCGGAATCCGGGGTCTCCTCTCCTGCTGCCATGCGCAGCAGCGTGGATTTTCCGGTTCCGTTGATTCCGACGATGCCGACCTTGTCGCCCTCCTGCAGGCCGAAGGAAGCATCGTCAAAAATCAGTTTATCGCCGAATAGTTTGCTGATGTGTTCGATGTTGATGATATTCATTTGCACAGTTCTGCAACGGTCTGGTTGATGACTTTTCCGTCTGCTTTACCTTTCATATCTGCCATAACGGCCTTCATGATGGCACCTTTGTTCTTGGTTGCCAGAACGTCTGCGAATTTCTCCTGGATGTAGGCTTTGACTTCGTCTGCACTCATCTGTTTCGGTGCGTACTCGCTGATGACGTCATAGCGGAACTGATACTCTGCTTTTAAGTCCTCACGGGATGCCGGGCAGGTATCGATCTGCTCTTTTACGGTCTTCAGCTCTTTTAAGATGACGCGGTCTACCAGCTCCGGTTTGATGTCATCGCGGCAGCCCTCGTCGATGGCTACTTTCTTTGCTGCGGAGATCAGGGAAGAGATGGCCTCTTTTCTCGCTTTGTCTTTGGCTTTCATTGCTGCTATCATATCACTTCTTAAAGTTTCTAATTCCATGGTGTTGTTCCTCCTGTACTAAATTTTGTCCGGTTTCAAGTATAACACTTCTCTTTTTGCTTTTCCAGTCACTTTGTAGGATAGCTCCCTTATTTTCCCCACGGCAGACGGTGTTTCTTTACCTGGATTGCCTGATGCGGGCACATTTCCTGACAGCAGAAACAGCGGATGCACTTTTTATAATCGTAGACCGGCGGATTTCTGCGGCCGTTATCAAAGCGGACGGCTTTCCCTTCCACCGGGCAGCTCTCGACGCAGACGCCGCATTTTTTACATTTTTCTTCTATGATATAGGGGCGGCTCTGGAAGACCCCGAGGATCTCGAGCAGGTCGAGGGCTCCTTTTTTGCGGGCTTTGCGGCGGTCGACGTTGAAGTTTGGATTTCCGTACTTTCTTTTCAGTTCTTCCTCGGATATGGTGCCATCCGCTGTCACGATTTCGATGCGGTCGTCGTGCCACGTTCCAAGGCCGAGCGTTTCCCCGTAGAGATTTGTCGGCACATACGACGGATCGATGTTCACCAGATGGCAGAACACAGTATCCAGTGCGATCGGATCGGTGGACATAAGAAGAACTCCCATCGAAACCGGGTCGCCGGAAGTCGGACCATTGCCTTCCATTGCTACGATGCCGTCGCAGATATAAAGGCGCGGGGCGACTTTCTGGTTCAGCTCGATCAGCATGTGTGCGAAGCTCTCAGCGTTCGGATACTGCGTGTGGCCGAGTTTTTTGTAGACGCCGCTGATGCAGCCGTACTGGTTCTTGACAGCTCCGGTGATGCGTTCCAGCGCGTGGGTTTTCATTTTGCTGACGCTGATGAGGGCGTCGCAGTCGAGTGCATCTTTCGCAATCATCAGAAATTTGCCATCGGCGGTTTCTACGCGCTCGCTCGTAAGGAAATCCTTCAGCGGAACGTTGTGTTTTTCCAGCACCTCTTTCAGCCCGGCTTCCTTTGCAATGCCCTCCGGGGTGCCAAGGCCGCAGGAATCGCCGCAGGAAATATTCTCATAGCCATTTTCCTGCAAAATCGTGATCAGGGCATCCATGACTTCCGGGTCGGTCACGACGGCGCGTTCGCGTTTTGCGGAGCGGACGAGGTTTGGTTTTAATAAGATATTCTCTTCTTTTCCGATCAGAGATTCCAGGCCGCCAATTGCTTCCAATCCCTTTTGCAGGCTTTCCTTTACGCGCGCCGGCTCATAGTCGGGACAGGCAACCACTGCCACTTTGCTTTTTTCCATATTCACCTCATGTTTTTCTATATTTCAAAAGAAGCTGCGATCCCCTTACCGGTTCTCACAGCTTCTTCGTATATTCACACAGAATATGTTTTTACTTATGCTACTTTGCTTTTTGCAAGCTCAGCCAGTGTTGCAAATCCTTCTGCATCGTTAACTGCCATGTCAGCCAGAACTTTACGGTTCAGCTCAACGCCTGCCAGTTTCAGACCATACATAAATTTGCTGTAGGACAGACCGTTCATTCTTGCTGCTGCGTTGATACGAGCGATCCACAGCTGACGGAACTGACGTTTTTTCTGTTTTCTTCCTGCGTAGGAGCTGGTCAGTGCGCGCATTACGGACTGTTTTGCTACTCTATACTGTTTGCTTCTGGCTCCTCTGTAACCTTTAGCCAGTTTTAATACTCTGTTATGTTTTTTCTTAGCGTTCATGCCGCCTTTAATTCTTGCCATTTCTTATTTTCCTCCTTGATCTGTTGGGCGTAACTCTACCTTGCAAAAATTACATGTAAGGTAAGATTTTCTTCATGTTCTTTACGTTTGTTGCATCAACAGTAGTCTGTTTTCTCAGGTTTCTTTTTCTCTTCTGAGATTTCTTGGTTAAGATATGGCTCTTGTAAGCTTTATTTCTTACTAATTTTCCTGTTCCTGTTGTTTTAAAACGCTTTGCAGCTGCTCTGCTTGTTTTTACCTTTGGCATTTTAATTTCCTCCTTGATATTGATTCAAATGTATTTTAACGTTTAGCCGTCAAAAACATGGTCATGCTTCTGCCTTCCACCTTCGGCGCTTTGTCAACCGTTGCAATATCGGACAGACTCTCTGCAAATTCATCGAGGATGTATTTGCTGCTGTTCATATGTGCCATCTCACGGCCACGGAAACGAAGTGTTACTTTTACTTTGTCTCCCTTTGTAATGAACTTGCGGGCTGCACCTACTTTGGTATTAAGATCATTGGTGTCAATGTTTGGAGAAAGGCGAACTTCCTTGATTTCAATTGTTTTCTGTTTTTTCTTTGCTTCTTTTTCCTTGCGGGCCAGTTCATATCTGTACTTTCCGTAGTCGATAATTTTGCAAACCGGCGGTTTCGCTGTCGGAGCAATTTTCACAAGATCCAGACCTGCTTCCTGTGCTTTCAGGTACGCATCTCTGGCAGACATAATTCCAAGCTGTTCTCCGTTCTGACCGATCAGACGAATTTCTCTGTCTCTGATCTGCTCATTAATCATTAATTCGCTAATTGTAGTGCACCTCCATCATTATAAAAGACTGTGTTCCCGCTTTTGCGGTGTAACGAAATCAAACTCGGCTCACCGGACCGGATTTGACTGATAACGCAAGAAAAGTGGATAGACAGACTATCCACTTAACATTGTACATAAATCTCTACACAAAGAGAACTTAAGATCAATATTGAACCGTAGTCGCGTGTTTGCGCTAGGGTGAGAGTGGATACTCTACTTTCTTTTTCTCAGACTATTGCAGTATAGCACTCTCCCATCCTGTTGTCAATACTGATTTTCGCATTTTTTCGTATTTATTTCCCGCAGCCACAGCGGAAGGAGCTGCACTCGGTTTCCTGGCAGCTGCATGCGCTGTCTCCGGCGATATGGATATCTCCGGCTTCGCATTTACAGTTGTCGTTAAAGGTACAGTTCTGCGCCTTGCAGTCGACACCGATTTTCGTACAGCCGCAGCCGGTGGAGTTGGACATCGTGCCCTCACCGCGCTCCTTGAAGCTCTCGCAGCACGTTTCCATGGAGCTTTTGGCTCCGCTTCCGCCTACGCGGATATCTCCTTTGGAACAGAGCTCGTTCTGGTTGTAAACACAGGTCATAGCGGAACAACTTAATGCTGGCATAATAAATTACCTCCTGAAATTTAGTTTTCTGCGGTTTCGCCCGCATAGAAACCATTATTTCCAAGAGGTAATTTTTTATGCCTTATTTATTTGATAATACCAGTGTCCAAAGTTTGGAAATCCGACGCAAGCAAAGCTTGCACGAGGATTTTTAAATTTTGGACACGCCAAAACATGAGTAAGTAGCCATTTTTCGAAGAAAAATGAGCGGAGTACGAATGTTTTGAAGATTGCGGGAGTACGAAGTACGGAGCAATCTGGTATCATAGGTGTCAATTTTTTTGACACCTACCTTATTTATTTTCTTTTGTTTCAACAGTAACCGGGCGGTTAACGCGGCTTGCGATTTCTTCTTTGATATCTGCGATAAACTGCTCCAGGCTTCTCTGGCCTTCATCACCTGCAAAACGGCTTCTGACAGATACAAGACCTGCCTCTTCCTCTTTTGCTCCGGCGATCAGCATGTATGGAATCTTCTGTCCCTGTGCCTCACGGATCTTATATCCAATCTTCTCGGAACGGGTATCCATCTCTGCGCGGATGCCTGCCTCGTGAAGGGCGTCCAGAACCTTCTTGCCGTAATCTGCGTATTTGTCGGAGATTGGCAGAACCTTTACCTGTACCGGTGCAAGCCAGGTTGGGAATGCACCTGCAAAGTGCTCGATCAGGATACCGATGAAACGCTCAACAGAACCGTAAACAACACGGTGGATCATAATCGGACGATGTTTCTCGCCGTCTGCTCCTGTGTATTCCAGTTCGAATCTCTGCGGCAGCTGGAAGTCAAGCTGGATGGTACCGCACTGCCACGTTCTTCCGATGGAGTCTTCCAGATGGAAGTCGATCTTCGGGCCATAGAATGCGCCGTCGCCTTCGTTGACTACATAGTCAAGGCCAAGATCATCGAGTGCGCCGCGGAGACCTTCGGTTGCTACCTCCCAGTCCTCATCGCTTCCCATGCTGTCTTCCGGACGGGTGGACAGCTCTACGTGATATTTGAATCCGAACAGTTTGTAAACCTGGTCAATCAGGTTTGCAACGCCTTTGATTTCATCTTTGATCTGCTCCGGTGTCATGAAGATATGGGCATCGTCCTGGTTGAAGCAGCGTACACGCATCAGGCCGTGCAGCTGGCCGGATTTCTCATGACGATGTACCAGGCCAACCTCTGCCAGACGCAGCGGCAGATCACGGTAGGAACGAGGCTCGGATTTGTAAACGAGAACGCCGCCCGGGCAGTTCATCGGTTTGATTGCATAATCTTCATCGTCGATGACGGTGGTATACATGTTTTCTTTGTAGTGATCCCAATGACCGGAGGTCTCCCACAGGCGACGGTTCAGGATGATCGGTGTGGAGATTTCTACGTATCCTGCTTTTCTGTGGATTTCACGCCAGTAATCCATCAGTGCATTTTTCAGATCCATTCCTTTTGGAAGGAAGAACGGGAATCCCGGGCCGTCCTCACTCATCATAAACAGGCCGAGCTCTTTTCCGAGTTTTCTGTGGTCACGTTTCTTTGCTTCCTCGATCATGTGGAGGTACTCTTCGAGCTCTGCTTTCTTTGTGAATGCAGTTCCGTAGATTCTCTGCAGCATCTTGTTTTTCTCGCTGCCTCTCCAGTATGCACCTGCAAGGCTGGTCAGTTTGAAGGCTTTGACCGGCTTTGTGCTCATCAGATGAGGGCCTGCGCACAGGTCCGTGAATTCACCCTGGCGATAGAAGCTGATGACTGCGTCTTCCGGCAGATCTTCGATCAGTTCTACTTTATATGGCTCTTCTTTTTCTTTCATGAAGGCGATGGCTTCTGCTCTCGGCAGTTCGAAGCGCTCCAGTTTCAGATCCTCTTTTACGATTTTCTTCATCTCTGCTTCGATTTTTTCAAGGTCTTCGCTGGTGAGCGGAGTCTCTCTGTCTACATCGTAGTAGAATCCGTCTGCGATGGACGGTCCGATGGCCAGTTTGGTATCCGGGTACAGTCTCTTGATGGCCTGTGCCATGATATGGGATGTGGTGTGACGGAATGCTGCTTTTCCGCCTTCATCGTTGAAGGTCAGAATGGAAAGATTGCAGTCCTTGTCGATGACGGTACGAAGATCTTCTACTTCACCGTTTACTTCACCTGCACAGGCCATTCTTGCAAGGCCTTCGCTGATGTCTGCTGCGATCTCAATGATGGATTTTGGTTCGGAGTACTCTTTGGTACTTCCATCTTTCAGTGTGATGATCATTTGCTTTTACCTCTTTCTTTGTATATTTTTTCTTAAGCGCATCTGTGGGATAACTGTTCCGAGCTACATCTCGATGTGGCTTCTCGCCATATGAAATTCAGGAAAAAAGCGCTCACTCATGCAAGCATGCTTCGCGATTTTTTCTTCCCTTTTGCATGGCTCTGAATTGTCACAAAAAAAGTCCCTTTTGACACGCCTGTGCTGTCAAAAGGGACGATGTATTTTCATTCACCGCGGTTCCACCCATTTTGTTTTTTCAAACCACTTCATTTGACGATAACGGAATCACCGGGCCGGATTGGGGCCGCTCAGAGCTGGTCTTCGATCACGTTCCTGCGAAAACCCTTGCACTACCAGATGGGGTTTCTCTCTGTCACATTCGCTGTGATTTACTCGTCTCTTCTACGCTTTGTTTTTTTGCTTCGATTGCTTTTTCGGCTCTCGATATTTTTAGATTATACCACCCATTTAGTGGTTGTCAAGTCCTGCTTTGGCTGAAACTTTATTTTTCCGGCGTTTTTTGTACCTCCGTCTGCATGGCGAGTTTCTCTTTTGCCTTCTCCGGCATTTCCAGCAGCCCGAACGCGTAAAAAATCCCGTAGATATACGTAATTCCGCGGATATCCCCCAGATCCTTCGGGCGATCGACAACTGGTCTTGCACTTTCTTCCTGCAGTTCCAGCACCTTATGATACGCAGCCCGGACGGAACTCCAGACAAGGCTTTTACTTTTCTCCCGGCGGTCGATCCAGAGCTCTTTGGTGTAGGTGCCGCTTCTTCCATATTTCATATGGTAGGAATACGGCAGACCGGAATACGTATGGAATTCAAACTCCTGGAACGCGACAACGCAGTCCCACAGGGCTTCTTCTGTCCGTTTCTCATGAAGCCTCCAAAGAGCCTGTTCTCTTTTTTCCTGTAAATTTTCCTGTGCTTCTTTGTTCTCTTCCATCTTTTTTGTTTTCTCCGTCGTATCCTTTATTCCACCAGAAATTGATCCAGCTCTGCCGCGACCACCGGATTGATTTTTACCTGAGGATGATCGATTTTTCTTCCCTGTGTGACGACCATCTCTACTTTGCGGAGAGCACGAAGATCCTCAAGCGGGTTTTCGGCGGTCACGATAAGATCGGCGGATTTATCGGGCTCGATGGTTCCGGTTTCGGCTCCGATTCCGGCCATTTCGGCGGCGCGGGCGGTTGCGGTGTAAAGCGCGAAGGCATTGGAGACGCCAACATATTTATGGAAGTAAAAGAGTTCCCGCCAGAAGTCGTACTGCGTGATCCACGGACAGCCGACATCGTTTCCGAGGACGACGGGGATGTCGTTGGCGATGGCTTTTTTCGCACAATCTATGATTCCTTCGAAAACAACGTTACCATTGAACTGCTCTACCTCAGTTGCGTTGGTGATGGAACGGTCGAACAGCGCATACGGCAGGGCCGGGGACAGTGTCGTACATAGAAATGCATTCTTTTCTTTGAACAGGCGAATCATGTCGTCATCCATTTTTGCACCGTGCTCGATCGAATCCACACCGTTTTCCAGTGCCACGCGGACACCCTGCGGCGATTCGACATGGGCGGCGACCTGATAGCCGAGTGCATGCGCCCGGTTACAGACGGCTTTTACCATTTCCGGTGCCATTTTGAGTTCTCCCGGAACGCCTTTTTCTTTGGCATCCAGCACACCGCCGGTGATCATCAGCTTGATCAGATTGACATTTTCGCGTTTTGCCTCATCTACACGGGCGACTGCCGCATCGATACTCTCTGCTGCGATCGCTACCGAACCTGCCATGTGCCCGCCCGGTACAGAGATTCCCTCGTTTGCGGCAAGGATTCTCGGGCCGGTCTTTTTACCGGCTTTGATTTCATCGCGCAGCCGTGTATCGAAATTGCCAAGACCACCGACCGTGCGAATCGTGGTGACGCCGCTTAGTAACTCGTCTTTTGCAAAACCGGCTACCATGTGATAGGCGATGGCGCGGGAAATTCTGTTGCTCATCAGGGTTTTGACGAGTTTTGCATTGTCACGCTGCTTCTTCTGTGGTTTTCCGTTGCCTGCGAGATGGACATGCATATTGATCAGGCCGGGCATGATGTATTTTCCCTGCAGATCCACCTTTGTGTAGCCGGAAAGTCTCATCTCTTCCGGGACAATCGCTGCGATTTTTTCTCCCTCAGTCAGAATCGTAAGACCGGTCTGAACCTGCATATCTTTCGTTCCGTTTAGGATTTTTCCGTTTTTGTAGGCATATTTCATACTCAATTCCCTCTTTTCTGCCAAACGTATTATGTTTTATTTTAACACGTCAGAGAGGGATTTCGCGACAGAAAAATCGTTTTTCTCTGTTTTTTATTTTTCTTTCATTCTTCCCCGCACAACTGCTCTCACGGCTCCAAACAAAACACCGGCGACGGCCCATAAGATCCAGGTTTTGTCCCATTCTCTCGTCTGGAAGCTCCATGCAAGATAGATGGCGGTGGCAATGCACCAGTAGGCGGTTGTAAAAACTTCTGTTTTCTTTTTGTACCGTTTTTCTTCCGGTGTATATTCGCCTTCCTGCAGCAGGATGACGTAGCTTCCATTTATGGTGCTGACCCGCACGATGAAAAAGACACCAACGGCGACCAGAAGCAGCAGAATGGATACGGTGGCTGTGATGATGTAGTCCGGCTGGCTGAATGCAATGGCAGCGAACATCGGGATAACTGCCAGAATACAGAGGGTAACACCGGCGGCGATTCCTCTGGTAAAGGTGCTTTCGTAGTCCTTTTTCCGTTCCTGAACAAGGCCGGTTACACCATAGGCAGTTTCTATTCTCTCCTTTTCCAGATATTCATACTGCTGTCCGTGAATACTGTAGGATACGAAAATCACAACAGCAGCGGCAACCAGCAGCAACAAAACGGAGATGCCTGTTCCCGTTGCCATGTTTTCGCTGATGTTTCCTATATGGGAATCGGAAAGTCCGGCAAGGAAGATCAGCAGCGCCGGGCTGATGATACAGAGCGCAACAGCTCCGGCGAGTGTCGGCCCTGTTTTCCGTCTCCATTCCATGAACGCGTTTGCTTCTTCCATCGATACACTCCGCACGGATGACTCCTCTGCGGCGTATTCCAGTATTTCTGTTCCTGTCTCTGATTTTAATTCGTCTTTTAACAGATAGTCGGTGCTGACACCAAAGATTTCAGCAAGACGGAGCACTTTCTGCAAATCCGGCGTGGACTGTGCACTCTCCCATTTGGATACCGCCTGCCGCGAGACGGAAAGTTTCTCCGCCATCTCTTCCTGTGACCATCCATTTTTCTTTCTCTCTTCTGTGATTTTTTCTGCCAAAATCATATTTGTTTTCTCCTGTTTTCCAGCTCTTTTTCAGTAATCTTTTTGCTGCAGCTCACAGCCATTCCATTCATTTCTGTTTTGGAAATGGATTGGCTGTTTCTGCTTCAAATCCTATCATTTTTTTCGGTTGCCTTCTACCAAATCGGGCTGGAAATGTGTCAACTGGCGGTTGCAGATGCTTATTTTTCAAGGATTTCCCGCATCTGCTGCATAATTTTTTTAATTTCATAAACCGATACGCTGTTTACGACTTCAAAATTGATCTGCTTTTCTTTTCCGCTGTATTTCACTTCATACTCTCTGGCTTTTTTTTCGTCATGGTCTTTGTACCGTGCTTTGCCGATCAGATAAGCATCTGAATTGGCCGTCTCGGGGTAGCCCGGGCCTTTTTCCAGTTCAAACAGCTCTTTCTTTTCTTTTAGATCCTTTTCCAGTCTGCTCAATTTTTCCAGAAACACCTGACAGACTTCAGGATAATGTTCTCTGATGTATATCAGATTTTTGTGCAGACATGTTGCGCTTTTTTCCATCAGATGACGTTCTGTTTCGTTCGTCAGATAATCAAACTCTCCCAGCTGTACTTCATCCCCCTGAATGGACCGCGCAAGCTGTTCAAACCAGTACATCTGCCGCGGCATACTGTCCGGGAACATGAAATATGTTGAAAACTCATGATCAATCATCGGCGCCAGACGCAGAATCTTATCGTCTTCACGGCAGACAAATGCGATGTTTTCGTAATGGTAGTTCTGATCGCCTTTCAAAATCGAAACGAGAATCTGCAGTACCAGCTCCTCCGCCATCGCCGGGTGGGTCTGGAAATAGTCGGATTCGAGGATTTCGGTGTAGTCGTAGAACATCTGGCAGTAATTGACGTAGTCATCAATATGGACTTTGTCGTCAGGATATTTTCGAAAGAACTCCAGCAGATTCAGCAGATGTTCTCCTTCCCCGTAAATCATCGGTGAAACTGTTCCATAATCGTAATATTTCTCCACCTCCGCCTCATACCCTTCGCAAAACGCAAGCTGATACTGCGGCGCCGGCATAAAATACGCATCAATCACCCATGACCAGAAAACCTCAGCATAGGCGAACAGCGGCGTAGACAGCGGTTTAGATTTTGTAAGCGGTTTAAAAACAACATCTCCTTCAAAAACCGGAAAATGCTTCTCCCCTTTCACAACCCCCACTGCCTCCGCTTTCAGATTGCCGGAACGGGCAGAATACTTATATTTCTTTGGCAGATAGGATGGTTTCTGTTTCATCTTAATCCTCCTGCAATGCTGCCAGATATCCCAGGATTCGTTCTTTTTTTCTGTCTGACAGATTCCGAAAGCCTTCCAGAATGATTTTTTCTGTTTCATTTCCTGCGCTCATTTCCGGATTTCCCGCATTTCGCTCTGTCTCATTCTCCCCCAGAAGTTCATACGGCGTAACCTTCAGCACTTCGCAGATTTTCAGTATTTTATCCGCCGACGGATTCGTGCCCTTTCTTTTCCAGTCGCTGATGGTGCTCTGGGAAATTCCGGTTTCTTCGGAGAATTCTTTCTGGGTCATGCCGTTTCGAAGAATTAGCTCAAAAATTTTTTCACTGATCATTTTGTATCTCACCTTTTTCACTTAGATTTTGTTTTACTATACCATAAAATTTCCTGCCCGTCATTTCCTCCAATGCTGAAAAAACGCCTCTTCCTGCGCTGTGCGGATTCCGTATTTTCTTCTGGCGATGTAGAATTTTGATTTCCAGCTTGAGGTCTGCACCGGGATTGCGGTGATGTGATGGAGGCGGACGATGTCCATGTAGGGGAGGATAGATATTCCAAAACCATTTTCCACAAGGCCGGTGATGACTTCGATTTCTTCGGCCTCACACACGGATTTTACCTGGATGCCCTGTTCGGCGAAGATCTGCTCTTGGAGGCTGCGGAAGCCGCTCGTCCTGGAAAACATGACCTGCGGATACTTGGCTGCTTCTTTTAGTGTGATGTTCTCTTTCCCCTCCAGCGGATGACCTTCCGGGACGGCGGCCGCGATGTAAGATTCCCGGAGGGGATAATATTCGAGTTCTTCGGATTTCAGCAGTTCTGAGCAGAAGCCGATATCGTATTTTCCATCCAGCAGACCCTCCTCGATCTCTGGGGTCAGGCGGTTGTAGATGATAAACGGGAAGGTCGCGCCGAATTCCCGCAGCATATGTGGTATTGTTCCTGCCGCGAGCGGATATACGGTTCCGATCCGCACTGTCTTTTCTTCCGTCCGAAGGCCTGCCGCCCGCTCCTCCATTCGAAGATATGCGTCCAGAATCTCCTCGACATCCTGCATCAATTCTTTTCCGTAGCGGCTCAGGCTCACGTTTCGTCCTTCTTTCTGGAAGAGCGGAACACCGTACTCGTCCTCCAGTGTCTTGATCGCATGGCTGAGCCCCGGCTGGGAAATATTCAGCGCTTTTGCCGCTTTTCCATAGTGCTGCAGTTTTGCCAGCTCTGCAAAATATTTTAAATACTCGATATTCATAGATAGCCTCTTTTCCTGTTCTGCATCTATCATACCACTTTTCATTTAATTTTAGAATCAATTCATTCAAAATAATCATTTGTTTTTATCGGTTTCTGTGTCTATAATAAGCATAGTTTCAAGACCTTAACGTAATTTCATTCTCAGGAAAGAAGGATTTTTACTCATGAATACCAGAAAATTTCATCTTCCAGGCGAAGCGGCGCTTCTGATCGTGCTTCTGATCAACCCTCTTGCCATTGATCTGATGTCAAAAAGCGTATTTGGAATTTCAACAATTTCCTCCGTGCCGCTCATCCTCAGCACAGCGTTTCCAGTTTTCAGTTTCGGAACGTGGAACTATATCTTTCAAACGCTGCTTGTCATCACCCTGATGGTCCTGAAGCGTTCGTTCTGTCCCGGCTATCTGTTTTCTTTTGTTGTCGGCATCGGATTCGGAAAAATGATCGATGTACACAATACCTGGGTTACCCTGCTGCCAAATGTTCTGTCGCTGAATGTGGTCTGCTTTTTCACCGGATTTCTTCTGATGTGCTTCGGCATCTGCCTCGCCAACAACTGCCTGCTGCCGATTGTCCCGACCGATATTTTTCCGCGGGAGCTGTCGGAACTTCTGCATAAAAAGTATAACCAGATCAAGACAACCTTTGATCTCACCTGTCTGACAACGACCGTAATCCTGTCCCTTGTAATCCTTCACCATCTTTACGGAATCGGCATCGGAACTTTCTTCTGTGCTTTTATGACGGGACGAACCGTATCTCTGGTTCAAAAATTCATTGGAAATCATGTAGAATTTTACCGTCTGATGAAAAAAGAAATGGTAATGCCTGGAAAAAAGATGCGCCATGTATAAAAAAACTGCCCGAATTCCAGTTTTTCTGTTGAAATTCGGGCAGTTTTTTATGCGTTCTGCTCCGCTTCTACTTCCCGGTTGATCTCATCCTCGCTGTCAGCCATGGCCTGCATTGTCATAGTCAGCAGTTTTTCCAGCGGCCAGTCAAGCTGCTCGGCGCCCCGCTCAATGACTTCCCGCGAACATCCAGCCGCAAAGCCTTTGCTCTTATATTTTTTCTTCAGGGATTTCAGTTCCATATCTTTTGTACTCTTCGAAGGCCGCATCAGCGCAGCCGCCCAGATCAGGCCTGTCAGCTCATCTGCGGCAAACAGCACCTTTTCCATCTCGTGAACCGGCTCCACATCCAGCGTCACGCCGCACTCGATGGTAATGCCGTATCCGTGTGATACAACACCATGAATGATATCCTCCGACACGCCGCCTTCCCGCAGAAGCTCCGGTGCTGTGTCGTCCCGTCCCAGGCTTATATGAAACAAACGCCGGCCTTGCCGCATGTTATCAGGGCAGGACAGGGAAGACAATTGAAAAAGGAAAGGAACCCCAATGTTGCATCCGATATTGGTTACCGCAGAAAAAAGCCCGCTGCTGACGGCGGCGGAAGTGATGAAACATCGCAACGAAAAGCGTCCGTTGACGCCTGATTTTTGCCGCGGCATATTGGCGTCGTCCGGCAATCCGGGCGTTGCTGCAAAATTGTTGCAGCGGATAGAAATGCACCTTGCCGATTATCCTGAAGAAACATCGGCATATGTGCCGGTACTTGGCGCATTATGGTTTCGCTCCCGCCATCATGCCCGAAATATGGAGGTGGTGGCGCGCATCTCCCTGAACGGTATTTCAGCCTCTCTGGCGGCGGCAGCTCCTGTGCTTTCCGCTCCGGCATCGCCGCAAGACCAAAACGCATCCGCTGCGGTTTCGGTATTTCCTGCTTCGGCCTCTTGGTAAATCTTGCGACCGTCCCAATCAGTCTGACCAGATTTTTCAATCACGTAGCGTACCATATTTCC
>ENA-ORMN01002415-ORMN01002415.1-human-gut-metagenome-genome-assembly--contig:-NODE-2415-length-16275-cov-4.405364_pt1 | contig 16275 bp, 9 predicted proteins | sample MGYA00242102_ERZ508993 | MGnify/ENA primary metagenome ERZ508993 (study PRJEB26280, sample SAMEA2338770) | human gut metagenome | biome: human gut; feature: human-associated habitat; material: faeces... | reverse complement strand
CGCCCTTCTCAGAACTTATTGGGTGCACTCCTACCGCCCTTCGTAAAACTTCTGTGGCACCAACATTAGTTCACCACTTCCACCATATCTCCCTGGCTCCTGATCCACATATCAATGCCGTCTCCAAACACCTCTGCGCTGATCAGATAGCCTTCTGGTCTCTTTGCGATAATCTGTGCTGTTGGCAGGCGATCTAATACTGCCTCGACGCTACTTCCCTTATAGATAAAGCGAATGCTACGAAGCCGTCCTCCATACATAAACTGGATGCGCTTGCGAAACTCTCCTTCTTTGAAGCGATCACGATATGGAATTTCAAATGTCTCTTCTAATACCTCAAAAGAACGGATCCTATCTATTCGATAAATTGTTGGAAAGCTATCATCTTTATTTGTAAAATGAGATTCCTTGTCAATATCAGCTATAAAGGCTGGCATATAAAAGTAAAACTCGGAGAACATAATGCCAACCGGCTTAATTTTTCTTTCCACAATCGCACCATTCTGCTTCTGATATGAAATCTTCATCATGCGCTGTTCTTTTACTGCCATTCCTAAATCCCACAATTTTTCAACAAGGTGCTGTCTATGCTGTGGCTCTATATAATGAAACAGTTCATTTGAGATCAGTTCTTTGATTGCCTTTTGCTTTTCTCTTGGGACACCATTATTTATGAGCTTTCGAAGCATAGGCTCAAGCTCGTCTTTTCTAAATGCACGGCTTTCTAAAAGAATTTTGCAAACAGCCAGCACTTCACTGTCTGTAAAGGTCGGTGCTTCTTTTGTATGTAAAAGATAACCATGTTCTTTACGGCTGTATACAAGCTCATAGGAATCTTTTCCATTTGCTGCCTGCTCATCAAAAAAAGCCCTCAGATCATCAAGATCACGCTGGATAGAACGCTCTGTGACATTCGCGGCTGCTGCCTCCTTTGCCTTGTTTATCACCTCACCTTTAAGTAATCTGGTGTAAAGCTGTAAAATACGCTTATATTTAAAATCAGAGTTTGCATTCTGCGCGCTCTTTCTGATTTTTGCGTTTTCATTGCTTTCTTGCATACTCTTTCTCATATCCCCATTCCTTTCTTTTCTTCTGCAAACTTTTTACATCCTGCCAATAATTCTATCATAATTGCTCGATGTTTTCTATCTGATGGTCGTTTTGCAGTTAAAACATTCTTTAATGACTGGCAGCCATAAAACATATATGACAAATCTGCCGCCTTTGAGCAGTCAAATCCACGTAAATCCAAATATTTAAGACACTTACATCCATAAAACATATTTTCCATATGAAGTGCTCTTTGTGTCTGAAAATGACTTACATCAAGTGTTTCTACTTTTACGCAGTCTCGAAACATTCTTGCAAAACTCTCTGTATGTGATGTATCAAAGCGGCTTACATCAATACTTGTAAGACTTTCACATCTACAAAACATGTTACTCATATCTATCACATTTGCTGTATCAAAGTTGCTAACATTAAGCTTAGCTAACTTGCTGCATCCGCAAAATAAATATGACATGTTAGTTACATTTTTTGTATCAAAGCCTGATAAATCAAGTGTCTGTAAACAATTGCAGTTGTGAAACATTTCCCTCATGTCCTGCAGTGCTCCTGTCGAAAATGAGGACAGTTCAATATGTCTTAACTTCTCGCAGCCTGCAAACATATTGCTCATATTGATGACATTTTTTGTGTCAAAAGATAATACGTCAAGCATGCGAAGACTTCTGCAGTTTTCAAACATCCCACGCATATATACTGCACTTTTAGTATCCCATCCGCTTAAAACTAGCTTTTCTAACTGAATACAGTCTCCAAACATTGACGAAAAATCAATTACATGCTTGGTACAAAATGAACTTAAATCCAATTTTTTTAAACTGCTGCAATAATCAAACATGCTTTTCATATTGATTACATGTGATGTGTCAAAAAAACTCACATTCAATGTCTGAATCTTGCTACACCAATAAAACATTCCTTCCATATTGATTGCATTTGATGTGTCTAGTCCTGATACATCCAATTTTTTCAGGCTGTGGCATCCACAAAACATATAACTCATATCAGACACACTGCTTGAATCAATCCATTTATCTAAATTGATTTCACAGAGATTCTCATATCCCCAAAACAGTCCTCTGGCGTTTTGCAGCTTTATTTTGGTATCTGAAGCTATATATAATTCATACAACAATTTAGAAGAAATAAAGACCTTCTTTGCCCATGCCAAAATGCTCCGATCATGTGCTGCAGACACATCCCACATTTCTTCCTGACATACTTCCAATGGCATTTTTGAACAAAATTGAACTCTAACAATCTGACTGCGAAGAATTGTACTGCCAAGTACGCATGACTCTCCTGATTCAGATGGCGTATCCAACATCAAAACAGCTTCTTTTGTATGAACCATTTGCGTTCCTCCTATATATTCATGTGCAAATCATAGTTCCAATAGTGTGTAACTATTCATACCCCATTCGCAGAACGCATTTTTTTATGGCTCTGAATAGTTCTTATAACGATATTATAGCTGCGTTGAATGACAGTCACTGTCTATGGCACAATTTTTCTTTAGTTTCAGCAATTATTTTTTTGCTTATGTCATAATAATATCTATAGCATATATTGTCAATCTCTATATATGTAATTTTCATTTTTATTTTCTGATATCCTAGATTCATATCTACTTATATGAAAGGACTGATTCTATGAATGTTGGAAAACGCATTACTTTTTTTCGCACCGCAAAAAATTATTCTGTAAATAAGCTTGCAACACTGTCTGGTATCTCGCAAAGCTATCTGCGTGATATTGAACTAGGGAATAAAAATCCTACAATCGAAATCCTATCCTATATCTGCGAAGCATTAAATATCTCACTGCGTGAGTTTTTTGATGAGCAGACAAATGGACAATTTTGGAATGATCCACTTATTGCAAAGGTATACCGCCTGACGCCAAAACAACGCGAAGCTTTACTTGTCTTTCTCGACTCTATATTAGAATAAAATATCAAAAACAGCCCTCTGCCGATATGTAATATCTTCCACAGAGAGCTGTTTTATTAAAAAGAACATTATTTTGAAATACTTTTACAAAAAGCCTTAGATTTCCTCTTTTCCACCTGTCTTTGCACGAATCACACAAAGTGCTCCTACTAAAATCACAATACAAATCGGAAGTGAAATAAGAGAAAGCTGTGCCATACCAACTGCCTGCAGCACACCAATGATAAAATATCCTACCATACATACAGCTGCCACGAGTGCAACATATGGGATCTGAGTTGCTACATGGTTGACATGCTCACAATGACCTCCTGCTGATGCCATAATCGTTGTATCAGAAATTGGAGAACAATGATCACCACACACCGCACCTGCCAGGCAGGACGCGATTGAGATTGCCATCATCTGACCAGACGGAAATACACCGATTACAATAGGAATAAGTATACTGAAAGTTCCCCATGATGTTCCTGTTGCAAATGCAAGAAATGCCGCAACAAGGAAAATAATCATAGGCAAAAAGCCCTGCATTCCCTGTGCTGAATGCTCCACTAAATCTGCAACAAATACCTTCGCACCAAGAAGATTTGTCATACCTGACAGTGTCCATGCCAAAGTAAGAATCATAATAGGTGCAATCATAGATTTAAATCCATCTGGAATACACTCTGTAAATTCCTGGAAAGTAAGAACATCTCTCATCATATAGTAAACAAATGTAAATGCCAATGTCACAGCACCGCCAAGTACAAGTCCAACAGACGCATCCGATCCTGCAAATGCATCCACAAATGATGTACCTTCAAAAAATCCACCTGTATAAATCATTGAAATAATACAGCTTGCAATCAAAACGGCTACTGGAAGAATCAGATCAAGCACATGAGAATTTTCCTTAATGACTTCTTCCTCATTGCCCTCATATGGCCTTCCCGGTGTAGTAAATAAATCACCTGCAATTGCATTCATCTCGTGGCGCTTCATTGGTCCAAAATCAACGCGAAGAAGTGTGATAGCAACTAACATTACAAGTGTAAGAATCGCATATAGATTGTATGGGATTGTCTGAATAAATACGGCAAAACCATTGATTCCAGAATCGGATGGAACAGATGAAGTGACTGCTGCTGCCCAAGAGCTGATTGGTGCAATGATGCATACTGGTGCTGCTGTCGCATCAATAATATAGGACAGTTTTGCTCTTGATACCTTGTGGCGGTCTGTCACAGGACGCATAACACTTCCTACTGTCAGACAGTTGAAATAATCATCGACAAAGATCATTACACCAAGAATCATAACACTGATCTGTGCACCGATTCTTGTCTTAATACGCTTTGATGCCCACTTTCCAAATGCTGCTGAACCGCCTGCTTTATTTAACAGTGACACCAAAATTCCAAGCATAACAAGAAACACAATTATTCCGACATTCCATGCATCTGCAAGCTTATACACCATACCACCCTCTTCATGAAAGAACATGGTGTTGATCATTGTTTCCAGATTTCCATTAGAATACAGCAATGCACCTGCAAGGATTCCTGCAAGAAGTGATGTATATACTTCTTTTGTAAAAAGTGCAAGACCAATTGCAATAACTGGCGGAAGCAGTGAAAAAATGGTAGCATATGCGATGCTTGTATATTCACCGTTTGTCTCTTTGCCTCCTGTTATTATTGTGACAACAAGTAATGCTGCAAATACTGCAAGCAACACAAGCATTACCATTTGTTTTCTTTTAATTTTCACTTATAGTCCCCCTTCTTTAGACTTCTTAAAATAAATTCGTTATCATTATAACTGCTCATAAATGCGTTGTAAAGTTTTTTCTAAAAATTCCATATCAACTGGTTTTGCAATATGTGCATTCATACCAGCCGCAAAACACTGCTTTGCATCCTCTTCAAATGCATTTGCTGTCATTGCAAGAATTGGAATTGTCTTTGCATCTGGCCGTGTGAGACTTCTAATCGCCTTTGTTGCTGTAATTCCATCCATAACAGGCATCATTATATCCATCAAAATTGCATCATAAGTTCCAGGCGGATTTTTTGTAAACTCATCAAGTGCCTGCTTTCCATCTGATACATTCGTTACAAGAGCACCTCTGTCAGTCAGAAGTGTTGTCGCAATTTCAGCATTTAGTTCATTATCCTCTGCCATCAATAGCTTCATACCCTCAATACTGCAAGTCGATTCTTTTTCCTGCTGCTTTTGTGGTGGCGGGGCTATCTCAAATGGAATTGTAATAACAAAGGTTGAACCGACTCCCACTTCACTTGAAATTTCAATTGTTCCTTTCATCTGATTAATCAGTTCCTTTACAATTGCCATTCCAAGTCCTGTTCCCTGATAAATGCTTCTTGCATCATTTTTTTCCTGTACAAATGGTTCAAAAATATGAGACAAAAACTCCTTGCTCATACCCATACCGTTATCTGAAATAGTCCATCTGTACGTACAAATCCCATCCTTATCTCCAAGTGACTCTACAGATGTCATTATAGTTCCATTTTTCCTGTTATATTTGATACAGTTTCCGTAAATATTTAAAAAGATCTGGCGAATATGAAGAGAGCTTCCGTAAATATAAGGATAAACAAAATCTGTTTTTTTCTTCTCATACTCCCATTTAATTCCTTCACTCACTGCGCGTGATATAGTGATTGTTTCAATATCATTCATCAATTCCTGCAAACAAATCTGTTCATGCTTCAAAGCAATATTGCCTTCCTCAAGCTTACTCATCTGCAGTATATCGTTAATCAATGAGAGTAAATGGTCTGCTACAACTTTCATCTTTTCATGATTTTCCTTCACAAGCTCTTTATCATCAAAGTGCTCCTCATCAATCTTTAAAAGACCAATGATTCCATTAAGCGGTGTACGAATGTCGTGACTCATGCGCGCCAAAAACTGTGTTTTTGTGCGGTTTGCCACGCGCATTTCATCAAAAGCCGCCTGCAATCTTGCGTGCTCCTGCTCATCGCGCTCATGCAGCTGGGTAGTATCCTGCAAGAGAACAATTGCATGGACAACATAAATCTCATTCCTTGTTTCTTCGTCAAACACAACTGTCTGCGTCATCAAAATGGTTTTTTGTATCCAGTAAACAATGCCATTATCTCCATAAATACAAAATTCAACTGACAAATATTTTTCGCCCGCATCAAAACGCTTTAACAGCTTTTCACAATCATCTGCCATACGATAGCTTCCAAGAGTTTCCTGCGTGACTATTCTTTTATACTCACTGCAATAATCCCTATATGAACCAGGAAGCGGATAATCAAAAAGCATATCCAGACTTTCTTTTTTTCTTTTACCTAAAAGGATGATTCTTTCCAAAATATCATTTGTGAGATTTACCGTATAAATGACATCAGATGGTTCGAGAAGTGCATCTACGTAGCTGTCGTTCTCCAAAATAGACTGCTTTAGCTGCTCATAATAAATTGTCAGCTGTTCCTTTGCATCTGCATGGCTTCCTGCACCCTGACGAATAGTTTCAAATGCCAAGAGAAAATGATGAAGCATTCCTGTTTTGTCCCAGTCTACTGGAATGAATGTCAGGCGGCTGTAACTATCTTGCTCATTTACATCATACTTAAGCTCCATAACGTCATCTTTTGTGCGCATCTTTTCACACAAATAAGAAATCTTAAGGCATTGACCAAAGCGATCTTTATCCTGTTTTCCTATCTTCTCCTTAACAATCTGCTCTGCAGCACCAGAATAGCTTCCATCCGGTGCCAGAAAAAAATTGTTGTTTGCACGAATTGTACGATATGTATCTAGCTTTACATCACAGTACAGACAATACGTGAAAGTTTTTCCATGCATATTCAATAGCTTCAACAGCTTGTAATCCAATTGTCTTTGCGCTGCTGCCTCCTCACGTTTTACATGATTCTTATTTATATACATATTTTTATCTGCGTAATTAAACAGTTCCTGCATTGTACTTCCAGGAAACTCGCTTGCAAGTGCAAAGCCCACTGCATAGCTTAATGGAGTATCTGGATATGACTTAGATTCTTCTGCCATCTGTTCTCTTACTGATGCAAGGCAGGCTTTCATCTCTTCCTTACCCATTCCGTGAGTAACAGCAATAAATTCATCTCCTCCTGCTCTCCCCACAAACTGTTCTGCCGGCATGGATGCGCGTAAACAGACGGCGAAGCGGCGAATATATTCATCACCTGCCTCATGCCCCATACTATTATTGATTATGCGAAGATTATTCAAATCAAAGCTGCACACACCTATATCCTCTGGTGCGGCATCTGGCTGACTTAACAATTCATCACATTTATTTCTATTAGGAAGCCCTGTCGCACCATCAATATATACTTTTTTCTGCAAAACACGATTCATCGCCGCATATCGCACAGCTTTAATAAATTCATATCCTATCAGAAGTATCAACACAACAATATCTGCTGTTATATATTTTTCAAGTACTGATAATGATGATGCCTTTCGCTGAGAATACACCTCTGCCAGTCCTGTTGCCTCATCACAAATTTCAAAAAAATGTTCACTCTTTGAAAGAATCTGTGTTTTATCAGCTCCATACGCACGCACCTGCATAATTTCCTGTTCTAACATTAAAAAGTATTCATTCAGTTCTTCCATCTTTGTCTGAAAATCACTATCCTCCAGACGAACCAAGTTCAGCTCTTTGTTTCCATTCATCAATCCATCGATAAATGACTCAATCTCCTGAATCATATCATCTTCCTGTTTTCCAGAAATTTCAAGCTTTACGATACGCTGCGTTTTACCACGAACAAGACCTGCATAGTTAACTATACGAGCCGTTCCCTGGATACTAGATACAATCATCATCATCGCAATAATTAATACAACTAAAATAACCGTAAGTATACCAATGCTTATTTGAACAATACCAGCTGATTTTTTCTTTGTACTGCTGTAAGCCATTATCAACTCTCCTTTATTTCTTCCCTATTGTTTCAAACGTAATTTATCACCTATCAGTAAATTTATTTTTCAGTGCCTGAACAAGTTCTTTAATTACGATTGGCTTTGACAAAAAGCCATCCATGCCTGATTCAAGTGCTTTTTTTCGATCTTCATCGAATGCATTGGCTGTCATTGCCAATATTGAAATATTTGCTAATGCAGGATCCTTCAGCTTTCGAATACATTTCGTAGCCTCATACCCATTCATAACAGGCATCTGCACATCCATCAGCACCAAATCGTAAGTGCCTGGCTTTGAAGTACTTACCTTCTCTAGCGCCTCAGCTCCATTTTCTGCTGTGTCAACAATAAAACCATACTCGGTAAGAATCTCCGTGGCTATCTCACTATTTAATTCATTATCTTCGACAAGCAATATATGTTTGTTTTTGAAATTGAAATCTGCCTCTGGAAGAACGTCATCATTATTTTGTTCTTTTTTCTGGCCAAGTGCAGTCATTAAGGTTTCACGCAGATCTGACATAAACATCGGTTTCGCACAGAACGCAGTTACGCCTGCTGCTTTTGCTTCCACTTCAATTTCTGACCAGTCATATGCGGTCAGTATAATAATCGGAGTATCATCGCCAAGACTTCTTATCTGACGCGTAACTTCAATTCCATTCATATCAGGCAGCCGCCAGTCGATAATATACGCATGAAAAGCATCCCCTAACTCTATTGACTGTTTTGCACGAAGAACAGCCTCCTTACCTGAAAGAGTCCACTCTGAACGCATTCCAACCTTTACAAGCATCTTTGTAACACTGTCACATGTATTAAAGTCATCATCTACTACTAATGCCTTAAGACCTTCTAACTCTGTTATCTTTTCAACGCGATGCTTCTCAGACTGAATACGAAACATCAAACGGATAATAAATTCTGTACCTTTGTTTTTCTGCGTCTTAATCTCAATCGTACCGCCCATCATATTCACGATATTTTTGGAAATAGCCATGCCAAGTCCAGTACCCTGAATTTTGCTTACAGTAGATGTTCGCTCTCTCTCAAAGGGATCAAAAATTTTCTGTGCAAACTCCTGACTCATGCCAATTCCATTATCCTTGACTCTAATCTCATATTGAGCACAATCTTTTTGAGTACTTGGAAACTGTCTTAGACGAACAGAAACTGTTCCTCCTGCCGGTGTAAATTTAATTGCATTTGACAGCAGATTCAAAAGCACCTGATTTAATCGTGTCTTATCGCAGTATATATCTTCATCTGTAACATCCATTGCATCCATATAAAGTTCCAACTGCTTTGCATGAATTTGTCCGCTTATAATTGTCTTCAAATCATGAAGAAGATCTGACAAATTAACCTTAGTTTCCTCAAGATGAATCTTTCCGCTTTCAATACGGCTCATATCCAATATATCATTGATCAAAGAAAGCAGATGATTGCTTGATGCAAGGATTTTTCCCAAATAATCTCTTACCTTTTCCTTGTTTTCAATATTGCTTACAGCAAGTGTAGTAAAACCTATAATGGCATTCATTGGTGTTCGAATGTCATGAGACATATTTGAAAGGAATGTACTCTTTGCACGATTGGCTGTTTCAGCTGCACTGACAGCATCTGACAATGCCTGATTCATTTTCCTATCGGCAGTTCTATCTGACATTACAATGATACATTTTTGTTTTTTCTCTATCTCACTGCCCATTGCTATGATATGAAACCAACGCTGTTCCCCTGTTTTTTTATGAACATACTCAAAATCCCACTCACGCTGTTCATTGACAAGCAGTCCTTTTAGATGTTTAGATCTTTGTCCTTCTGTATCCTGCGGATGAAGCTTTCCCAAAACATAAATATTCTCTTTAATCTGTTTCACTGTAATACCAAGCAGCTTTTCAACATTCGGACTTACATAGTCAACTCTGGCTGTCTTAGCATCTACCATCAAAAAAACATCATCTACATTCATCGACAGTTTTTTAAACATCTCATCCCTGTACAAAATTTGTGTATTTTTGCTCTTTATATTTAACCGGTTTTTTCTAAGAATCATTACAATAATGAATGCTGCAATACTAAACAGCAGGGCACCTACAATAATAAGCGTACTAAACTGCAGCTCATTCATACTGGCATTGACAATATCTGCTGGAACAATTCCAAGCAATTCCCAATCCTGAATGTTCACCTTTTCATAAATCAGATAGTAATTTCTTCCCTCTAAATTTACAAGCATAGCGCCTGTGTGTCCCTGCTTAAGCTCCTCTGAAAATGCCATAATCTCATCTTCTGAAAGCCCAGAATGATCTCTTAAAACAGCTATGAAATTATATGCTGTTTTCCATGACTCTGGCGCATGATCAATCACAACTCGTCCATCTGAATGAACCACATATCCGCCTGCATTTCCCTGAAAAGCAGAAATATCTAATACCTTTACAATATCAGCGTTGTCATATGCAACAGCAATGGCGTCATATTCAAACCCCTGATAAATTCCATTAACTTCAGGACATGCAAAAACAAGCATCTGTGATTTTCCAGGCAATGCTGCATTCATTATAATATCATTTCTCTGAGTGATCTTATCATCAAGATTTCCCTGTAATCCAAGATACCCTGTCTCGCCTGTTATCGTTTTATAATTGCCATCAAACGATAAAAAATAGAAGCCAGAAAATCCTATTTCTTCCTGTACTTTATTGATGTAATCACAAATTTCATTTTCAGTCGAGGCCTTCTGTAGATATGCACTCCACATATGAAGATATGTCAAATTTTTATTGACAAGTTCATTTAATGCTTTATTTGACTGATGAAAGATCTCTGTCAAATGAGAAGTACTTTCCTGATACACAGTCTTTGACACAAACCTTGTATATCGGATGCCCACCATACTGATTCCAATTATTAAGACAATTGCTGCTGCAAATGCTCCCAATCTCGTTTTCATGAACTGTTTCTTTTTTCTGTATTTTATCTCATCCATCTACTTACCTCAAAGTGATATATGATTTTGGCTCTGCCAAAACAGCATCATCCCCTAAGACATAATTGATCCACGTATCCTTCACAAACGTGTCTCCACCTTCGAACATATAACCTTCTGCTGAAATGATTGGCTCCATATATTTTTTTGCTGCCAGACACATCACAGTAAATGTATCATCATCTTTGATTGTCTTTTTGTCTTTTTTAACGTTAGTCAATTTATAGCCATCGCCATCTTCCTTAACCTCCATAGAAATGCCGCTGACAACTGGCAGTGAACCGCGGTTAAATGGAATAAATCCGCCCTCGCAGCCTTCCACAAAAGCTTTCAATATTTCTTTTAGCTTTGCTCCTGTTATTTCACATTTGTAAGACGAAAGACTATTTGGCATGATCATGCTGCCTGCCATTTTTTTAGTGTAATCAGCCTGCAGCACATTTCCTGTAAAACTGTTTCCCGCTGCAATAAGCACATCTGTCCCGTAAATACCGCGCAGCGTATTTGCCATAACTGAATAAGCTTCATTTCCGCCGTCAGCATGGAAGTAATTTGAATATGTATTCTGTACCTTCAACACAACATCATCAGAAGCTGATTTTTCATCCTTTAACTGGTCATTAAATGCCTTATATGCCTGATTTGAATCATACTCACCTGCAATCATCTTAGAAACCACATCTTTAGAAATAGAAAAGAAATCATTTGATGCAATACGAATATACATATGGTTTTCTTCAATAACAGGCTTAATATCTTTTAAATACTCAGTAAGATAAAAATCCACATCCTGACTGTAGCTTAACATATCCTGACCATCCGCAATAATTAGATTTTGCGCTTCCTCTGACATCATCTCTTTTAATACCTTCATTGCTTTTTTGCGTCGCGAATCATCCTGTTCCAAATCTTTATTTAAGGCTATCTGAAAATATGGAGTTGTCATGATCCATTTTTCACCATTCTGATTAAAGAATGGTAAAAACGCTGTGTCGATGCCCTGATCCTGAAATGTCTTCACCATAGCTGAAGTGCCAAAATACATAGCAAGCTCTTCATTTTGATACATACCTATTACATCATCATAATTAAGTTTCAGATCGTCTTGTCCCAATTTCACATCATTAATAAACTGTTCCATATGCTCAAAAGCCTGCGGCCAAACAATATCATCCAGGCCAACACGCTCTTTGTTGGCAGGATCACTATAAGCAGTACGCCACTTACGTCCATCCGTAGATGTAAGCTCTGAAGCAGACAGTCCCTGCAGTGTTTCCATACATGTATAATCATAGTAATAATCTGCAGTAAATCCGCGAACACCTGCTTCTTCAAATTTTTGGCACGCCAAAACAAAGCTGTCATAATCTGTCGGCAGCTCAATACCATACTTTTCAAACAATCCTTTGTTTACTACAAATCCATGCGCATCCGCGCATACAGGAAGCCAGTTCACACTTCCATCCTCGTTCATGAAATTATTGAGATATGTATTATAGACTGCACCTGCCTCATTTGTTGTGGAAAGATCCATGAGACTATCCTTAAGCGGACTTGCATCATGAAGTGAGAAACGACAACACGTAATAATATCAGGAAGTCCGCCATTTTCATCCAAGAACTTATAAAAATCCAAATCGTTATTGCCAACTACAAATTCAATATTCACATCTGGAAGCTGTGACTGAATATAAGGTGCATATTTATCATACAAATTTGTGGTCCACAAGTACACCCTAATTGTTTCTGCCTCTTCTTTTTTTACACTCTTTTTCACACAGCCTGCTAAAAGTACAGTGCCCGTCAACAGCATAAACAATATTACTTTTTTTCTTCTCAATTTTAAATCCCCCCTTATGGAAAATATGTACCGCCACATAGTGCAGTACACATTTTGGGCAAAATACATATTGATTATATTCCTAAACGAGACAAATTACAAGCAGTTTCTTAAATAAAGAAAATGCACTGCCGACTGATTAATTTTCGGCAATGCTCTCTCTACCTACTTTGTTCGATTTAAGAATATCAGTTTGCTTTGCAAGATCCTGTGTTCTGTAGCTGCTGTAACGGGGGTGCGGACTATTTTTATTCTTTTAATCCGTTTATTTCGTATACTCTTTTTTGCTGCTTTGCCTCATAAATAGCTTTTTTGGTACTTTTGAAAAAACTCAATTACAAATCGAACGTTTTCTCGAATATCTAGCTAAATAGCATTGTTAGCCACCGTCCCTGTCCCCAATGTGATCTTGCGCAAGGCGGAAACGGGACGATGGAAAATCCCATTAATCAAAGCAAGTTTATCCTACATCAAGCACGACTGTTCAAGTATTCCTCCGCGAGAATAAACACCCCGCTTGAAGTCCAAGTATACGCCCTGTCGCGTAAGCCCTCGCCTGTTACGGCGTTATAGTTCTCAGCAAAGCCGTGATCAGTGATGAATCTTCCGCATTTTAACTTGTCTATCATATTTTTCCGATACTCTGTAGTGGTATACTCTATCCTGCACTTTTTAACGTTCAAGTTCTTCGTCTTGTTCTTCCCAATTTTGTTTCTGTATTTGAATTGTCTTTCAGTTTTTATAAAATCTCCTCGGATTTAAATCTTGACCTTGTTGCCATCTCTGAAATAGCTCTATTTTCTTTTCGTACCTATCACAGACCAGCTTTGCCCTTGCTTCGTCCATTCGGCTATCTTTTTGATAAAGCTGCCAAAGTAACTCTGCTGACGGAAGCTTTGCAGCGTCTACAATCGAACGATCCTTTACATATTTAAGCAGTCCCAATTCTGTTCCAGCAAAACTCGCCGTTTTAATTTTTCGCAGTTCCTCTTGTGCCGGAATTGGCTCTGAAACAAATAGCGACTTTCCACTATCAAAAATTGGTGCCATACGCAAGAACTGTAAACTTTCCGCATCACGCAGCACACCGATATTATTGAAATGTCGGTCTACATTGGAAAGAGTAAAATCCGTCATTATTTGGTATTCTAAGTCATGCCGAAGCTGAATCGTATCAATTCCATGTTTTCCGCAAACCTGAATGAAATGCTCATATGTTGAGCAATCATTTCGCTGCTTTTCAGATGTCACTACTGCATAAGCCGACACTAATTCCTTTTGCTCACTGGTAAAGGCTTTTACATAGCAACCGTAATCGTACTTTGCCCCCTTAATCTTCATCAGTTCATAAGATGCATAGTTATCGTATTCCTGCATCTTATGCAATTGCGAAGCAAATACTTCATTGATGCTTTCCGTTGAGTAAGCATCACGATTTCCTTTTAACAGATAGCGCTCATGATCAAGCAAGATCCAGCTTTTTTCCAACGCACCCTGCAACGTACTATCTGGTGTATACGTCAACGTGCTGCCGTTGGATACAGACGCTCTTTTGCCTGCAATTTCTAAATTTCCACGGAACTCATTCTGATAGAGACTAACCATTTTCCATGTCAATCCAGATTCAAGTTGACGAATCCAATAAAAATCCGTTAAACTCAGACCCAGATTCTTTACCAAATATGCTTCTGGGCAGGATACTCCCTGCTGTTCCAGAATTTCTTTAATTTTTCCCTGATTAAGAGGAACTGCTCGTTTATTCCACCAACGTTCAATCCAGTCTATACATATTCGTTCCTGTAATGGTGCTATTTCCTGATTTTTCATCATCCTACCAATTTATGAATTACCTTTACCAGTAATTCCACATCCACAGGCTTAGCAACATGTTCATTCATCCCTGCTTCTTTTGCTCTTATTCTGTCCTCTGTGAACGCATTTGCTGTCATTGCAATGATCGGTATTTCCTTTGCATCCTCTCTGTCCAGAGATCGGATCATCTTTGTGGCTTCATAACCATTCATTACCGGCATCATAATATCCATAAGAATGACATTAAATTCACCAGGCTTACTATTTCTGAACAGCTCAACAGCTTCCTGGCCATTCCATGCTTTTGTCACATCGGCGCCCTCATTCTGAAGCACAAATTCAGCAATTTCCATGTTCAGCTCATTATCCTCTGCCAGAAGAATGTGCAGCCCCTTTATAGAGTTTTCTGATACATCTTTCTGTTCTTCACGTTTATCCGCATCCAGATCTATTTTAAATGGAACCCGGATCACAAATGTCGTCCCTATGCCTTCTGCGCTTTCAAAGGTAATCGTTCCACCCATTTTCTCAATCAATTTCTTTGAAATCGGCATTCCCAGACCTGTTCCGGCAAATTTTGTGCGGCTTCCTGCATGTTCCTGTGCAAATGGTTCAAAAATATGTTTTTGGAACTCTTCTGCCATTCCGATTCCGGTATCCCGGCAGACAAATTCCATCGTCGTCATTTCCGGCTGTTCGGATGGAATTTCAATGCAGCTGATATAGATTTGTCCGTTTTCCCTGTTATATTTCACTGCATTGGACAGGATATTCATCATCACACGTTTCACATACCCTGCACTTCCAATAAGATCCCGGTGTGTGATTTCTTTTTTCTCCCACACAATCCGGATATTCTGTTCTGCAGCCACCTGCTCGATCACAGCAAATACTTCCCTGAAAATTTTGCTCAGATTAAATGGAACCTCTTCCAGAACGATCTCACCTGACTCAAACTTACTCATGTCCATAACATCATTTACCAGTTCCAGCAGCAGATTGGATGCCTCTTTCACCTTTGTCCTGTATTCCTTCTGCTTCTCCATATCATCTGCATAATGATCTGCCATATTTACCATGCCACAGATTCCATTGATCGGAGTCCTGATATCATGGCTCATTCGCTGTAGAAACTCTGTTTTTGCCTCATTGGCTGCTTCTGCCTTTTTTGCAGCAATCAGAAGTTCTGTTTTATATTTTTCATCTTTTTCCTGTTCCTGTTTCTGATGTGACTGATTGGTTCTGTATGTCCAAAACCAGAATATACTAAACATCAGGAAATAAAGAAAAATAACGCTTATCACATTTAATGGAAGGTTATGGAACACTTCTGTATCCGAAAGATACGCATAGATATAATAATCACGCTGCTTCAGCATGATTCCGTAGCATCCGGTTCCTTCATTCTTCAAATGATAAATGTGCTGACTGTCTGTATTCCTCTTCATTGCCTTAACAACTTCGTTGTCAGCCGTATTCTGCCCCAACAAACTCTCATCATTGCTGGCAACAATGATTCCCTCGTCTGCAACAATAATCGTTCCATCCTTCTGGGTGCTATAGCCGTTTAAAAGACTCTGTATCGTCAGAGTATAGTTCCTGGCAAATTTCGGAGGTGTATAATAATAAACAGCAACGATACCCTGTGCATCTTT
>ENA-ORMN01002403-ORMN01002403.1-human-gut-metagenome-genome-assembly--contig:-NODE-2403-length-16336-cov-34.746084_pt1 | contig 16336 bp, 12 predicted proteins | sample MGYA00242102_ERZ508993 | MGnify/ENA primary metagenome ERZ508993 (study PRJEB26280, sample SAMEA2338770) | human gut metagenome | biome: human gut; feature: human-associated habitat; material: faeces... | reverse complement strand
CGCGGCACGGCAGGCGGCCTGCAGCACCTGTTCCCCGGCTTCACGGCTGTTCCAGCCGGTGGGCAGAACGGCCCGCCCAAGAACGATCTTTTTTTTCTCGTCCAGCACTACGGCCTTGGCGGCCACAGAGCCCACATCCACTCCAGCTACCGGCATGGACAGCCTCCCGCATCATTTTTCCGCTCATCGCGCCCGGTCCCGGCACTTGTATCCAGCATTTCCAGGATGGAAGCCGTCAGGCGCGCATACTCAGGATCCCCACGGTGGCGGGGCCGGGGAATGTCCACCGGCACGACAGCGCGGACCGTTCCCGGGCGCGCCGACATGACCACGACCCTGTCAGCCAGATATACGGCCTCGTCCACCCCGTGGGTCACGAAAAGGATGGTGGTCTTGTGATGCTGCCAGATGCGCAGCAGCTCCCGTTGCAGCAGGATACGGGTATGCGCATCCAGCGCCCCGAACGGTTCATCCATCAGCAGCACGTCAGGCCTGTTGGCCAGGGCCCGCGCTATGGCCACGCGCTGCCGCATGCCGCCGGAAAGTTCATGGGGCATGGCCCGGGCAAAAGCGGCCAGATCCACCAGCTCCAGATATTCGCGCGCCACCTTGCGACGCTCTTCGCGGCCTTTCCCGGCAAATTCAAGGCCCAGAGCCACATTGTCTTCCACCGTGCGCCAGGGCAGCAGGGAATATTCCTGGAACACCATGCCCACCTCACGGCGCGGTGTCTTCACCGGCTGGCCCCGGTACAGGATCTCGCCTTCACTGACAGGTTCAAGCCCGGCAGCCATGCGCAAAAACGTCGATTTACCGCAACCGCTGGGCCCCACGATGCAGATGAATTCATTCTCCCGCACATCCAGATCCAGTCCCTTCAGGGCCAGCACTTCACCTTCACGCAGGCGAAAGCGCTTGCGCACCTTTCGGGCAGAAAGCACACTCTCCGTCATACGCGCCTACCGGGAAAACTGTTTCCACGCATACTTGCGTCGCTCTATCCACTGAAAAGCCATATCCAGCAAGGCTCCCACCACACTGATGCTGATCATGCCGGCAATGACCACGTCCGTGCGTCCCACGGTATAGGCATGTGTGATCAGATAGCCCACCCCGGAAAGGCTGCCGGGCAGCATCTCCGCGGAGACCAAACACATCCACGCCACCCCGAGACCTATGCGCAGGCCATTGACGATGGACGGAGCCGCGGCGGGCAGCAGGATCTTGGTGAAGATGTCCCGCTCGGACGCCCCCAGAACCCGGGCCGAATCCACCAGCGTGCGGTTGACCGTCTGCACACCATGCACGGCGCTGGTCAGGATAGGGAACAGCGCGCCGATGAAGATGATGAACAGCATGGATATCTTCAAGTTATTAAGATAATAATATAATTCGCTTCGCGGCAGGCCCATGGCCGTTGCCAGGCTGCTGACGCCGAACCAGGCCAGCACCAGCGGTACCCAGGCCAGAGGCGGGATGGGGCGGAACATGCCCAGAAAAAGATTGAGCAGGCGATGCAGACCGGCATAATAGCCCATGGCCACCCCCAAAGGCACTCCCAGCAGCACGGCTGCCGCATACCCGCAGAGGACGCGCACCAGACTGATGCCGATATTGCCTGCCAGCGTGCCCATGGCGATGACATTGTCCAGCGGGTGCGCCAGCAGGGCCAGCGCCGCCGCGTACAGGACGCATTTCCAGAAGCCGCTCACGCCTTCTCCACCCCGCAGCTGCGCTCCAGCGCGTGGCGCAGCGTACCCTCCGTCAGGCGGGTGACGCGCTCCACGAACTGCTCCTCATCGTGCTTCATGCCGTAGTGCAGCCAGCTTTGCAGCAGGCCCACCAGTGTGGCCGTATACAGCGCCGCGATGGACTGCACATCCGTCTCCGCCACCGGCAGGTCCTCCGCCGTGCGGCGCACCAGATCCTCCACGGCACCGTAGACCACCTGGTAATACTCGCGCTCCAGCAGGTCGCGCTGGCTGGACTGGTACAGGTGGTAGACCGCGCGGCGGTTGGCGCGCATGAACGCCGTCACCCGCATCATCAGCTGGTACCAGCTGGTGCAGAGGGGTGGTGCGTTGAGGACGCGGTCCAGCTCCGTCTCCAGCACCTCGCGCACCAGGGCGTAGATGTCGCAGTAGTAGTAATAAAACGTATTCCGGTTCACGCCGCAGTGATCTGCGATGTCCACCACGGAGATCTTATCCAGCGGCCGCTGCTCCAGCAGGTCCAGAAAGCCCTTGCGAATGGCGTTTTTTGTGGTCTGTGCCATGTCCATGCTCCTCTCTTTGTGCAAAAACTGCCTTACCGCCTGTATCATACCAAATTCAGACAGTTTTTGCAAGATGCCCGTACTATGCACTTTAGGCAAAATGCGCGTAAATGTATGAACACAGTGTAAAAAAGCATCCCCGCACGGTGTGCGGGGATGCTTTTGCTTCAAATGGGATCAGGCCGTCACCACGGGGCCGCCGTGCTTCTTGGCGCTGATCTTCTGGTAGGCGATGACCGCCGCCACCAGCACCAGGCCGACCATGTCGGTGAGGGTGCCGGGGATCATCATGCCCAGGCCGCCGATGGCCAGGACGATACGCAGCACCCAGTGGACCTTCTTATACAGATGGCCGTTCAGGGATGCCGCGATGGCAAAGATGCCCAGCAGAGCGCTGACGCAGATCTGCGCCACCTCCCACCAGCCGGAGATGTTCTCAAACAGCAGGGCCGGACTGTAGGCGAAGATGTACGGCACGATAAAGGCGGCGATGGCCAGCTTGGTGGCGTTGATGCCGGTCTTCATGGGGTCGGACTTGGCGATGGCCGAGCCGGCGTAGGCCGCCAGAGCCACAGGGGGCGTGATATCCGCCACGATGCCGAAGTAGAACACGAAGAAGTGGGCGGCCACCAGCGGGAAGCCCAGCTGAATGAGGATGGGCGCGCAGGTGGAGGCCATGATGCAGTAGTTGGCCGTGGTGGGCACGCCCATGCCCAGGACGATACAGCACAGCATGGTCAGCACCAGGCCGACGATGGTGGCGTTGCCCGCCAGCTGGACGATGGCGTTGATGAGGATGGAGGCCAGGCCGGTGACGGTGATACAGCCGGCGATGATGCCCGCCATGCTGCAGGCCACGGCCACGGTGATAGCGCCGCGGGAACCGGCTTCCAGAGACTCCACCGCGGAGAAGAAGGAGCGCTTGCCGGCATTACCCAGCGCCTTGCCGGTTGTCATGGGCTGGGTGTCGCCCTCACCGCGCTTGCCCTGCAGGAAGAAATTGACGAAGCCCACGGCAATGGCGGCCAGAATGGAATAGGCCGCGGAGTGGGACATGGTCTTGCTGCCGGAGGACACCAGCCACACCAGCAGGATCAGAGGAATGATCAGGTAGCAGTCACGGACCAGCAGACGCCACGCAGGCAGCTCCTCGCGGGGAACGCCCTTCAGGCCCAGCTTCTTGGCCTCCAGATGGACGGCGATGAAGATCCCGGTGAAGTACAGCAGCGCGGGCAGGATGGCCTTGACGGCCACCTGGGCGTAGGGCAGCTTCATGTACTCGGCCATGAGGAAGGCTGCCGCACCCATGATGGGGGGCATGATCTGGCCGCCGGTGGAGGCCGCGGCCTCGACGGCGCCGGCGAACTCGGGCTTGTAGCCGGTCTTCTTCATCATGGGGATGGTGAAGGAACCGGTGGTGACGGTGTTGCCCACGGAGGAGCCGGACACCATGCCGCACAGGGCGGAGCTGATAACAGCCACCTTCGCCGGGCCGCCGCTGGACCAGCCAGCCAGACGGTTGGCAAAGCTGATGAAGAAGTTGGCGATGCCGGTGCGCTCCAGGAACGCGCCGAAGATGATGAACAGAACGATGTAGGTATAGCACACGTTGATGGGCGTGCCGATGACGCCGGAGGTGGTGTAGAACAGCTTGTAGATGATGGTTTTCAGCGCGTCATACAGGGTGGCACCGTTCACCGCGCCGGCGTAGCTCAGCTGGTTGATGAACGCGTACACGATCAGCACGCCGGCCACGCACAGAATAGGCAGACCCACGCAGCGGCGGCACAGCTCCATCAGGATCAGGATACCCACCACGCCGATGATGACGTGGACCGTCTCGATACGGGTGGACAGGCGCACCAGCGTCATGGCGTTCAGCGCGAAGTAGAAGAAGCAGGCCGCGCCCACCACCATCAGCACGATATCGTACCAGGGCAGGTAGTTGACCCTGACGTGGTGCTTGCTGGCGGGGTAGGTCAGGAAGCCGATGATAATGATGCAGCCCACGAACATGGTGAGCCGGATCTCGGGCATGGCCTTGGAAAACAGGGTCATGCCGATGCAGAACAGGCCGAACGCGGCCATGAGGATGCGGATGATCAGCTGGGGCGTACCCTCCCACAGGCGGGTGGCGGATTCACGGTCATATTTACGCATGACCGCGTCCAGATCCGGGGCCTCGTCCGCGGCGGTATTGACGCCGTCGGCCGGGCTGGTATCCGGTTTTTTCTTGTCGATGCTCATAGTCGTTTCTCTCCCTGAAGATTACAGAATAGCGCGAGGACTACGGCGGGAAACCCCGCCGTAGCCTCGAAAAGCGTCAATTCTCTGCTAAGGATTTAGTCGCCGAAGTACACGTCCTTGGCGATGACGGTCTCGGTGTAATAGTCGGAGGTCTCCAGCAGCTTGGCGATGTGCTCGCTGTCCAGGCTGACCAGGTAGGTATCCTTGGTGGTGGCCAGGTCGGTCACAGCGGTGGTGGGGGCACCGGCCACGATGAAGGCGGCGTCGATCTGGCCGTTCTTCAGGGCGTCGGCGCTGTCGCTGAAGGACTGGTAGGTGGGCTTGATGTCGTCCTCGGTCAGCCCGTAAGCACCCAGGACGTCAATGGCGTTGAAATACACGCCGGAACCGGGAGCGCCGATGGACACGGACTTGCCGGCCAGGTCAGCCACGGTCTTGATGGCGGGGTTGGTGGTGACGATCTGCACCTGCTCCATGTACAGGGCGGCCACAGTGGAGAAGCCCTCCACCTTGCTCTCGAACAGGTTGGTGCCGTTGTAGGCGTAGGCCATCACGTCGGACTGGCAGAACGCGAAGTCAGCGGTGCCGTCCACCAACTCCTGCACGTTGGCCTGAGAGCCGTTGCCCACCAGACCCACGACGTTGATGCCGGCGTTGTTGGTGGCGTGCTGGGCGATAACGGAGCCGAAGGCGTAGTAGGTGCCGGACTCGCCGCCGGTGACGAAGCGCAGGTTGCGGGAGTCGGTGTTGCCGGCGCCGTCCTTCACGGCGGCGACCTCAAAGCCCTTCTCGGCGAAATACTTGGCAGCGCCGGGGTGATAGGGCACGGAGGTGATGGAAGCGCCGTACTCCAGACTCAGCTCGCCGTACTTGGCGTGGCTGGTGGTCAGGGACGCGGCGTTGTCGAAGATGTCCGCCACGAACTTGTACACGTCGTCGCTGGACACGTCGTCGCGAGCCAGGATCACCGCGCCCACGGCCACGGTGGTGGTGTCGGTATGCTCAGCGGTCACATCGCCGCTGTCGTCCTTCTTGTCGCCGCAGGCGACCAGGCTCAGCGCCATGACCAGCGCCAGAACCAGTGCAAAAAACTTTTTCATGTTCTTTCTCCTTATTGATAGATAAATTGTTTTCCTCTTCCTGAAAAACAGCTTTTTCCGCCGGCCGGTCGGGCACGGCGGTGTTCAACGGTGCCATTATATCGCAGGCGTAAACTTTTTGCAATATCTAAATGCGGAAAATTTCATTTTTCTGCGGAACGATTTTCCCGTCCGTGCGGACATTCCGCTTTTCTTAGTCGGCATTTCTTTCGGCAAATCCGTAGTTTTGTCTGTATCATGGTACTTTTTAGCGGTGGTCTATTCATAATGCTAAATTGTTTTATGCAGGAACGCCCCGCAATAAGTGCATTTTCTGCTGGGAAATCCTGCAAAATAACAGAGGCGGGGCAAAGCCCCGCCTCTCAGCTTTCTGTCACATTCAACAGCTGCGCCGCAGCAGCTCGCATACCAGTTCATAGGTGCGCTCCGTGGAGGGCACGCTTAGCCGCTCCCGCACGGAGTGTACATCGTGCAGCTCCGGCCCCATGGACACCGCGTCCAGACCGGGGATCTTCTCCATCAGCAATCCGCACTCCAGACCGCCGTGGGTGGCCTCCACCACGCCGTCCTTACCGGTAAGATCCTTATACGCCGCCAGCAGCGTATCCCGGAACTGCGACTCCCGCTTGTACTGCCAGCCGGGGTACACGCCCCGCTCTGCCACAGTGCCGCCCGCCAGCGCCGCCACAGCCCGCACGCGCTGCGCCAGCATCAGCTTCCGGGACGCGATGGACGACCGGATGGAGAACGCGATGTGCAGTCCGTCGCCGTCCAGCTTCACCACGCCCATATTCAGGGATGTCTGCACCAGACCGGGGAAATCCGTGTCCATAGCCTCCACGCCCTGCGGCATGGCCGTCAGCGCCTGCACCAGCGTCACGGTGCGCTCTGCGGACACGGCTTTTGCCGTCTCCGCCGCCGCGCAGGTCAGCGTCACATCGGGGTCGGTGACGGCGTACTCGTTTTTCAACGCCGCGTCAAACTCCCGGATAAACGCTTCGAACGCCCGGCCGCTGCCCTTGGGCAGCGCTACGACCGCGTCGCAGCGGGAGCAGATCACGTTGTCAAACTGGCCACCGGAGATGGCCGCTAGCCGCAGGCCGGGGAACTTCTCCAGCGCTGTGGCCAGTACCCGTCCCATGAGGCGGTTGCCGCTGCCGCGTCCCAGATGGATGTCCGCACCGGAGTGGCCGCCCTGCAAGCCGGCCACGGTGATGCCGAAGCCCTCCATGCCCGCCGCATCGGTCAGCGCTGCGGGCAGCAGGCAGTCGGAGCGCATGCCGCCTGCACAGGACACGGTGAACACGCCCTCCAGCTCGGAGTCCAAATTCAGCAGCTTTTTGCCCTTCAGGTCAGAGCAGTCCAGCGCAAAGGCGCCGTCCATGCCCACCTCCTCGTCCACGGTGAACACCGCCTCGATGGGCGGATGCACCAGCGTATCATCCGACAGGATCGCCAGGATCATGGCCACGGCAATGCAGTTGTCGCCGCCCAGCGACGTCTTGTCCGCCCAGATCCACTCCCCGTCGGTCATCAGGTCAAGTCCCTCGCGGGTCATGTCCTTGGTGCAGTCGTCGGTCTTGGCGCACACCATGTCGATGTGTCCCTGCAGGATGATCGGCTCGGCGCTCTCATGGCCGGGAGATGCCGGCTTCCAGATCACCACGTTGTTGCACGGCTCCTGCCGGTACTTCAGTCCCAGTTCCTTGGCAAAGTCCACGCACAGATCGCTGATGATCTTCGTGTTGCCGCTGCCGTGGGGCACCGAGCACAGCTTTTCAAAATATGCGAACACCTTTTCTGGCTTCAAGCCTTTCAAAACAGCCATTTTGATACTCCTTTCCCATGCGGCCGCGGTCTCCGCGCCGCCCATTCAGTATAGCATATCCGCCTGCCGAGCGCAAGCAAGTCCCTATGTGCCCACAGCCCATGCTTTCGCATGGGCTGTGTATGCAGCACACATTATCAGAAGTCGCCCAGACCCATATCGTCCTCGGTGTTGGGCGCTTCCTCGTCGTCCTCCTCGGTGGGAGGTGCGGGGATGAATTCCTCCAGATAGGCCTCCTCCGGCAGACCAGCCATATACGCCGGCAGGTTGATGATGATGCCGTCGATGTTATGGGGCAGTGTCATTTGGTACGTTTCCGTTGTCTCGCTGCCGCCCTTCTGCTGCATGACCTCCACGGTCAGCTCCAGCTTGTCGCCGATGACGGTGGTCAAGCAGCGCTCCTTTTCGTACAGCTTGGAGATCTGCTCGCCGTTCACATACACAGTGATCTTATAGGGTGCCTCCACAGACTGGCCGCCCTTGTCCACTGCGCGGTTGTCGAAATAGACGGTGTGGCCGCGTCCGATGCGCAGCATCAGCACGGCGACGAGCACCAGCACCAGAACGAAGGCGATACGGATGAGCCACGAGCGTTTCGTCGTTTTCATGCGGTTCTCCCCTCCTCCTCGGCCTTCTGCTCAATGGCCAGCTGCTGACCCAGCGTGCGGTTCTCCTTGCGCTTCTTGGCCTCGTACATGACCAGTGCCACGGTGATAACGGCGTAGGACACGAACACGCGGAAGTACTCGCCGATCATGGAGTCGCCGGTGATCTTGGTTCCGGCGGCCGGCGCCACGATGAACATGGTATGGAACAGGAGCACACCCAGGAACACGTTGCCGATGGACGCCTTTTCCACGGAGGCGCCGCCCACCAGCAGCGCGGCGATGCAGAACATGCCGACGTTGGTATGCGCCGTATAGGTGGGGAAGTTGCCCATGTTCTGCAGATAGATGATCATGCCGAAGCCCGCAAACACGGTGGACATGACGATGGAGATCAGGCGGGTGCGGTCCACGTTGATACCGGCGTCACGCGCCACGTTCATATCCTGGCCCACCGCGCGCATGTCCTGTCCCAGCTTCGTGCGGCGGAACCACACGATGAACAGGCAGGCCAATGCGATGATGATCAGCGTCAGCACGGGGATCTTCACGCCGCCCACGTAGATGGCCAGCGCATTATCGACGCTCTGCCGCATCTGCAGAAGGCTGACTGTGTTGCGGATACCAAAGCCGCGGGGCAGCTTCAGTGTGTTGTGGAGGATGGGGATGATGGGCCCCATCATATACAGCACCACCAGCTGGTACACACCGGTCATGCAATAGGCGATAAAGTAGCTGGTGACCATCTCGCGGCCCTTGGCGCGGTTCAGGATGCTGCCGCACATAAGACCCAGCAGAATGGACAGGGGGATGGACAGGATGGCCGCCAGCACCAGACCGGGGATACCCCAGATCTGCCAGTCCGCCACCAAAATCAGCGCGATCTCGCCGGCCATAGCGCCCAGCGTCATGGCAAAGTTCAGACCCATACCGGCCATAATGGGGATCAGCAGGCTCAGGATCAAAAAGGCGTTGCGCCCCAGACGGGTCATAGCCTCGTTAAGTATGTAGCTCACCGGCAGGCCGGACACGGGGATGAGCACGGCGCAGATGATGATAAACAGGACGGGCACTGAGTTTTTGCCCAGGAATTGCTTTACGTCGAATCTCTTACCCTTCATGTCAGCGCCCCCTTTCCGTCTTTCTGGTCAGGGCATAGAGGATCATGCCGTTGGATACCACGATACGGATGACCTCGCTCATATCCATCTGGAAGGCGGCGCTCATCACGGTGGGGGTCATGGTCACCACGCCCTGATACAGGATCGTACCGATAATCACATTGCCGATGGATGCCTTATTCACCGACGCGCCGCCGATAAGGATGGCGGCCACGGCGGGCATGGCCATCCAGAAGGGGCCGTTGTACAGCTGTATGAAGCCGAAGCCCTGCTCATACACCAGAATACCCACAGCGCCCAGCCAGGTGGACATGATCACGGAGATAAGCCGCATCTTGTCCACGTTGATGCCCGCTGCGCGGGCAAAGGCGGGGTTGGAGCCCACAGCGGTCATGGCGGTGCCGGTCTTGGTGTGCAGGAACGCCCACATCAGCACGGCCAGCAGCACGAAGAACAGCAGCGTGCCGGTGGGGATCACCAGATTGATGCCGATGCAGTTCAGGTCGATCGGCAGCACACTGGCCAGCGCCTTGTCATAATAGCCCTCCAACGAAATGACGGTACGCAGACCGCTGGCGGAGAAGCCCCACACCATGGTAGGGTGCTTGTACGGCAGCAGCAGCCACATCATGCACATGAAGGACACGGACGAGAAGCCCACATAGGTGGCGATCATCATCTCGCCGCCCTTGATCTTGTTCAGCAGCCAGCCGTAGCCGCCGCCGAACAGCAGGGCAAAGGGCGTGGCGATGAGGATGGCCATCAGGAAGCTGGCAAACCCCGTATAGCCCAGCTCGATGGACAGCGTGGCACCCAGCAGTCCGGACACGATACCCAGCGGCAGGCCGAAGTTCAGGCCGCAGCCGGAGTGTACCATGGGCACCATGGCCAGCACCATCACGGCGTTCCAGCTGAAACGGGTGATGATATTGGTGATCTGTGTGGGGAAATCCAGCCCCACGCAGGGCGCGGCGATGAGCAGCAGCAGCAGGAAGCACGCGATGATCAGACGCGGCAGGCCGAAGCTGTCCAGCAGCTCTCGGAATTTTGACTTGTTTCCAAGTGTGGTCGTATTGCCCATTTCTTCCTCCTTACTTCACCTGACTGACCATGAGCATACCGAACTCCTCGGAGGAATGGTCAGCAGGCAGGATACCGGCGACCCTGCCGCCGGAGACGATGGCGATGCGGTCGCAGATCTGGCGCAGCTCCTCCAACTCGGAGGAGATCATCACCACCGTGACGCCGGATTCGCGGTTAAATTTCTTCAGCGCCTCCAGCACCAGCGCCTTGGCGCCCACGTCGATACCGCGGGTAGGCTCGGACACGAAGAGGAAGCGGGGCTCCAGCGCGAACGCCTTGGCCAGACACACCTTCTGCTGGTTGCCGCCGGACAGCTCTCTGGCCTTCTGGTCGGAGCCGGTACACTTGATCTGCAATTCATCGATATACCGGTTCGTCACCGTGTGGATGGCCTTTTCGTCGCGCCATGTGAAGAAACCCATTCTCTTCAGGAACTTGTTCTGCACCTGCATGGCGGGGAACGCCACGTTCCACTCCAGTGACTCATCCAGCAGCAGACCCACGCCGCGCCGATCCTCGGACACAAAGGCCAGCTGGGAGTCCAGGCACTTCCGGGGGCTGTTCAGCGCGATAGGCTTGCCGTCGAACTCCACGGTGCCGCCCGCCTCGTACAGGCCCATCACACCGTTGGGAATACCCAGCTTGCCCTGGCCGGCCAGACCGCCGATGCCCAGGATCTCGCCCTCCTTCACGTCCAGATCCACGTTGCGGACGATCTCGCCGGGCATATCCACCCACAGCTTGCGGATGGACAGAATGGTGCGGGCATCGGAGTGGTCGCGGATGTCGTGGGCAGCGCCGCCGGCAGCCACCTCGCGCCCCACCATGTAGTGGGTGATGTCGCGGACATCCGTCTCGCCGGCGGCCACGTCCTTGACAACGTAGCCATCCCGCATGATGACCACCTTATCGCACACCGACAGGATCTCCTGCAGGCGGTGGGTGATGAAGATCACGGCGATGCCCCGGGAGGCCATGCCGCGGATGGAGTCCAGCAGGGCCTGTGCCTCCTGCTCGGTGAGCACGGCGGTGGGTTCGTCCAGGATCAGCAGCTTCAGGTTCTCCTTGCTCAGCTCGCGGGCGATCTCCGTGAACTGCTTGTGACCAACGGGCATGCTGCTGATGACCATCTTCTGGTCGATAGCCACGCCCATCTTCTCAATGGCTTTTGCGGCGCGGTTATCCATTTCCTTATAGTCGAGAGTGTCCAGGCGCGGGCCGAACACTTCTGAAATGACGCTTTTTTTCTTGGGCTCGCGGTTGAGGAGGATGTTCTCCGTGGCAGTAAAGCCGGGGATCAGCGAGAACTCCTGATGCACCATGCCGATGCCGGCCTTCAGCGCATCAAAGGGGGTGTTGAACTGCACTTTTTCTCCGTCGATCAGGACATCCCCCTCGTAGCCGCCCGTCTCACGGATCACGTCCATGCCAAACAGTATTTTCATCAAGGTGCTCTTTCCGGCGCCGTTTTCGCCCACCAGGCCCAGCACCTCGCCCTCTTTCAAGGTGAAGTTGATGTCTGTGAGCACCTGATTGCCGAAAAAGCCCTTTTTAATATTCCGCATCTCAAGCAGCGGAGCATTGTTCTTTTCCATATTCATCCCTACCTATAGCAGCGGGGAGGGAGGATGCCCTCCCTCCCCGCTTTAATGGTTGCTTCAAAAGCCTGTCGTCAGCTGACGGTGAAGTACTTCTCCGGGATCTCCACGTCGGCGTTGCCCATGAAGTGGCCGGGATCACCCATGATATAGGTATCCTGATAGATCAGGAACACGTTTTCAGACTTCGCGCCGGTGGTGGCGTTGGTGTAGCTGGCGCCGTTCCAGGCCGCCTTGGGAGAGTAGACCTGCAGAGCGGCAGCCACATCGTCCATGTCCTTCAGCTCGCTCTTGCCGTCCAGCACGTTCTTGGCGTGCAGAGCAAGACCGGCGGACAGGGTGTAGCCGTAGGAGTAAGCCCAGGTGCCGAAGTGATCGGCGCCGCCCTTCTCAACGATGGCGGACTCGACCTTGGTCAGGATCTTCTCGAAATCACCGGCTTCCTCGGTCAGATCAATACCCAGCGCGCCGGGATAGCCCATCAGGGGGGAGGGCAGGTCGGCCTCGATGAAGTAGCCGCCGCACTCCAGCAGGCGCTTCAGCAGAGGCTCGGTGTGTGCATCGTTGGTGCAGAAGTAAGCAGCCTTCTGGCCGTACTTCTCGACCCATGCGGGCACCTGCTCCAGAATGTAGGCCTGAGCGCCGGAAACGCCCACGTCAGAGGTGGGATCGGGAGCCGTCTCCAGGACGAACTTCATGCCGAACTCCTCGCAAGCGGCCTTCATGATGGCCACGCGGCGGCTCATGGTCTCATAGGACATGTGGCGGGGGAAGGAGATATGTACGAAGGTGTCGCAGCCCAGCTCGTGCGCGGTGCGGATGATCAGATAGCCGCGGGACACGAAGTCGTTGTTGGTGACCAGGTCGGCAGCGGAGCTGATCTCGGGCAGATCCTCGTGAGCCTCGCCTGCGATGCAGATGATGTCAGGGCGAGTCTCTTTGATCTTGCGGAAAGCCTCGGTGGTGCCGGGGACAGCCTGATTGACAATGATGGCCTTCATCAGGGGGTCGGCGGACAGGTTCACGATGCTCTGGATGGTGGTCTCGGTCTCCTCGGTGAAGTTGTCGGGATAGATGGCCAGCTGGACCATATCCTCGCCATACTCCTTCTGGAAGGCCTCGGCGCCGCGGCGATCATCCTCGGACTGAGAGACGGAGCCGGTCACGATGCCGATCTTGTAGGGCACGGTGTTATCATCGGTCTCGCCCTTCTTTTCGCCGCAGGCGACCAGGGAGAGCGCCATGATGAGAGCCAGCAGCAGAGAAACTACTTTTTTCATGTTTACCTCCTAATTCCTTTACCATAGTTTGTTGTTTCCTCCGCCAGAAGGAAACAGCGAACAGGGCGCGCCCTGTCCTCTTCTATGCATTCGGGTGCTGCGCACCCATTTGATTTTACCAGATAAGTTCACACTCTGTCAACATATTTGTGTCTCTGAATAGTGTTCAATAGCGCATCTCCTTGTTTTTCATCCACACACTTTCCCACAGTTTTTGACGTATTTGCATCATTTTCATGTATTTTTCATGCGGTTTTCTGTCAGAAGCCTGCTGTTTTGCTATAATAAACTTTTCTTTTGGCGAAATCTGTTTTTTGTCTGACTGCAGCAAAAGAGACAGGCTTCCGCCTGTCTCTCTCACTTACCTTATGACGTATGGCACTCGTCAGATCTTCTGCTTCTCATCCACGATCTGGCGCAGCTTGGCAGAGAAATCCTCCAGCGTCATGGCGCCCAGGTCCTCGCCCTTGCGGGTACGGACGGAGACGGTGCCGTTCTCCATGTCGCGGTCGCCAACCACCAGCATGAAGGGGATCTTCTCCAGGGTAGCCTCGCGGATCTTCTTGCCGATCTTCTCGTTGCGGCTGTCCACCTCCACGCGGAAGCCCTGCTTGCGCAGCTCCGCGGCCTGCTGCACGCAGTAGTCGGCAGCGCGGTCAGTAATAGGCAGAAAGCGTACCTGCTCGGGCATCATCCAGGTGGGCAGCGCGCCGGCGTACTCCTCGATCAGGTAGGCCAGCGTCCGCTCATAGCAGCCCAGAGACGTGCGGTGGATGATATAGGGCAGGGCCTTGTTGCCGTTCTCATCGATATAGTACATGCCGAAGCGCTCCGCCAGCAGCATATCGATCTGGATGGTGACAAGGGTATCCTCCTTGCCGTACACATTCTTGTACTGGATGTCCAGCTTGGGGCCGTAGAACGCGGCCTCGTCAATGCCCACGGTGTAGTCCACGTTCAGATCCTTCAGGATGCGCTCCATGGCGGCCTGGGCGTGGTCCCACTGCTCCGCCGTGCCCTCGTACTTGTTGTTGGGGTTGGCGGGGTCCCACTGGGAGAAGCGGAACGTGCACTTTTCCAACAGGCCCACGGTGCCCAGGCAGTACTTGGCCAGATCCAGGCACTGCTTGAACTCCTCCTCCAGCTGGTCGGGGCGCAGCACCAGATGTCCCTCGGAGATGGTGAACTGGCGGACGCGGATCAGGCCGTGCATCTCACCGGAGTCCTCGTTGCGGAACAGGGTGGATGTCTCGCCCAGACGCATGGGCAGGTCGCGGTAGCTGCGGCCGCGGTTCAGGAACACCTGATACTGGAACGGGCAGGTCATGGGACGCAGGGCAAAGCACTCCTTCGTCTCATCCGCGGGATCGCCCATGACGAACATGCCGTCCAGATAATGATCCCAGTGACCGGAGATCTTGTACAGCTCACGCTTGGCCATCAGAGGCGTCTTGGTCAGCAGATAGCCACGCTGCTGCTCGGTGTCCTCCACCCAGCGCTGCAGCAGCTGGATAACGCGGGCACCCTTGGGCAGCAGGATGGGCAAGCCCTGGCCAATGCAGTCCACAGTGGTGAAATATTCCAGCTCGCGGCCCAGCTTATTGTGGTCGCGCTTCACGGCCTCCTCCCGCTCCTTCAGATAGGCATCCAGCTCGTCCTTGCTGGGGAAGGCCACGCCGTAGATACGCTGCAGGGTCTGCCGGTTGGAGTCGCCGCGCCAGTAAGCGGCGTTGCAGGCGGTCAGCTTGATGCCGTTGCCCTTGATGCGGCCGGTGGAGTCCACATGGGGACCGGCGCACAGGTCCACGAACTCGCCCTGCTTGTAGAAGGAGATGTGGGCGTCCTCGGGCAGATCGTTGATGAGTTCCACCTTGTAGGGCTCTTCCTTTTCCTCCATGTACTTGACAGCCTCGGCGCGGGGCAGCTCGAAGCGCTCCAGCTTCAGCTTCTCTTTACAGATCTTACGCATTTCAGCCTCGATCTCGCCCAGGTCGTCCTGGGTGAAGGCGAAGGGCGCGTCCAGATCGTAATAAAAGCCGTTGTCGATGCTGGGGCCGATGGCCAGCTTCACCTCCGGGTGCAGGCGCTTGACAGCCTGGGCCAGGATGTGGGAGCAGGTGTGCCAGTAGGTCTTGCGGTACTGTTCGTTTTCAAACGTAAATTCCTTGTTGACTTCGCTCATAGTCTGTTCCTCCTTGTGATCGGGGCTGGATAAATAAAAATCCCCACCCCTGAATGGTATCAGGGGTGAGGTAATAGGCATTACTCCACGGTTCCACCCTGCTTACGGCCTGCGCAGCATTTTTACTGTCCGCTGCGGATGGCGGGATATCTTTCGTCGAGACAAGGCGCAGGAGCGCAGGAATACGGTCTGTATTTCAAGCTTCTGCAACGCAGTATCGGCGGAAGAGATCCGGCATACGCCGTCGCTTTCGATCGCTGTAACGGGCGATACCCGTCCTGCTCGTCGCAGGCGGCTCGGAAGTGGTACGGGCCGTGTCCTTGGCGGGGTGCTTTCAGCCTGGGGCGCCCCTCTCTTTGGCCGCGGAAAAACAGCTTCTTCTTCGTCACTGCCTTTTTGATGGCAATAAGTATAAACCGTTCGGCGCGGTTTGTCAACGGGTGGTTTCACGGGGGAAGGGCAAAATCAGCCGCGTGAAGCAAAAAGAGACATCCGAAAGGATGTCTCTTTTTACTGGCGCGGAAGGAGGGATTTGAACCCTCGCGCCGCTTTTGACGGCCTACTCCCTTAGCAGGGGAGCCCCTTCGGCCACTTGGGTACTTCCGCATACATATTTATTTTCTGGCGGAGAGAGTGGGATTCGAACCCACGGATGCTTTCACATCGCCGGTTTTCAAGACCGGTGCTTTCGACCACTCAGCCATCTCTCCGTGCGTAAAAGCGTCTCTCGTGCCAAACGCGAGTATTATATTACCATGCGCCGACGCCTTTGTCAACAAAAAGCCTCGGAAGAAATTTGAAAAAAATTCAAAATAGGACTTGCAAACCGCCGAAAACTGTGGTATTCTAAGTGGGCTGTTTGAGGCACAACAGAATATCCGGGTGTGGCGAAGTTTGGTATCGCGCTTGAATGGGGTTCAAGAGGCCTCGAGTTCGAATCTCGACACTCGGACCATAAAGAATTACCGGTATAGATGCGTCTGGCGCAAAGCCAGGCGCATCAACCGTTTCCGGGCT
>ENA-ORMN01002400-ORMN01002400.1-human-gut-metagenome-genome-assembly--contig:-NODE-2400-length-16353-cov-7.158118_pt1 | contig 16353 bp, 36 predicted proteins | sample MGYA00242102_ERZ508993 | MGnify/ENA primary metagenome ERZ508993 (study PRJEB26280, sample SAMEA2338770) | human gut metagenome | biome: human gut; feature: human-associated habitat; material: faeces... | reverse complement strand
TTCCTCATATCCATTGTTCTCATTTTTCCAGATTTCCGGATCATACATCTTCATAATTTTTTTCTCCTTATTTTTTATTCAAAATATTTTTATTCAAAACGTTGTGAAACGTCATTCTCATTCCCCTATAACTGTAAGCGCAAGCAAGCGGCACGAACACAAGCCGCAAAGCAAGCGCCTGCACAACGCGGGCGAAAGCGAAAGCAAACGCCTGCACAACGTCACGCGCGGGACGCAAAGCCGCGCGGCAAAGCGTTGAGCAAACACGCTTGACTGTATCGGGGTTAGTTACCGCCAACGTGTAAGCATACATTGATATGCGTACAGGCAAGAACAGGCCATGCAAGGCGTTCCGCGCCATTGCGTAAAATAGCCCATTACATGGAATTCGTTCCGCGTCTGCCATGTAAGCGTTTGAACCTGCATCGCATTGAAACGTAAGCGAACACGCAAGGGCAAAAAATAAGCGTATCAGGCGGGTTATACCTTAACGGGTGTAGCCCGCTTTTGTAAGACTTTTGATTAACGTACTGATTGTTAATCAAAGGGCTTATGCCCTTAATATAACAAGATATTAAGGAGATACAACAATGAATTCAAACGAAATGCGCAAGAACCTTGAAAGCGATATCCAGAACCTGAATGGCCTTATCCTTGAGAACAAGCCCAACGACGAAATTGCAAAGCTGCTGCACGGCGTGAGCGAAAACGTAAGCAAGCTTAATCTCATGGTTATGAATGAGGAATTTTCCGTGCTGCGGGCATCTGATAAGCCTATGTACAACGCAATCATGGCGTTGGAAGTGAGCAAGATAACGTTAGGACAGGATAAGGAAAACGGCAAGTATATGCTTGTTGATGGGAAAAAGATTATCGACTTGGCGGCGTTCAACCGTTTCTGTGAACCTCAGAAAATCAGTAACGAATCCGGCTGGGTGTACCGGGCGGATAACATGGCGCGTCTGCTGTCCGCTTATGCAACGGCGGAATTGGGCGGAGACTGGAAGGAATTGCTTAACGTGTACCGCATGGACAAGCATACGGAACGTACTCAGGAAAAGAATCCTATTAGCAAAACAACGTTGACGAAAGAGCTCCAGCGTCTGGTGGATGCTATCATATTCGAGGACAATGGCGAAGGAAAGAACATTTATAAGGTAACGTCTCAGGATATCGCCTTTATGGTGCTGACGGCGTGCAAGGCAGGCAAGCAGCCTAAGACTGTGGCTATGCCTAAAGGAAATACCATAATCAAACTGGTTGTGCAGGTTATCAACCGCGTCATAACCGGAACGTCTTATGAATCACTGTATGATCGCAATAAGTAAATCGTATTGCGTTTCGTTCCTAAGCGTGATATGATTAGCGCAAGGGTATGGCCTTTCGCTTTTTAACCGATAGCTTATGTGGTAGTGGGCTATCGGGGTTGTTATTCACGGAATGTCATACCCCGTCATAAATCATAGATTAAGCCTCGCGCAATGGTGCGCGGGGTTTGCTTGTATGATTTGGAAAAGCCTTGCCTTATCGGGCGCGGTATGGTAAGCTGTAAGTAAACGCAAGAAGGAGATGTACATGAAGGAAATCATAGATATTACGCCTATGAGCGACGAAGAACGCTTCTGGGCTATGTTGGCAAAGGCATACAATATGCAACAAGCGGCAGACGCAAAAGCCTTGTACGCGCTTAATAAGCAACGATATAAGGAAATGCAAGAAGCCTACGAATTGCTCAAGGAATTAGCTTCAGAGTCAGACCCGGAAGCGGAAGTAACTTACGGAATCAGTACCGTATATAAGGAACGCGGAAATGTTGAAATGATTTGCACCAACTTTGGCGCAGATACAGATCAAATGGATATGTTCCGTCAGGTAATTAGCTTGGCAGACAACTTTGACATTATGCCTAAAACGAATGGCACAATAAGCATAATCTTTTCATTCAATAACGTAATGACAAAAAGGAAATAAACACAGGACTCAATTACGGGTCACGCAACGGCGTGGCCTTATTTTTATACCCACAAAAAGGGGAAACGCATATGAAATACTATCGTATCAAGCCGGAGTATGACAATGCCCGCTTGCCGAACCGGGCAAAAAGAACCTTTGACGGCATACTTATCGGCAACGAATTGTATACCGTCAAGGAATGGGAAAAGTTGGTGCTGAAATATCGCGTGTCGGAAGCGGTGTGCGATATCGTAAACATAAGCCCCAAGGAAACATATTGGTTCTTTGGCGCAAGATTCGCAAATCAGGAGGAATAACAAAATGTCTAAATGGGAAATCATGCAGCGCGTGGCAGATACGCGCAAGGAAATCGAAACGTTTGCGCAAGACTGGGCGGACGTGCCGGGCGGAACACGCAATCCGCTTGCCGTGGCCGACTGGGAAAGGCTGTGGCGGCAACTGGATGAGCTGTTCGCGGCCTTACGGGGCTGTGCCGTGGCATAGGAGGAAAACCATGCAGAAAATCATAACCAATAAGATTAAATGCAAGAAGTGCGGGGACATTATCGAAAGTGAATACACCCACGACTTCAAGATGTGTAAGTGCGGCGCGGTTGGCGTGGACGGCGGACATGCGTATCTGCGGCGGCAGGGAAATCCCGATGACTGGGAGGAACTAAGCGAGGTAGCGGAAGAACCCGACTTAACGCTGGAGGAATTTCAGGCCAAACTGAAACGCCAGCAAAGCGTTGATAAAGCCTTGGCCATTCTGCTAACGGCAACGGACGGCGTAAATAAACCATTTCAAGATGCGCTGGACGAATATGTGGCAGGGGAAATCACATTGGACGAGTTAGAGGCTCGTGTAGATAACTTAGAATTCTTGGACGCTTAACAGTGTCTTTTTTTTTATAAGGAGATAAATATGAAACACTATAAGCTCCGCCCGTACAGCGTGGCGTGGTACGCGGTGCAAACGGCAGGGATCGTCTTTTTAATCGTCACATGGTATATAATATTCGTGCTCATCTCAGCTATGTGACAACAGAAAGGAAAGTGGATATGGAAAAGTATATTTGTGCGAACTGCGGTGCGGTAATCGAAGACGAAGAAGCAATGATAACGGCGCAGGATGGCAAAACGTTTTGCAATGAGGAATGCGCCGATAAGAAGGGCTATGTGCAGTGCGAGCACTGCGGGGAATGGACAGATGACTGGATAGAGACAATCGATGCCAGCTGCTTTTGTAGCAAGGAATGCGCCGAAGAAGCGGGTTATTACAAGTGCGCGGACTGCGGTGACTGGGAACCTAACTGCGTGGAAGTGCCGCACAAGGGCATGGTGTGCAGATACTGCCGTGAGCATGGCGAGTATTATAAGTGTGCGGATTGCGGGGACTGGTACCGTGTTTGGGATATGCGCAACGATGATAACGGGATATGGGTGTGTGACTGGTGCTATTGCGCAAGATGGTATACCTGTGACGGCTGCGGATGCTTGGTACGTGCTGATGATGTTCACACAATCGACGGTTGCCATTACTGCGAAGCCTGCGCGGAGGAAATGGAATCCGCAACTATTCACAACTATTCGTACAAGCCAGACCCAGACTTTTATCAGAAGCATGAGGATTTCGCTCACGGCACACCGCTGTATATGGGCGTGGAGTTGGAAGTGGACAAAGGCAAAGACCCGGAAAAATTGGCCGAGGAATTGCAGGGCAATGTGGCGGAAATCTACTGCAAGCATGACGGCAGCCTCGAGGATGGCGTGGAAATTGTGTCCCATCCCTGCACACTTGCCTACCACATAGATGAACTTAACTGGGAATGGATACGGAAGAAATGCTGTGAGTACGGGTTCACATCGCACGACGCCGGAACGTGCGGCCTGCATGTACACGTCAACAGAGATTTCTTCGGCAACACCCAAACTGAAATCGACTTGAACATCGCCAAGGCTGTGCTGCTGGTCAATCGGTTCTGGGAATCACACATGATACCGTTCAGCCGCCGCACGGAAGAACAGCTAAACCATTGGGCAAGCAAGAACGAAATCACGCTGGAGGATGATGACAACGATGCCACACTTGCCAACAAAGCGCGTGATCTACGCAACAAAGGCCGATATTACGCCGTCAACCTAAGAAACGCCAACACGATAGAGTTCAGACTGTTCCGAGGAACGCTAAAAGCCAGCACATTCAACGCAACACTTCAATTCGTAGATACCCTTTGTCGATTCGCTAAGGGACTAAACATCAACGACATAAATAAAACCACATGGGAAGATATATTCCGCGACGTGGATTACCCAGACCTTATTGACTATTTGACCAAGAGAACAACATTCCATAGACAACAGGAGGCAGCATAATCATGTGCATTATAGTAGTAAAGAAAGCCGGCATAGCAGCACCCAGTGATGAAATGTTCGAGAATATGTGGAACCATAATCCGGACGGCGCAGGCTTCATGTACACGGCCAACGGCGGCGTGTGCATCGAGAAAGGTTTCATGGAATATAAAGACTTCTATAAGGCATATAAGCGCGTAGAGGGCAAAATAGACACTGTGCAGACGCCTATGGTATTCCACTTCCGCATAACCACACACGGTGGCACATCGCCTGAGAACACACATCCGTTCCCTGTGACGGACAATCTGAGTGTGCTGCGGAAACTCATGTGCAAAACCAGTCTGGGCGTAGCGCATAACGGCATACTGAGCGTGCAGCCGAGGAGCGGCATAAGCGACACTATGGAATACATACTGACCCAGCTCAGCACCATGAAATGCATCAACAAACACTTCCCGCAGGACAAGTATTTCCGCAAGCTGATAGAAAACGAAATAGGCGGCTCACGGCTGGCATTCCTCGACATGGAAGGTAACATCAGCACGGTGGGTGACTTTGTGACGGACGAGCAAACCGGATTGATGTTCAGCAATACGTCCTACAAGATACCGAAATACTGGACTCCGACCAAGAGCGTGTGCGACATTTTTGACCTTGGCGGCACAGTGACCCTTGACGGCAACAAATACAGCGACTACGGTGAGTTTTACGTGGATAAAAAGGGAAATGTGTATGGCTACAACTGGGAGGATGACATGCTCTATCCCAGCGAGCGGGCAGAGTTGGAGAGCGGAGCCAAGTACGATTCAAAGCTGGCCGAGCTGATGCCGTATTGCATGGATATCAGCTTTGAGGAACTGCTGGACTACGAAGATGAATACGATCGCTGCTACTGGTGTGGCGAGATAAAACGCAAGGATAAGCTGGAACACACGGAAATAGGTATGCTGTGCGAGGATTGCATGGCAGAGCTGGAAAGATAAGGAGGCATAAACGATGACCAAGGAATTTGAAACACGAATACAAAAAGAGAGGATAATTGACACCAAGATTTATCGTTATGTTTATGAATGCGACTTCGATAAGGCTGTAATTAAGAGGTTGCCCATAAGGGAGCTCGATACCACAGCGGCGTTAACAGATTGGGAAATCGTTAAGATATACAGGTGAGGTGATATAATATGGCTAACAAACAATTCTATGCGGATGAGATATACCGCAACGAAAACGGCGAGTTTTATACCGGCTTGGCGCTGGAACACAACGAGTGGCTCAAAGATAGATATAAATTTGAAAAGGTGGCAGATCCGTACACGACTTGTAGGGGCAAGACTGTGCGTTGTGAGTACAGCCAGATATTCTATCCAGACAGTCAGATGTTGCTCTGCAACGAGATTGCGAGTGTGGATGGGAACCTGTATGACAACCTTGAGAGCGGTGAGCTGTACCGCTACTACGATGCCGACGGCAACGAGGTGGACGCGGATGACGATTGGGAGAATGAAGAACCAATAGAAATCTACCAGTATTATCTGATTGACCGCGCCACGGCAGAACGGCTGAAGGAACACACGGACGAAATCATATTCTACTGCGAGATGCTTGACCTGTGCGTGCTGGGTGTGACGCACTGGGGCACCGGCTGGGATTACGTTGAGACGGACTTTGTATATTGAAGGAGGGATGAGAGAATGACCAATTATGAAAAGATTCACAACATGACTGTAGAAGAGCTGGCGCAATGGATGGATAAGACTATCGGGTATTGCGGTATGTGTCCTGTCGATAAAGACACATGCGATACATGCGCAGTGTGTGAAAAGGCGTTTTTATCCTTTTTGAGAGAGGAGGCGAAATGATTAAAGATATGCAAGAAGCTTATCATACTATAGGCAAGCACATTTACACAGCACGATTGAAATATGGGGGAGATAAAATCGTAGTTATACTTGCCAATACAATATCTGAAGCCACCGAAAAGGCACAGGAGTATTTTGGCTTATCGTGTGTATCTGTAAGCAGGGTGCAGGGGACAAACGACCCACAAGTTTATTTGATGTGAGGGAAAGAATCTGATGACATACCAAAGGAAAACACGAGACGTATGGCGCTTCTACGTCAATTATGGCTGTGGTTGGGAGCATGAGCTTGATGAAGACAGCCTCAGTGAAATCAAGAAGCGCAAGAAGGAATATCGAGAGAATTGCCCGCAGTATCCGATAAAGGTGGTTAAGGGCAGAGAAAGGATAGACACATGAGTTCAACCCGTAAAGTGTACGCACGCCAAGTGCCGTGGGAGTGGCAGGAAAGCCCGTGGGATGACGAACAGCTCAAGATAGATAAGGCTGCACTGTACGGCAACAGGTCATACGGAAGATACGTTTTTGATGAATTCGAGCAGGTGGTAAAAGCGCTTGAGGAAATGGATTGGGAAGATGTTGGCACTGCCCGCCTATACAGTACCGAACAGGAAATGCTTCTGGATTATGTGCCACCTGTAGGCAGGGACTCCTACACCGATGAAGAAATCGAGGCATGGAAGTTTGCCTGCCAGATGTACAACCCAAACTATGGCCGCAATGAACAGTGGGGAATCTGTATGGGCCTGACATTAATGCTGGGCAAGGAATATGACTATAAAACCCTGCGCGGCTCCTGCCAAAGCGATTGGATTTACTTCATCTATCCGACCGACCTGTACAATGACGAAGCGGTTCGCTGCCTCGAAACGGAGTTCTTCAACACCGGCGAGGAATGGATAGTGCATGACGAGGATACTGTACCGGAGTGCGCCGAGGATGTGCAGGGATATAGCTTCTACGTTTATGACGAAGCTCGCAAGGAAATAGCGGAGGCCGAGGGCGTTGACCCGGAGGACGTGGTGCTATGGGAATACGATGGGATGCGGCAGGTGCCGAAATATAAGGAGGCTTAAATGGCATATACAATATACCCCTACGGTCTGAACAATAGGTACACAACTAAAAGCGTAAACGGCAATATATCAAGTATCATGTCACGGATGGTGCAGATTGCAGGGCGATTATGCGAGAACTATGCGGGTGATATTTACTATGCATTGTGTAACTATGATAATGCTGTGCGTGAGAACTATGAGTATGACAAATTGATAACGTTTCACGAGAGCGGCGTAATCGAATGCAAAATAGAAAATGGTACCGTAGACAGTAGACCCCGAGGCATTCAGTATTGGAGACTGACTTGGAGCCCTCAAAAGAAGGAGGGCGTGTTTACAAGAGTTCGTTTGTAGGAGGAACGGTAAATGATACACATAGGTTATGTGAACGCAGATTATACAATTCAGTTTTTCCATGAAATTGGTAATGGTGGGGTCGCAATAGGTGTGCGGTCTGGCATCAAAGACGATCCTGCCCCGTTTGTGGTGTGGAATTATGATTATGAGAATGGTGTCCCATCATTTTATTGGGGCGCATATTCGGATGAAAAAGTACAGGCTATAACAACATTTATAGAAAAGGCACGAGCGCTGGTATCGAAGTTGGACTGGCCAGCGTGGTGCGCACTGAGAACGCAGGAGGAATCAAAATGCATTAAGGAGGCCCACAATGATTCAGTCTCTTAAAGACATCATTCAAGCCTGCTTGGAGGACGATTTCTGGAGGAATGACAGCTTTCTGGTGGAGGCGTATTACGCCCATTACGGTAAGCAGCTCACTTGCGAGGAACTCTGTGTATATCCAAGTAGTATGGATGACAATGTGATGTATGTTGATATTGGTGAGGATTCAATTCACAGGTTTAAGATAACAATAGAGGAGGAATCGTAATGAATTATGAAATTCGCTCGTATAGTGATTACGATAATTGGACAGTGACGACAAATTCAAAAAATGTTTCTGATATTATGAGCAAAATGGTAGAACGTGCTGGTCGAATATGTGAACGGTATGCCAGTGACATATTTTACAGCTTGTATGATTATGACAATGCCGTACAAACGGCAGAAAAATATGATAAGGTGCTGTGTTTTCGTGAAAACGGTGTAAACACTTGGGGTGTTCGTGACGATATGATACACAACACATATATTTCTTCAGACTTCACTCAATATTGGCGATTGAGATGGAATCCGAATACGGAGTACGGGTCTTTTATCAGAGTAGCCTTGCGTCCAATCAAGGAGGAATAGGAAATGAATACAGATACATCAACTGCGAGGTTGATTGAAGCTGTCATCGACTACTGTGCGGGAGTATGGAACGATAGTGAAATTATAGATGTGCTAACAAACACTTTTGGTATGGACAAAAACGATTTTATCGACGCCGGTTATGAAAATTTCATCCAACAGTATTGGGAGGATTAAGCGCCAATGGACAGATATGACAACAACACTACACGGTTTATAAAGGCGATGGACAGATATATTCTCGAACACGCCAAGAAGCTCATCACTGATTTTTGTCTGAAAGAATATAACTGCGAGGGTGATTTCAGTAATTTGGCACACATCAGTATTGCTTACACCTACACTTCTGACGAAGAAATCCCTATTCAGATTGTCGTTGACCTCGTGCATTACGAAATGAAATGCTATTTAAGCGGCGAACTGTTTCGGACGCGGACATACGATTCGCTTGGCGATTTGGCGGCTGCCGAATTGGAATACTTGAATTTTGATGAGTTGGTGTCGTTGACACACTGGGAGGAGGATCAAATTATGGATTATTATAGTGAAGTTGCATTAACGCTTAAAAAAGCGGACGCTTTGGAATTGATAAGGAAAGCAAAAGAGGATAAAAGCAATGCACAATCATGGATAGCGGCAGCGGATAGTATTATTGACCAAGATAAATATGTTACCTTTTATTGGAATCAGGTAACGTGGTATGCCGCATGTTCTTCGGTGCAGTTCATCACAGACTTTTATCGTGGCTTAGACGAGTATAGTTTTAAGCGTGTTGGTGAAGATTGTGGGGACGTCGAAATTGATTGGCATGGCGACTACAGTGATATAAATGAGTTGTCAGACGTGTGTCAGTGTATTGAAATCGCCCCATGCGGCAAACCGTTATACGTGCCTGACATTAAGGAGAAGTAGTAAATGACAGCGTATGATACGCGAGCTTTGGCCGGGTGAATATTGAAACAGAAAGGAACCGAACTATGTTTGAAAATTATCTTTGCATCAATGGTAAGAAAGTGGGATTGACTGACGAGCAGATGCGGCAACTTGGCATAACGCCTGTTGAAAGTGAAATAGCAAAGATGTCCCGCATTTCTAAAGCAGAAGAAGCGGCAGATTACTATAATGTACACGACACCATTACAATAGATGGAATCAAATTTGAGATTGTGGGAATTGGGCATGATATAGACGCTTCGACTGGACGCCGTAACACTATTACATTGAGGCAAGTAGACCACTTAAAAAAGAGTACCATAAATTCCACTTATTGCCCTAATGGATTTGTCACCTCTGAACTGGACAAGTCTCTTGTAGAATCACCTCAAAATTGGATTCCTGAATCAATATTGCCTTATGTGCGTACAGTGTTGAAAGAATATGTAACATATGATGGTAGTGTTAAAGTCATGTATCGCAAGCTGTGGGTGTTTTCTGAAAGCGAAATGTTTGGCAGTGCCATTTATTCGCCTGCTGAAGATGGTGAGCGGTATGAGGCATTCGCAACAAGCAAGGGTAGAATCGTATACGACGAGGACGGCTCCGCTTGTTCGGCTTGGTTGCGCTCCGCGTATGTCTACTCCTCCGGCGGCTTTTGTGCAATCTACGCCTCTGGGAGCGCGAGCAGTGACGCTGCCGGTGACTCGATTGGCGTGGCGCTGGGCTTCTGCATTTGATATTAAATCTCGTTTTTGAGCAATTCTATATCTTACACAACCAAAATTATCTACAAAATAATAAAAACGTCACAGAAGGGCTATTTGGGGCTCTGGTGGCATCTGAGGAGGTATAACTATGTATTTTGAATTTTATCCTAAACGACTAATTGCATGGATTATCGTAATCGTGATACTGACGTTCTTATCGAATTGAGGAGGAAAGCAATGGCAAAGGTCATAAGCAATGGTACGGAAATCAAAATAGAAACGAGTCAGGGCACGCTAATTGCGAAGCTTTGCACTGACCCGAACTATCCCGGTATCTGGTTGGAAATTGATAGGCCGGAGTTCGGCAACAGTGTGGCGGTGGCAAAGCTCGAAGTGTACGAAGACAGTGGCCGGGTGATGCTGGATGTGTACAGCGACGCTTTGCAGGATGAAGTAACAGAGCAGATACCGATTGAGAATCTCGATAGGTGGGAGGAAGGAAATGAATGAACCGTGTACGACTTATCGATGGCATAGTTGAATGGTGCCAAAGCTATGAGTGGCCTGACTGGCGCATAACAGAGACATTGATTGGTGTGCTGGAATTTGATCCCAAGGATATCGAAAAGGCCGGCTATGGTTATCTGATTGAAGAATACTTCGCGGAGGAGGAAGAATAATGGGTTATTACAGTGATGTGGCGCTGACATTGCGCAAGGAAAATGCAGTCGAACTGGTTAGAAAAGCGAAAGTAGAATGTGAGAGCGCATACAGGACTCTATCGGCGGCGAAGATAGTTGACCATGATGAATATGTGTCATTCCTTTGGTATAGTATCAAGTGGTACCACTTTGACGATGTGGTATTTATAACCAATTTCTGCCACGAGTGCGATGATTACTCACTTAAACGCATAGGTGAGGAATACAGCGATATAGATGAGGAAATGGGCGGTGAGGATTATGACATGGCAGATTGTTGTATGATAGTGCGCGACTTTGAAATAGGCTCCAGTAAAGGTGAGCTTACTATTGGCAAGTTGGCGCGGGAGGAACACTAAATGACCGACAGCGAATACATATCCGCCTTAAAGCTGCTCATAGATTCCGCCATAAGCGTCGGCAGGGACTGGCTCTGGAATGACAGCGACATCATGGATACGCTGACGGATGAAAACGGATTCGGGCTGACATACGACGACTTTGTTATGGCGGGGTTCAAGGAGATGGCAGATGAATATTTTCATTGATACAGAGGCAATGCGGTTTGTGACCGAAAAGGAACTGCGGCAGGAGTTTGAACAGCTCAAGCGGGAACAACCGGAAGAATATGCGTACACGTTTGAGCAATACGTCCAGAACTGCACAAGTAAGAATGGCACATTGGAGGAGATATGAAGGAATATATATTTGAGATACACTACTGTAACTGTAGTATAAAGAAAGACGATATTATCCGGATAGCAACACCAGATAGCGTTAGCGAAGATAAGACCGTTGAGGCATTCAGAACGGCCATGCGTAGGGTTCAGGAAGAATACGAAGCATGGATTCAAAATGAGGATGATTCTCATGACATATATGATGTAGACACGCTTATCGACAGGTACTTGGATGAAGCTGTTCGGGAAATAGATGGTGTATGGGATGGTAGGAAGCACATTGATGGATTTTATGCCATAGGCGATTAAGGAGGGCAAGATGAAACTGTACGTCAGCTCTGCCACAGGCAGCATATATGATGAAAACACCCTGCGCGAAAGTTTCTTTATGATGCGTAATGCCGCGCCACGGGAATATGATTACAGTTCCGATGAGTATATCCGCAGGAGGGTAGAGGACAAGCAGGAACTATACGAACTAACGCCTGAGCAGATGATGAGCATAATGGTGTCGTTGCTGGCGGCAAACAAGCGAGAGCAAGCAAGAGAATTAGCGGTAGCATGGAGGGCATAGGCAATGGAAATTAAGAGAGAACCCATAAGCGGAATGACATTGTATCTTAATAATATGACGAACAAGCTGTATCTGGAACACGGATTAGGGTGTTTGGCAATACCATACACACCAGAAAACTTAAAGTACGCCGTAAAAGCATTCGATGTGATGTCGCAGCAAATCACTCAGGCCGTTGCAACATTTGCTCAAAAGATGGCGTTTATTGAGGAGATAATGCGACCATGAAATACCATATGGATACTCACTCGCTCATAAGCGTGGCAAATTATCTTGGTTTCCTTGAAGGTACTGGCCGCATAGAGATAGACGAGGAAGATCAACTGTACGGCATAATGGAGCAAATAGACGAGGATGTCAATAAAGCATGTGAATCTACTTTGGATTCGGGATTCGACTTTTGGACTGAGGTAGACCACTCATTGAAACGGCAAGGGGTGTTAAAGAATGCCAAGTAACTTACTACAATTCAAGCCGCGAGTGGTGGAAACGCCGTACATACTCATCTGCACCAAGTGTGGAGAGGAAAACGAAGGCACGGCGAATTTCTGCTCACATTGCGGCAAAGCGTTAAGGCCGCAGTTGCGCAGCACTAAGCAGCGGTACGCGCCGCTGACTAAGCACACAAAAGTTCCGCTCAAAACAATGGCCGAGATAACCGCCATGGAACACTCTTTGCAGGACACCAAGCGCAGGCGTCTCGCGTACAGGAATCTGGTTCTGTTCCGGCTTGGGTGTAACGTTGGCTTGCGCGGCGGGGATTTGGTGCAGCTCAAGGCGGGGCAGTTCATTGGCAAGGACAGCAGCCCCAATGATACGGTGTATGTCATCGAGCAGAAAACCGGCAAGGGCAGGGAACTGAAGATAAGCGACGAGGTGGCGGCGATGGTCGCCCAGTACACGGATGATATGCATCTGGCAAGCGAGGATTTCCTGTTCGGTTCACAGAAGGGAGGATGCCTGACCCGCAAAACGCTCAACGATGACATAATCGTTCCGGCAGCGGTGCGGCTGGGGTGGAATCCACTGCTGTACGGCAGTCACACCATGCGCAAGACATACGCCTACCGCTTCTACACGCAGGCACAACATCTGAGTCAGGAACGTGGGTATAGGGCGCTGTCTATGCTCTGTAAGGAACTGGGGCATAGCAACGAGGCCATAACGCTTTGCTACATAGGCATTGAAGCAGAGGAAATCAAAGAGATATGTAACCTGTCGGCAAAGGATTATGATTGGGCTTTTGCACAAGCCATCAGAGATGAATTATGGGAGGAATAGCGCATGACAAACAAAGAAAAAGGATTCCGATATATGGGGCAGTTGGGAATGTTTGTTACGCTTTTAGGCGGGTATTCAATGTTCACAGTAGAGGACGATCCGGATAGTTATTCAATAGGTGTTCCCGTGCTCAGATTTAGGGAATCAGGACTGGTTCCAGAGGCGCAAGAGGCGATACATAATGTGGAAGCAGAATTTGGAAATGGCGCAGTAGTCTGGTTCTTTATACATGACTGTTATAAGATGAAAGATGAAGAGCGCAAGGAAAGGTTTACGTATCTGCTGGTAACAAATGAATCTCCAGACGATTTGCCGCAAATGGACGAACAGCCTGGCAAGGAAAATGGTGACATACTCTGGCGAGCTTTCGGTTGTACCAAGAACGCAAACGAACCATACGATTCTGAGTATGGGGAAATAATAATCAGAAGTAATGGCGGCTCGGTGTGTCGAGCGTGCTAAGGATTAGGAACCGCAGATAGCGGTTCTTTTTTGTATGTTGCAGGGAGGAGCGAATTATGTATCAAGGCACACGAATTGCATTGGCAGACGACAGCACACGCACCGGCACGATTGTGGGTCATGTGCGAAACACCGGAGAGATAATCGTGCAGTGGGACGGAGTGCGCGGCACGGTATCAATAAGCAAACAGTTACGGCTGTGCATAGTCGGCTTCGACCCTGTGAAGGGCAGCAAGCGCGGTATATGGCGCAGAAAGGAACGCCGGAGAGAATGGGAAATGTGGTTTTAACATATAAAACCAGAATATGCGTTTATAAATGTAAAAATATGGGAGTTATGGCACATTTTGTGCAACTTCAACACAAAATACACGATAAAAATGTTGCATATGAAAAATAAAGGGATATCTATACAAATTGTAAATAATATGGTACAATGCTAATAAATAAACGGAGCTCAGGCTTCTGTAGCGCAAATAGGAGGGTGTTGGAAATGTATTTTGAATTCTATCCCAAACGATTAATTGCATGGATAATTGTAATCGTCATACTGACGTTGCTGTCGAACTGATTAAAGGGGCGGAATCCGCCCTCTTTTTTGTGCTAAATAATAATAAAAATGGAAAGGTATGTTAAAGTTTATGGAAAACGTATATGAGATTATATTACAGGTGAATGACGGAGACAGGGTTGTACTATTGGAGGTGGACAGGGAAAACGCTGTATACAGAACACGCGAAGACGGAGCCGGTACATCTAATCAAGACAATTATTTTAGTGATGCACACTATGCCACAATGGACGTTGCTGAACGTTATGGGAAATGCCTTGGTCGTGTTGCCGCGATGGCAGACCTATCTGTGGAAAGATTCTGGGAACAAGAGGATGGGTTCGAGCCGACCGTTATATCTGATATGAGGAGTTGCTAATGAATAACAAACGCAGAAAAGAATTGCGCAGGGCTATCGACATGATAGAGACAGCGCTGGATATAGTTAACAGCGTCAAGGACGAGGAAGAAGATGCTATGTGCAACTATCCTGAGAATCTACAGGGAACGGAAATATATGAGAATATGGAAACGGCTGTGGACACCATGGACGATGCTATATCTAATATAGATGATAGTATAAGCTCACTGAATGAGGCTGTAAGCTTACTGGAGGAAATTGTATGACAGAACAGCCGCCGTTCAACTCGGTCGAAACGTTCGTACAGGAATACTACCGCCGCAACCCGGACGGGCACTACTTCGATCCGGAGATGCTGAAGTATTTCGGAGAAGACAAGGCGCTCATGCGGGTAATAAACAGGGCGATGATGCTGGCCACGGATATGTTCGGTAATGGCCCGTTCAAACCGTACTATGTGCTGGTACGCCCGCCGAAGGTCAAATACCAAGTGGAAACGTGGGACTGTGTCTTGTTTGACGTGGAGACATTTTGCCCGATAACAAGCGAATTTACGCCCAGAACAGAGCAACAAGAAGCTATTCAGAATGCGGTCAAACGCGAAATCTGGCTGAGTTAGGAGGAGGCATTATGATAGCAGGAGCATTGGCAACTTTATTGGCAAGCGGCGCGTACTTTGCGGCGGACAGCATCAAGACGAACGCCAACATATACCGCAACGCCAACCGCATGGATGACGAGGGCGTATTCTGGCCCACCAATCCGGAAGTGGAGCGCATGTTGCAGCACGACATTCGCAGCCTATGGGAGACTGGCAAGCGCGACTTCATACCGGAAGGACTGGAAGGATTCTTCGAGGAAAACAACAGCGCGAGGGGAGCTTACTTCGATGCCTTGGCCGCGCAATGTATGCTGGAAAACGGCTGTAAGCCCATGGATGCGTGGGGTTCGTTCAATCGGCATACTTATAATTGCTTTTTGCAGTACAACAGATCGTATGGTGCGGATGCAAACGAGTGGCTGCGCATACACAAACCGGAAATCATTTTGGCGCGGATTGAGAGAACTAAGAAGATAATCCATGAAGCGCAGGTGGCCTCGAAGAAGGCGGTGGATAAGAACAAAATAATATTCGCTATTGTCTTGACGCTCTGCTTGAGCCTGATAGTCGTGGGCATAGTCAAAATGGCAATAGTTAAGAACGAGTTGGTAGCGCAGTTCAGCCAGTTGTCCTTCTATCCGCATCCCGATATTACAAAGGCTATCAATGAGTGTGCTCATATGGACAGCGATTACAATGCTGGAGTGCGTTATCTGGTTTGGGGCATACTCTTGTCAAGTCTGGTACTGATGATCGGGCTGCCGATGGTAAAAGGCGCAAAGATAATGATAAAGTTATGATATAACCGAGTTGAAATGCAGCAGGCAAAAGGTAGGTATACTGGGTAAATACAAAATCAAGTGGGACTTTGTCCCACTTGATCCGCCGTCGTTCATTAAAAGTTGGGACAAAGTCCCAACTTTCGTAAACATACTGAGTAAATATAAAATCAGTTGGGACTTTGTCCCAACTGATCTGCTTGTATACCGAAAACCCCGCCATAGTGGCGGGGTTGAAA